>Ga0070731_10000425_pt1 | contig 58558 bp, 61 predicted proteins | sample Coa_R1_2_FD_66448 | JGI IMG/M metagenome (GOLD analysis project Ga0070731, IMG submission 66448) | Surface soil microbial communities from Centralia Pennsylvania, which are recovering from an underground coalmine fire - Coalmine... | ecosystem: Environmental > Terrestrial > Soil > Unclassified ... | reverse complement strand
CACGTTCCAGGCGCTCTACCTGTTCGATGCAGTCACCTTCGCTGTGTTCGCGCTGGCTGTGCTCGTGAGGATCCCAAATCCTCGTCCTGCGAATGCCGCGTCGGACAGCGATAGCGGGCGAGGTTTCCGAGCGGTTGCTCGAGATCGGCTCGTACTCGCCTTGATCGCAGGCAACAGCGTGCTCGTGATGGTCGGCGGCGCACTCTTTTCCAACGTCCTCCCGCCATTTGCGACGGCACACACATCTGTAGGACCGGGCGAGATCGGCATCGTCATCTTCCTCAACACCTTCTTCATCGTCGTTGCGCAGGTTCCAGCCACACGCGTCGTGAAGCGGATGCGCCGCACACACGCTTTGGCCGCGACCAGCGCGCTGTTCGCGGTCGGCCTGCTCGCGGTCCTGCTCGCAACGCTGACGCGCTCGGCTCCCGCCGCCACCACCCTCCTGGCCGGTGTCGCGATCGTGATCGCGATCGGTGAGTGTGTGCAGTTCATCGTGCTCGGCCCGGTCGTCGCCGAGCTCGCACCGCCGCATCTGCTCGGCCGCTACATGTCGCTTCTCGGTCTCAGCTTCACGGTGGGCGTGGCCCTCGGCCCCGCGGTCGGCGGCGCGCTGCTCGCAACCTCACCCGATGCGGTCTGGTGGGGCGGCGCATTGACGGTGGCCCTGACCGGAGCGGGCTTCCTGCGACTCGGCCACCGGATACCCGACCCGCTCTTGCAGACGAAATCCCAGCCGCCGGAAACGGCAGTGGAGCGCAGCGCCGCGGCGGATCCGATACCGACGTCTTGACCTTTCGTCGTTTGCTGACTACGGTCAGAGAATGTCGGGTGCAATGGTCGACCAGGTCCGTCGCTTCAACCGCGCTGTGACCGAGCGCGTCGGGGCGCTCAACGATCATTATCTTGGGCGCGACAGGCCACTTGGCGAGGCGCGCCTGCTGTGGGAAATCGGGCTCGACGGCTGCGAGGTGCGTCTGCTGCGTTCCCGGTTGGGCCTGGACTCCGGCTATCTGAGCCGACTCCTGCGCTCACTAGAGGCTGCCGGGCTGGTCAACGTCTCGGCGAGCGGCGGCGACCGGCGGACTCGAGTCGTGCGGCTGACCGCTGCCGGCCGCCGCGAGCGCGCGACGCTCGACGAGCGCTCCGATGAGCTCGCGCAATCTCTGCTCGCGCCGCTGAGCTCCCGGCAGCGGGAGCGTCTGGTCGCGGCGATGGGCGAGGTCGAGCGGCTGCTGGTCGCGGCTAGCGTGGAGATCAGAGCCGTCGACCCCGAGCATCCGGATGCGCGGTATTGCCTGGCGGAGTACGTGGCCGAACTGAACCGTCGCTCGACGCGCGGGTTCGACCCGTCGGTTGGAGCCACCGCTCTGCCACACCAGGTCCGGCCGCCCGCCGGTCAGTTCTTCGTCGCGTACCTGCATGGCCAGGCGATCGGCTGCGGTGCGGTCAAGCATCACGGTGACGAGCCGGCTGAGATCAAGCGCATGTGGATCGCACCCCGAGCGCGCGGACTCGGGCTCGGCCGCCGCCTACTGGAGAAGCTCGAGGCGTGCGCGCTGGCCGGCGGGGCGCGCGTCGCGCACATCGAGACGAGCGCCGTCCTCACCGAGGCGCTCGCCCTCTACGGCTCAGCCGGCTGGGTCGAGGTGCCTCCGTTCAATGACGAGCCGTTCGCCGACCACTGGCTCGAAAAGTCGCTGACCTAGGCGGGTGCTGGGAGGCCCGGCTCGAACGGAGATCTTCGGCACTGCAGCCTTCGCCATTCCGCGCCGAGCCAAAGCGCTCCAGGTCACAGGTTTGCGCATCGCTACGCGCCCCCTCGCGCCAGCCGCGCCGCCGCCTCGATCGTCATCACCCCCGAGAGCATCGCGGTGAGCTCGACCGGGCCGTCCGGCCGCTGCCGCGGATCCGGCCCGAAACGGCCCAGATCGTCGCGGTGCTCCCAGAAGGCCCGTGCCGTGGCCAGCACGACGTCGCGCCCGGGCTGGACGGCTAACAGCGCCAGGTAGCGCGCAAAGATGCCCTTGAACATGGCGCCGTCACCCCCGTCCTCGTCGCCCAGGACCCCGTCGGGCGCGCATCGAGCGATCCCCGCCTGTGCGATCCGCTCCGCGACCGGCCGCCTCCCGACAGCCAGCTCGGCGCCCAGCGCGACACCGTAGTCATAGGAGAAGCGCCATGTCGGCTCAAGGCGGCCGTCGCCCAGCCGGTCGATCCCGTCGTGAACATCACCGCTGTCGGTATCGATCAGGACCGACTCCATCCAGTCGACGATTCGGGCGGCCCACCCCGCCTCGCCGAGCCGGGCCGCGAGAATCGCCGCCGGGCCGTTGGCCGGCGTGTTCTTGTAGGTCGGCTGCTGCACGCGCCACGGGATGCCGCCGCCGTGATGATCGTTCCAGCCCGCGCGAATCACCCGCCAGAGCCCCTCCGCCTCATGCCGGCGTCCCGCGCGCAGGAGCGCCAGCCCCATCCACCCCATGTCGTCGTAGAAGTCGTTCCTCAGCCGGCCGCGGTTCGCGAGCCGCTGCCCGAGCACCAACCGCCGCATCCGTCTTGCCGTCACCTCGTTCGGCGCTCGCTCGAAAGCGTCGACGAGGACATCGAGGGCCTGCGCCTGCCACCAGTACGAAGGCCGCAGCCGGTCTTTCGCCCGCGGTGGGGACCGGAGGACGAACAGACCGGGCCGGCCGATCGGGCTCAGGTAGTTCCGGATCAGGGCGTCGTGGGCCTCGGCCGCACGGGCGTCCCAGTCCTCGGCACCGCCGGCGTTCAGGAAGCCGATTCCCCGGCGCCGGCGAGGCTTCGGAGTATCGCCTCCGCCTCCTCGACGAGTTCCTTGACGATCGCCCCGGCGGGTCGAATGCGATCGATACTCCCCGCGCTTTGGCCGGCGTAGAGCGCGAGGGCCTCCAGATCACCGCTCATATCGGCGATCGGCTCGGAGACGCCATAGCGGGGGATCTCCTCCCCGTCAGCGGCCGTGGCGATGATCTCGCCCTCGCCCGGGCGAGCACCGGACTCCGGTCTCCCCGCCGCCTCCCAGGCCGCCACCGTGCTGTTCGGAAGCACCCGGTGTGGCGCATTCGGCCACCCGACGTCGAACAGGGTCGTGTAAATGGCCTCGGTTTCGCTGGCGGCGATCACGCGCTCCTTGTACTCCGGCGTGAACGGCGCCTCTTCGCTGACGACGAACCGCGTCCCCAGCCACGCGGCGTCGGCGCCGAGCGCCAGGACGGCGGCAAGCCCGCGCCCGTCGGAGATGCCACCGGCCGCCACCACCGGCAATGGTGCGACCGCCGACTTCACCGCCGGGACGAGCGGAAGTGTTGCCACGCGTCCCCACACGTGACCGCCCGCCTCCCAGCCCTGCGCCACCACGGCATCAACCCCGGCAGCGGCCGCCCGCCGTGCCTCCTCGGCGCTGCCCACCGTGAGCGTGGCCAGCGCGCCGGCGGTGTGCACACGCTCGATGTAGGGAGCAGGGTCGCCCCAGAAGAACGTCACCACCGAGGCCCCCTCCTCGAGGGCAGCCTCGAGCCGCTCATCCCGCGGCTCGTCGAGCACGAGATTGATCCCGAAGGGCCGGCTGGTCAGCTTCTTGATCGCGCGCACGGCAGCGCGGATCGCCTCCGTATCGAGCCAGGTGATCGGCAGCAGCCCGAGCCCACCGGCGTTCGAGACCGCAGCCACGAGCGTTGGAGCAGCAGCCACCGGCGCTTCCACGACCGGGGCCTGAAGCCCGAATGTGCGCGTGAACGAAGTCTCGATCACGAATCCCTCACGCTACCAACCGACGACCGAGCGTTAGGGCCGCCCGAGGTCACCCCTACTGCGCGACCCGGCTCAGGAAGCCACGGACAGCATCGATGTAGAACTCCGGCTGCTCGACGAAGCTCATGTGCCCGGCGCCGGGGATGGTCAAGAGCTCGCTGCCCGGGATGCCTTGGTTGAGCACTCGCGCGGCCCGAGGTGTGGTCGTCCGATCATGCTCGCCCACGACGACCAGCGTCGGCTTCGTTACCCGGTTCAGGTCGGGGCGATAGTCGAAGTCACCATAACCGGCGTTCGCGAAGTGGCGAAGCACGTCTGGCGATCCGACCGTGTCCTCCCCGTAGCCCGCCGGCGGGGTGCCCTGGAAGTGAAACGGCATCTGCGCCCGCAGCAGGTCCGCCAACTGGTCCTCGCTCTCGACCGCCTTTTCGCCCTCCCAGCTCGCGGCGATCGGCGCCGCCGCGTCGCCCAGTGCGTTGAGCGAGGCCTCGACGTCCGCCAGCATCGCCTCGCTCTCGTCGGCCCCACCCGAGATGACATACGCCGTCGCCGTTCCCAGTTCGATCGCGTGGTAGGTCGCGATGATCGCTCCGAAGGAATGCCCAAGGAGCGCGAACGCCTCGAGCCCGAGAGCCTGCGCCAGCAGGTCCACGTCCCGCGCGAAGCGATCCAGCGAGAGCGTCGCGGGATCCACCCGGTTTGAGCGACCCTGCCCGCGCTCGTCGACGTACAGGAGGCGGAGGCCGGCCGACAACGGGTCCAAGTAGGGCCGGAACATGTGATGGTCGAGGCCGGGGCCACCATGCAAGACGATCAGCGGGAACCCACTCCCCAGCTCCTCGACGTTGAGTCCGTAACCGTCGGGCAACGTGACCAGCACGGAACGCAACTCTATTGAGCGGGCGCGCGGCGGACTCGGGCCGGCTGCAAGAGCCGGCCCGGGCCACGCGGATGCGCCTCAGGCTCCGCCGCCTGTGGCGGGGGTCAGGCTCCGCTGCCTGGGGGCGGCGCACCTCCGGCACCGCCGTGCGGTCCCGGACATCCGGCGAGGACCTTGAAGGAGCTGTCCAGATGGACCTCGACCTTCGTCCCATCGGTCTTCGTGACTGTCGTCTCGTAGCCGCGGCCGCTGTAGTCGGTTGTCACGGGGCCAGCCGTGCCGCTGCCGACGCTCTTGACCGCGGCCGCCTGAGCCTTGGCCGCGGCGGCGCCGGTCACCGCCTTCTCCGCGTTTTCGTGCGCTGCCGTCCCAGGGGCGGGGCCGTTGAAGGCAGGCGGCGAGTGCGTGCTCGGTGTGGTGCTCGAAGTGCGGGCGGTCGATGAGCCGGCAGCCCCTGCCACGGCCGCGGCACCGAGAGCCAGTGCGGCCAGCGCCGCGATGGCCAGCGCGAGCCGTCTGGTGAAGCGGAACATAGGTTCCTTCCTTTCGCTTGTCCGGTAGTCCCGGGTTCAAGCGGACAGCGTCAGCGAGCCGTATAAGCGCGGCGTCCGAAGCTTCTAAGAGTGGTGTCCGTCGGGCGGCTCAGGCGGCCTGGCGCATCGGGCGCGCCTGCGCCACCGTGGCGCAGAAGCGCTCCACGACCTGGGGATCGAACTGCGTCCCGGCGCAGCGGCGAAGCTCACGGAGGGCCGATTGCTCGTCCACGGCCGGCCGATAGGGACGGTCGGTGGTCATCGCGTGGAAGGCGTCGCAGACGTAGATGATCCGTGACCCGAGCGGGATCTGCTCGCCGGCCAGCCCATCGGGATACCCGGTCCCGTCGAGGTTCTCGTGCGTGGAGCGAACAATCGACGCCACCCGCCGGAGGGCCGGCGCCGCGCCGATGATGCGCTCGCCAATCAGCGTGTGGCGCCGGATGAACCCCCACTCGCTCTCGCTGAGCGTGCCGGGCTTGAACAGGATGGCGTCGGGAATTGCCACCTTGCCGACATCGTGGAGCTCCGCGGCCTGGCGGATGCTTTCGACGTCCTCGGTGGGGAGCGAAAACTTCTGAGCCACCAGCGATGCGAGCAAAGCCACATCCCGGAGATGGCTGCCGAGGTCCGGGTTGCGCTCAGCCAGCGCGCGCAGCAGCACGTCGGCGGACTGCCGGGAGGCGGAGCTCCGATCGCCGCGCTTCTGCGCGTACATCCGCTGATCGGCCAGGCGCAGCGCCGTCTCTGAGTTCCGCGCCTCCGCCGGGAGCATGATCGCGCCGTAGGAGCAGCCGATCGTGAAGCCCTCACCGTGCTCGGTCAAGGCGGCGGCGACCGCCTTGAGGGTGGCATCGGAGGAGTCGAGGACGTCGATCAGGGCGCAGAACTCATCGCCGCCCATCCGATAGGCCGTGCCGCGCCCGCCGAGCTGGGACTCGAGGTTTCGACCCAGCCGCTGAAGGAGCGCGTCGCCGGTGGGGTGGCCGAAGGTGTCGTTGTAGTGCTTGAAGCCGTCGAGGTCGAACAGGGCGAGGACGTAGGGCGGCCGTTCCTCCCCCATCGCCATCCGGCGCTCGAGCTCGGCTGCGAGAGCCCTGCGGTTGGCCAGTCCGGTGAGCGCATCGGTCAGTGCCTCCTCCTGGCTTGCCCGCAGCAGCGCGGCGTTCTCCCGCCAGGTCAGAAGAAGCCGAGCCATGATCACGAGCAGCGACAGCGTGGCCAGCACGACCGCGATCGCCCCAACCGACGCGAAGCTCGACCATACGAGCGTCGCCAGGGCGACGCAGGCAAAGCCAAGCGAGAGGACGATGCCGCGGATCCCCTCACGCTTGGAGGCCTGCTGCTCGGCGGCTGATCGCGGCAGCCAGGCTGCCCACGCCGCGATGACCGGCGAGGCGTACCAGAGCGGGTTGAACCAGGCCGAGAGCTGATAGGTGTTGTCGGCGACCGTGATCAGATAGAGGCTGTCGGCGATCCAGAAGCTGATCACGGAGAGCCCGAGCAGGACCCAGGTCCGCTGAAGTCGCCACCGGCGCAACGCGGTGGCCCCGACGATCAGGCCGAGTAGGAGGATGTCGACGATCGGATAGGCGAGGTTGGTCGCGACGGCGAGCGTGCCTCCCTGCGCGTGCGCCAGAACCGGCTGGATGACGACCGCCGCGCTCACGGCTCCGACCGCGAGCGCCGCGGACAGCGCGTCGGCCACGAGCACCTTCGGGGCGCCGGTCGATCGGCCACGGATCAGCGCGAGGATGCCGATGAGGGTGAGCGGGCAGTAGCACAGGTAGCCGGCGTCAGCCCACGACGGAACCGGCGGGCTGCTCATCTGCGCGAGATTGAGCTGCCAATACACATCGCCCGCGGCCCAGCACAGCGCCCCCAGCCCGATCAACGCCCAACCCCGCTCCGCCTTGAAGCTTCGGATGATGCTCAGAAGGCCCGCGGCGGCGAAGGCGATGTCGGGCGCGACGCCGTGGAACGGCGCGTAGTGAAAGAGGGATCGGACCGCGCTGTCCGCCAGCTCGTAGGCGATCGCCCAGGCGCTGAGCAGCACGAGAAGGCCCGCCACGAGAGGTGGGATCGGGAAGCCGCGCCGGGGCGCCAGCAACGGGCGGCTCCGCTCAATGACGGAGCGCAATGAGCTCATGGAGGAAATATCGACGCCTCGAAGCGCTCGCTTGAGGCGTGAGCAGGCCTAGAAAGGCGCCAAATTGGACAATCGGATGAGGACTAAATTGGCCATTCGGCCGAAGGCGCCGAGCCGCGCCCTCACCGATGCTTAGCTCCGCACCGCGACCGTCCCTGAACACCTGATGCCGCCGACGCTGATCATCTCCTACGACGGAACGCCGAACGACGATGACGCCCTGGCGCTCGGCCGGATGCTCGCCCCCGCCGGGTTTGGCCTCGGCCTCGCGTACGTGCGGCACTCACCGGAGTTCGACCCCGGCCGTGAGGAGCTCGCCCAGCACGACGCCGAGCAGCGACTCGAGCGTGGCGCCGCGCTGCTGGGCGATCCGGCGGTACGTCGTCACGTCGTGTTCGGGGCCGCAACCGGGGAACGACTCGGCGAGCTCGCCCGGAGCGAGGCCGCCTCGGCGGTGATCTTCGGATCCGACTACCGGACCGCACCCGGGCACGTCGAACCGGGTACCTCGGCTCAGCACCTCCTCGACGGTGGCTCGATTGCCGTCGGGATAGCCATGGCCGGGCTGCGCACACGCCAGGACGCCGCGATCAACTCGATCGCGGTCCCCGTCGCTGGTCCGACCAACGACCAGGCGCGTGCGACGGCCCGCGCCCTGGCCGAGCGGCTCGGGGCGAGCGTGGTGAACTCCGGCGGTGAGCCGGCGGATCTCATCGTCGTGGGCTCGCAGCCGGGCGCCCCGGGGGGACGGGTCGTGATCGGCGGGGACGTGCGGGCGGAGCTGGCGAGCGCCCGGAGCTCCGTCCTCGTGCTACCGGCCGGGCAAGTCGCGCTGCCCTGACCGGTTAGATGGTGCCGGGGGGCCTCCCGCCTGCGTCAACCAGCGAACGTGTAGTGCGCGAAGAAGAAGAACCAGACCTCGAGCGCGAGCACCGCGATCACCACTGAACCCACGACGATTCGCTCGACGGCGCTCAGCGGCCGCCTGACCTCGCTCGCCCGGCGCTCGCCGCTCATCGGCTTGAGCCACGGCGCTTGGCGGCGTGGGGCGACCCGGCCGATGAGGTCGTTGTAGCGGCCGTTGACGAAGGCGAGGGCGCGGTAGAGGAGAAGCGTCTCGACGATCAGGACCACGATCGTCGCCCCCACCGCGGCCATGCTCAGCTGACCCACCGCCGATTCGATCCGCGAGCCGACCCAGAGCGCGAACACGGGACCCCCGGTCCAGAGGTTGACGCTGAGCAGCGCGGTCAGGACCGCCAGGACAACGCGCTCGAGCGTGACGAGCGGGCCACGGCGCGGGGACGGGCTCGGGTCAGCCGCGGCCGTCTCTCTGAGCGGGTCCACAAGCGGCGCAGCCCCTTGCCGCGGCCCCGGCGGAGTTTCGGCTGAGCGGCGGTCGAGGACGCGCTGCGACATGAGTCGAGGGTACCCACGCGGGCTCACCGCGCCACATCGGCTCGGGCACAGGAGTCCCGGCTCCTTGGGCGAATCCCTAGCTCGCGACCTCCTTCTGAGCGGCGATGGCACCCAGAGCGATCATCTCCTACGACGGCACCCCGAGTGACCACGACGCGCTGACGCTGGGGCGGGTGTTTGCCGACGCCGGCGCGGAGCTACTCCTGGCGTACGTCCAGCACACCGCGGTGGTCGAGCCCACGGCGGGCGAAGAGGACGACGCCCAGGCGCTTCTGGGCCGCGGCGCACGCCTGCTTGGCCATTTCGAGGCACAGCGTCGGGTGGTCGTCAACGCGTCCACGGCTGCCGGCCTCGAGCGCCTGGCTTGGCAGGAGGATGCCGAGCTGATCGTATTCGGATCCGATTACCGGACGCCAGCCGGCCACGTCGCGCCGCAGAAGACGACCCAACTGCTGCTCGAGGGCGCGTCGGTGGCGATCGCAATCGCTCCGGCCAAATACCTGAGCGAGCGGGCGTGGATGTTCGGGCGCATCGGCGTGATGGCGTCAGCGGATGATGGTGCGGCGCTTGCGACGGCCCGCGATCTGGCGGGCAGAGTCGGAGCCCGGGTGACGGACGATGAGCCGTATGTGGACCTTCTGGTGATCGGCTCCCGCGCCGAGGCGCCGTTGGGACGAGTGATGCTGAGCTCCGCGGCCCACAACGCCGTCGAGGAGGCGGTTCATCCCGTGCTCGTCCTCCCGCGCGGGGTGGCGTTGCGGTTCCCGCTCGCCCTCCCGGCGTGAATCCGAGCGGATCGAGCCGCCCCGCGCGCGCTAGCTTTGAGAGCGTGCCACGTCACTGGCTATGGACCCAGGTCGTGATCGTCGTGTTCGTGTTCGCGGGGATGGTGATCGCGATCACCAAGCTCGCCTGAGCCGCCGGACGGCGGCGGCCGTTCAGCGGGCGGCGGGTGCCGGGGTTGCCGGGGAGGACGAACTCGGCGGGGCGCCGGGCGGCTGCGCGGGCCCAGGGGTCGTGGCGGCGGCCGCGTCGAGCAGCCCGTAGCCGTAATCGGGATTCGGCTTGGTGCCTCCGAGGGGCTGAGCTGTCGCCTCGAGCCGGGCGAGGATCTGATCAGGACTCGGGTGGCGGCCGATGACTCCACTCGCGATGACCATCGCCGCGACCGCCGCCACCTGCGGCGCGGCCATCGAGGTTCCGTACCAGCCGTTGGGATACCCAAACCGGTCAGGATGGAGAGGGTTGCCAAACGTCATCTGTGCAATGTCCGGCAGGTTCCGGTCCGGATGGCAGTTGGGATCTCTGGGCAGGTCGGCGTCATCGCCTCCGCCCGGAGCGACCAGATCCAGCCTGCGGCCTCCGTTGGAGTAGTAGGCCAGACAACGGTCCATGGTCGTCGCCCCCACGGAGATCACGGCACGAGCCCGAGCTGGGTAGGCGATCCGGCGAGACCCCTCGTTCCCCGACGCGGCGACCACGACAACGCCACGCCGGTGGGCGAACCGGATCGCTGACATGATGGTGGGGATCTCACCCGCGGTCACCGAGGGATCGAACTCCAGGCTCAGGTTGATGACCTGCGCCCCGTGCGTGGCGGCGTAGCGGATTCCTCTGGAGATCGTCGCGGCATCACCCCAGCCGTCTCGGTTCAGCACCCGGAGGGGCATGATCGACGCGTTGTAGGCCAGCCCGGTCAGCCCAAAGGCGTTGTTGGTGCTCTCCGCGATGGTTCCCGCGACGAAGGTGCCATGGCCCTCGCGGTCGAGCGGGTAGCGGTTCCCGGCGACGAAGTCATAGGGGTGGACGAAGTGGGTCCAGGTGAAGTCAGGGGCCTTGCGGTACTGGTGCCAGTTCCGGAACGCGACGCCGGTGTCGAGGATGGCGATCACGACGCCCCGGGCTCCCGCGCGGTGAACACCGAGCAGGTTTGCCCAGGCTCCGGGGGCGTTCACCCCGGCCTGGGCCAGGAAATTCCACTGCATCCTCGTCCAGCCCTGCGGCGTGCTGGCGGCCCCGGGATCGTTCGGAGTCCACCCGGGCGAGGGCGCGGCATCGGCAATGTGCGCCACGTAGTCCGGCACGGCGAAGGCCACACCGCGCTGACGCTTGAGCCGGCGAAGCTCACCTGAGACCGTGACCCCGCCTCGGAGGTGCAACAGCTTCGTCTGCACAGCGGATCCCGGCGCGGGGCCGGCTGTGTCCGCCGCGGCGGCGGGGCCAGGCTGGTGGTAGCCGACGATCACGACGCCCGGGAGGTAGGCCGGGGGCGCCTTCGCGGAAGCCGAGATTGCCGCCCGGGCGCTGCGTGGGGACCCCGCCGCGCTCGTCGCCGTCACGCTCGCGAGCACCAGCAGGCCGGCGACGACGGCGCCGATCGCGATCGCGCCGACACGATGATCGAACCCTGGTTTGAGCTTCAATGGTCCTGGCCGCTCGTCAACACTGGCCCCGCGCTTAACATCGATGGTCGAGCGAAAGTTGCCGTGAAGAACGGTAGCGAGTCGACCGATCGTGCCTTCCCACTTCTTCCCCCGCGACGAGTACTTCATGCGGCTCGCCCTGCGTGAGGCGGACCGCGCCCTGGAGCACGACGATGTCCCCATCGGGGCGGTGCTCGTACGTGACGGTGAGGTGATCGGCGCGGGCCACAACGAGCGGGAGCTGCGGGCAGATCCGACTGCGCACGCGGAGATGATCGCCCTCCGGGAGGCGGCGCGAGCCACCGGAAGTTGGCGCGTCCTGGACACGGTGATGTACGTCACGCTCGAGCCGTGCGCGATGTGCGCCGGGGCGATCGTGCTGGCTCGCGTGCCGCGCGTCATCTTCGCGGCCAGCGATCCCAAGGCCGGTGCGGCCGGGAGCGTTCTCAACGTGCTTGACGTTCCTCAGCTGAATCACCGCCCCCAGGTCGAATCGGGCCTCCTGGCCGAGGAGTCGGCCGACCTGCTGCGGGCGTTCTTTGCGTCACGCCGGTAGCCCAGACTGGTCAGCTCGGCACAGGCCAGCCGGCAGCGCCTGATCGTCTAGCCTCTTGATCCGCTCTCCGGAGAGGTGGCAGAGCGGTTGAATGCGCCGGTCTCGAAAACCGGTATGGGCGGCTTCGTCCATCGAGGGTTCGAATCCCTCCCTCTCCGCTGGATGGGGTTCAGCAGCGCATGATCAGCGACACGGCGGGGGGGCTTGCCGCCCTCGAAGAGATTCGCGCGCAGTTTCAGGGCCTCGCGCCCGACCACGCGCACCTCGACGGCGCCGCCGGAACGCTCGTCCCGGAGTCGGTGGTCGGGGCAATCGCCGAGGCGACCCGCTTCGGTATGGCGAACGTCCACGGAGCCTTCGCCGCCAGCCAGGTAAGCACCGCCATCGTCGACGACGCGCGGCGCGCGCTCGCGGACCTCGTCGGCGGGGTGCCCGAAGGAGTGGTGCTCGGCCCGAACATGACAACGCTGACCTTCCACCTCGCGGATGCGCTTTCACGGACGTGGAATACCGGCGACGAGATCGTCGTCACCTCGCTTGACCACGACGCGAACGTTCGGCCCTGGTGCCTTGCCGCCGAACGGACCGGGGCTGCTGTCCGGGTCGCCGAGTTCGACCCGGAGACGGGCGAGCTTCCGGTGGAGTCAGTGCAGCAGGTTCTTAGCGCGCGCACGCGCCTGGTGGCGGTGACCGCAGCCTCCAACGCGATCGGCACCCGGCCTGACGTCGCCGCAATCACCGGCCTCGCCCACGCCGAAGGAGCGCTGACGTACGTCGACGGGGTCCATGCCACGCCCCATGGTCCGACCGACGTGGCCGCGCTCGGGGCGGATTTCTACGCCTGCTCCTCCTACAAGTTCTTCGGCCCCCACACGGGCGCGGTGATCGCCGACCCCGACCTGCTGGCAGGGCTTCACCCGGCGAAGCTCGTCCCGTCGCCGGAGGAGTCACCGGAGCGATTCGAGCGCGGAACACCCGCCTTCGAGCTGCTCGCCGCGGTCACCGCAGCCATCGATTGGCTGGCCGGACTCACCGACACACCCGGCAGCCGGCGGCAAAAGCTCGTGGCCACGTTCAATGCCCTCGAAAACACGCTCCGCCCGCTGCACCGTCGGCTGCTCGATGGGCTCTCGCAGATCAATGGCGCTCGCGCTCTGGGTGCCGCGCGTCACCGTACGCCAACGGTGTCGTTCGTCCTCGCCGGCCATCCGCCCGATGCCGTCTCCGAACGCCTGGCCGAGCGCGGGGTCGACGTCTGGTCCGGGGACAACTACGCCTATGAGCTCATGCGGCGCTTTGGGCTGGCGGAGTCGGGTGGCGCCGTTCGCGCGAGCATCGTTCTCTACAACACGCCAGAGGACATCGACCGCCTCCTGAGCGCAGTCTCCGAGCTGGCCGAAAGCTAAGGCGGCCGCCTAGGGGCCTGACGTCAGGGCCGCTCTGCCAGGACCTGGTAGATCGAGGCCCAGCCGGTCTCGAACCCCTGACGCGCGGCGCGCAGGTACAGCCGCCAGATACGCGCGCGTTCCGCGCCAGCGAGCCGTTCGGCGTCGGCGTAGCGGCCCTCGTAGCTCTCGATCCAGTAACTCAGCGTCTTGGCGTAGTCATCCTGGAGCCCCTCGACGTGAGTGACGGCGAGGCCGGCGCGCTCGAAGGCCAGCGTCACCCGAGACAGGGGAAGTGGCACGCCGTCCGGAAACACGAAGCGTTCGGAGAACGGCCCCTCGTCGGGGGTGTCGAGGTCCTTGAGCTTCGCGATCCCCTGGTTCAGCAGCCGGCCGCCGGGCCGCAGCAGCCCATGAAGGCGCCGGGCATACTCGTCGATCCGCTCCGCGCCGACGTGCTCGACCATGCCGACGCTGGCGATCGCGTCAAATGGCTCCTCGGCGAGCTCGCGGTAGTCGGCGATTCTGATCTCAACCTGATCGGCGACCCCGGCCGCCTTTACCCGCTCCCGCGCCAGCTCGGCCTGACGTTCGGCAAGCGTGATCCCGAGGACACTCACCCCATGGTGCGAGGCGGCATGGATGGCGAGGCTGCCCCACCCGCAGCCGACATCGAGCAGGCGCTCGCCGTGTTTGAGTCCGAGTTTCGTGCAGATGAGCTCGAGCTTGGTCGCCTGGGCCTCCTCGAGCGTCCTCGCGCCGCGCTTGAAGTAGGCGCAGCTGTAGGTCATCGATGGGTCAAGAAACAGCGCGAAAAATTCGTTGCCCACGTCGTAGTGATGGCGGACGGCGCGGCGGTCACGGGCCACGGTGTGCCGCTCGCCCCGCAGCCGGAGCTCGGTCTGCGGGCGGCCCGGCGGCATCGTGATCCCGCTCGCCGCTACCACGGCTCCCGCGAGCCGCAGCATCTGGGCCACCGACAGCTTCGGCGCCACGAACGTATCCACCATCCGCACGGCACCGTCGATGTCGTCGACCTCGACCATCCCGGCGGCGTAGGCGCGGCCCAGCCCCAATTCGCCGGGCGCGCGCAGGAGATGGGCAAAGGCCCTTGGGGTTCGAAAATGCAGGGTGGGGCTGCCGGCCTCGGTCGCTGGGAGCTCGGTTCCATCCCAGAAGCGCACGGTGAAGGCGCGCGTCGGCAGCGCCCGCGCCAGCTCACGGCGCAGCGGTGCCGTGCGAGCCAGCACTATGCGGCCTTGGCTGCGAGCTCCTTGGCCGCGCAGCGTGACGGAGCAACGCGGACGACGTCCCAGGCCAGTCCCATCCGCTCGAGCAGCCAGATGATTCCGGCCGAGGGATCGATCTGCCAGCGCTTCAGCCCGTGGCGATAGGACGTCGGAAAGGCGTGGTGGTTGTTGTGCCACGCCTCTCCCCAGGTCGGGATGGCCAGCCAGGCGAGGTTGCGGGACTCGTCGTGGGTGTCGTAGTCCTGGCGCCCGAAGAAGTGACACAGCGAGTTGATGCTGAACGTCGCCTGGTGGACGAAGAAGATCCGGGCCGCGCCGCCCCAGAGAAGGCCGCGCAGGCCACCCGCGATCGTCCCGCTGAGCGCCACGCCGAGGCCAAACGCCGCCGCCAGCCCGAGGATCACCCAGGGCACGAAGGTTCGATCGATGAATCGGATCAGAGGGTCGGCGAGCAGATCGCGGGCGTAGCGCTGCTCGTCGGCCACCTCCATGTCGGAGAACACCCAGCCGATGTGCGCGTGGAGCAGACCGCGCAACTCCCGGCGCCAGCCCGGCCCATAGCCGACGTGGGGGCTGTGCGGGTCGCCCTGCTCATCTGAGAACTGGTGGTGCTTGCGGTGCGTGGCGACCCAGTCGATGACGGGCCCCTCCGCCGCGGCAGACCCGAGCGCGGCCAAGGCCGCCCTCAGCCAGCGATTGCACTTGAAGCTCCGATGGGTCAGCAGCCGATGAAAGCCGACCGTGATGCCGGTCCCGACGCCGACGTAGCAGACGGCCAAGATCAACAGGTCCTGCCAGTCCAGGAGGTTGCCCATCCAGCCGAAGTACATGCCCACGGCGACCATGATCGGGGGGGCGCCGGAGATGACCGCGCTGGCCAGCCGATCGACGAGCGGCATCGTTACCGGGCGGGTCAACGATTGGTCGAGTGCCTGCATTGCTCCTCCTTGGCTTGAGGGCAGCCCTCGACGGAAGGTCACCCCGATCGGGGCGGAAGCCTACCGCTCGACCCCGATCGCAGACGCAGACCCTCGTCAGGCCGATCCTCCGGCCCCGCTGGCGTTCGCCAATCGCCTTATGTATTGGTGTCGCTACCGATCCCGTGGAGGATCAGATCGGCGATCTCGGCCGGCGTCCCGAGGCTGGTCGTGGGCGCCAGCAGCAGGCTCAGCGCGACCCGCAGGAGCCACTCGGCGGCCTGGTCGGTGGGGACGCGGAACTTGAACTGTGTCGTCTTGAGCCGCTCGGCGGCGGCCAGGCGCAGCAACGGGTGCAACGAACGCTCGTGTGCAGTTGGCCGCTCGAGAACGACGTCGATCAGCTCTTCAGGCTCCTGGCGCAGAACCCGCTGGAAGGCGGCGTGGTTCTGGAGGTAGCGCATCGTGAAGCCGACCGCCTGCTCGAGCGCGGCGGGAAGCGGAGCATCCCACGGGACGGCGCGATTCAACTCGTCGATAAACCGGGTCATCTCGGCGGCGGCCACCGCCTGCATGAGCCCCTCCTTGCCGCCAAACGCGCGGTAGACCGTCGAGCGCGAGACACCGGCCCGGTCGGCGACGTCGCTGACCGATGTCTTGCGCACCCCGTAGGCGGCGATGCAGTCGAGCGTAATGTCGGTCAGACGGGCGGAGGGCGCGACCGTGGTCACGCGGAAAAATATATCGACAATGAGACGAATGATTTCCTTTGTGTCTTCGTCTCTTTCGTGCCCGCTGGCGTTCGGGACGGACTTGGTTTGAACGCTAATTTACCGGGAAATAGTGCGCCAGGGGTCATGTCGGTGCCCTACCTGGAGATCGAGGAAACACGCGAGGGCGAGTCGGTCCGGCTGCGCCTCATCGGAGAGCTCGACCTGGCCTCCACTCGCGGGCTCGAAGCGCGGCTACGCGAGCTCGGCGCTGCCGGACAGCGCGTCGGGATCGACCTATCGGGCGTGACGTTTATCGACAGCAGCGGAATCCGCCTACTGATCCACTCGCTCCGCGATGCCCGCCGAGACGGATGGGAGCTCGAGGTGGATCAGAACATCTCACCCCACGTCCGGCGGATCCTCAGGCTGGCCAACGTCGAGAGCCTGATCCTCGGGGAGGTTCCGGGGTAAAGCTAGGTGGCGGGTGGGCGGGTGCGGGTGGGCGGGCGGCCTGGCGGGTGGGCGGAGGGCGCGCCCTGGCGGGTGGGCGGCGGCCGCGCGCCCGGGGCGGGTGAGAGGCCCACGTTCCGGGGACGCGGGGCGCGCCCGGGTCTGGCCACGTTCCGGGGCGGCGTGGGGCCTCGAGCGCGGACCTGGGCGAATCACCTACACCCACAGTTCGCTTTTTCGCCCAGGTAGGCGCCTGAGGCGGGGCCTGGGCGAATTACCTACACCCACAGTTCGCTTTTTCGCCCAGGTCCACCTTTTTCGCCCAGGTCGCGCGGTTTCGGCCTCGTCCACCTAACGCTTCGCCACCGCCACACCTCCGCGGGAGCACTTGCACATGTCGCGCCGCCTCGTTTTGATACCGGTCCGGGAAACGGAGGCGGAGTGGGCGCAAGGCCGCCATTTGAGATTGACGAGCAGGAGGAGGATGAGCACACGCGGCTGCGGGTGGCCGGGGAGCTAGACATGGCCACCGCGCCGGTCCTGGAGAACCGGCTGAAGCAGCTTCGAGCCGCTCGCCTACAGGAGGCCCGACAGGACCGGCGCTGGGTGGTGCTTGACCTGTCGCGGCTCGAGTTCATCGACAGCACCGGCGTCAAGGTCCTCTTCCAGGCGATTCACTACGCCCGGTCCGACGGATGGCAGGTGGAGCTCCGGGGTGACCTGTCCTCGCAGGTCAAGCAGGTCGTCGAGCTGACGCAGCTGGATCGTTACTGGCGGCCGCGATGACGGCGCGTCAGCCGTGACACGCCGCGGGCTCGGCCAGCCGCAGCTCCGCCCACACCTCGTAACCGTCGTGATGGCGCTGGCTTCCCCAGGCCGCGGCCAGCTGATCGACGACCGTCAAACCGAGTCCGCCCCAGGCGCCAGGTCGCGCGGGCAGGCGCGCCGTCTGCCCCGAGGTGCCGGGATCACGCACCGAGATTCGCAGCGTGTCTGCGTCCTTGCTGACGAGTACCTCGAGCTCGTCGTCGGCCTTCGCCTGGGAGTGACGGACGGCGTTGGTCACGAGCTCGGTGGCCACGAGCATCGCGTCGCCGGCCACCCAGCCGAGACCGGACAGTCCGGCCAACGCCTGGCGGACGAGCTTCGGGGCGAACCGGTCGCAGCGCGGCGTGAGGCGCATAGTCTCGGACTCCACCTGCCGGTCCTACCCGGAATCGCTCGTAAGCCGCGGGAAAATTGATCCGGCGGACGGGACACCGAATTCCGCCTCGCCGGGCCGGGCCACCGGATTGCGCGACGCGGAGGACAACCGCGAGCGGCCGCGGAGAGAGACGACGGCCGCTCGCGGTGTCGGGGGCAGAGAGGAGTCAGACCTTCCGGCCCGATATACCCAAAACCGGTGTGCTGGTAAACGGCGTGACTAAATGGACCCATGCGGCCGCGCGACTGCCATCTCGGCCCACACGTGGGTGGCGCCGGCTCGCGAGCCCCAGGTGCTGCACAGGTGATCGACGAGCCGCAGGCCGTGGCCGCCGCCGCGAACACCCAGCTTGCGGATCTTGACCGACGCACCCTCACCCTCGTCCATGACCTCGATCAGCATCGTCTCCGCGCGCTGCTCCAGCCGCACCTGAATCCTGCCCTCGCCGTGGACGTAGGCGTTGTCGACAAGCTCGCTGACCACGAGCTTCAGGTCCTGGAGCATCGCCGGATCGAGGGCGTGGCCGAACTGCTGCTCGACCAGACGGCGGGCGAGCGCGGTGCAGATTCGCTCACGCGGCAACTCAACTTCGAGTGGCTGGGTCAATCCGAGATCACGGTAGCCCTCTGAGCCGTGGCTCGCGCCGGATCACGCCAACGCGGGAGCGCTAACGTGCCAAGCGGAGAGCCCTGTGACTACCGCGTGGCCATCGGTCAACTACGAGGACTGGAGCGCAACGTGCGACACCCTGCACGCCCACACACAGGTTCTCGGGAAGCTCTGCGTCGCGCTCGCGCCGCCTGAGCCCGAGCTTCAGCACGCGGCTCTGCGCCTCAGCGCACGAGGCTGGGAAACGCTGCCCCTCCCAGCCCCCGAGCGCTCGGCGGCGATCGTCGCCGGGCTTGATCTTCACGCGCACGAGGCTTTCGTCGAGCACAGCGACGGGCGCAGCAACCGGGTCAGCCTGACGCCCGATCGCCCGGTCGGCGAGGTGACTCGCGACCTCCTTGACGCAGCCCGAGAACTCGTCGGTCCGGTCGAGATCAACGCGACGCCCCAGGAGGTGCCGTGGACGGTGGCGCTCGACGAGGACGAGGAGCACGCGACGTATGACCCCGCGGCGGTCGAGACATACTTCGCCGCGGCGACTCGAGCGGCCCTCGTGCTCGCGGAATTCCGGGCGCCGTACCGCGGCCGGGCGAGCCCGGTCAACGCCTGGTGGGGATCGTTCGACCTGGCCACTGTTCTTCTCTCCGGGCGACCCGCCGAACCGCCAGCCGGCGACTTCATCATGCGTAACGCCGCGGATGCCGAAGCGATGGAGGTTGGCTGGTGGCCGGGCGACCATCGCTATCCGAAGGCCGCCTTCTACGCCTATGCGTTTCCCGCCCCCGAGGACTTCTCCACCGGTTCGCTGTCTCCATCCGCCGCGCGCTGGGACAGCGCGCTCGGCGAGTTCATCCTCGATTGGGACGATGTCGGCGCGGATCCTGATCCCCACCACGCCGCGCTTGAGTTCGCCCGGTCGGCCTTCCTGCATACGTGCACCGTCTGTCGATGGGACCCGGCGCTCGTCGCGAGTACCCAGGGCTCACCGCCACCCGTGCGGTGATCGGCGCCCGCGCTGCGGCCGAATAACCGCTAGGTCGGTTCGGGCGCCAGCTCGGCCGCGCGCATAGGCACAGCGGCCGCGGCGTAGGCCTCAGGCGCGTCGAGAGTCTCCGCCTCGAGCAGGGCGTGGGCCAGGCTGTCCAGCTGGTCACGGTGCTCGCTCAGCAGTTGGGTGACCTCGTCGTGGGCGGAGTCGACGATGTGGCGGACTTCCTCGTCCACCAGCCACTGGGTTTGCGGCGAGGTTTCGCTGGCGCCGGGGAGGAACGATCCCTGCCCGTCCTGGGGCAGCAGCGTGACCGGCCCGAGCTTGTCACTCATCCCCCAGCGACCGACCATCGAGCGGGCAATGGCGGTCAGCTGCTGGATGTCCGATTCGGCGCCGGTGCTGATCTCGCCGTAGACGACCTCTTCGGCCACGCGCCCCCCGAGTGAGACGCGGATCTTGGCCTCGAGCTCTTCCCGGGAGTAGGAGACGGGATCGCTATCAGGACTCGAGAGCGTCACGCCCAGGGCTTGGCCGCGCGGGATGATCGAGACCTTGCGGACCGGGTCGGCCTTTGGCGTGAGCATCCCGACGAGCGCGTGGCCGGACTCGTGGTAGGCGGTCCGTTCGCGATCCTCCGGACTCAAGACGATTCCCCGCGGCGCCCCGAGCAGGATCTTCTCGAGCGAGTCGGTGAAGTCAGCCATCGTGACCTTCTCGTGGTTGCGGCGAGCGGCGAGGAGCGCGGCCTCGTTGGCCAGGTTGGCGAGATCGGCTCCCACCATCCCCGGCGTTGTCGCCGCCAGCGCCTCGAGGTCCACGTCGTCGGCCAGGGGGATCGATCGGGTGTGGACTTCGAGGATCTTCTCGCGCCCGGCCCGGTCCGGCGGCTGCACGGCGACACGGCGGTCAAACCTCCCCGGGCGGAGCAATGCCGGGTCCAGGATCTCCGGGCGGTTGGTCGCACCGAGGACGACCACGGCCTCGGTTGAGTCGAAGCCGTCCATCTCGGTCAGGATTTGATCCAGCGTCTGCTCACGCTCGTCGTTGGCGCCGGTGATCCCGGCCGATCCCTGGCGCGAGCGACCGACGGCATCGAGCTCGTCGATGAAGATGATCGACGGCGCCGCCTCCTTGGCCTTGGCGAAGAGGTCCCTGACGCGCGCCGCCCCGACGCCCACGATCGCCTCGATGAATTCGGAGGCGGCGATCGAGAAGAAGGCCGCCTGAGCCTCGCCCGCCACCGCGCGCGCGAGCAGCGTCTTCCCGGTCCCCGGGGGGCCGAAGAGAAGCACGCCGTGCGGCATCCGCCCGCCGAGGCGCGTGTAGCGCTCAGGATTCCTCAGGAAGTCGACGATCTCGGTCAGCTCCGCCTTCGCCTCGTCGATCCCCGCCACGTCATCGAAGGTCACGCGAATCGCCTCGGGATCCACCCGCCGCGCCTGTGAGCGCCCGAAGTTCCCCAGCGCTCCTCCCGCGCCTCCGGCGGCCCCGCGGCGGAGGATGTAATAGAACAGGCCGATGAAGAGCAGGGTGGGGCCGAACCCGAGCAGGATCTCGGCGATAACCGAGGTACCCGGGTTCGGATTCTGAGCGTTGACCTGCACACCCTCGGACCGGAGGAGATTCGTCAGCGAGGTGTGATCCCAGAACGAGGGAACCTGCGTCGAGAACAGGTTCGTCGGGGTCGCGGTCGAGCTGTTGGCTGGGAACCTGATCTTGGTCTTGAAGGTCCCGTCGATCGTGTCCCCCTTTGACGAGATCGACTTCACCTGCCCCGCCTGCACCTGGTTCAGGAAGTAGGGACTGAACGGAACCTTCACCCGCGGCTCGGCACCCGGCTGCGCCAGGAGCACGCTGATCCAGTTCAGCGCCAGCAGGACGAGGAAGAAGATCCAGAAGGCGCGGAGGCGATGCGGTGGGCGCGGTCGGTGGTCCTCGGGCATGCCGCGCCCGTCGGGCGCGGGCGCCACGCGCCAGCCGCCGCGGTCCTGAGGCATCCGCGCGTCACGCCGCTGCCCGTCCGCGGCCGCGGGCTCGCGTCCGGAACTTGGATTGGTGCTCATCTGGCTGGCCCCGTGGGCCATAGCCTACGCCACCACTGACGCCGGCAGAGGTCTTGCGACTGCGGCCGCGACGTCCCGGTTGCGGGACGTCCAGCTCGGCTAGCCGTCAAGCTCGTTCAGCAGCTCCTCGAGATCGAGCGGCTCCCCAAAGACCAGCGCCTGGTGGCCGTCGTCGTCGCGCGCCCACTGCTCGGGCGGCCTATCCCACATCAGCTCGAGCGTGTTGCCATCCGGATCGAGGACATAGATGGCGTCGTGTGTGCTGTAGGCCTCGGCCTGGCGAATCGGCCAGTCGATCGCCTTCAGCCGTCGGTACGCGTCGGCCAGCGCGCGCCGCGTGGGGTAGGCGATCGCGATGTGGTGCAGGCCCGTGTAGCCGTCGGGCATCGGCTCGCCGTCCCTGGACTTCCAGGTGTTGAAGGCCAGGTGATGGTGGTATCCGCCCGCGGACAGGAAGAGGATGTCCCCGGTGGTTCCCCACCCCGGCACCTCGCGCCCCTCGGCGATCACGTCGAAGCCGAGCACGTCGACGTAGAAGTGGCGGATGCGATCGATGTCGGCCGTGCGGAGGTGGGCGTGGCCGAGCCTGATCCCGGGATCGATCGGGTCGGGCGCGGCCTGGTGCGGAACAAGGGGTTGGCCGAGGCTCATCGAGGCTGCGCGGCGGTCAGGTAGATGCGGTTGCCGGATGGATCGGCGACCCGTACGCCGCCGTCGCGCTCCTCGGTCGCAGCACCGAGCGCGCGCGCACGGTCAATCGTCGCCTTGAGCTCCTCAGGCGAAGCCACGCGCAGATCCGCCTGACGCAGACCGGCGGCGTCGGCGGGGCGCGGCGGGGCGCCAACTCCCTGCCAGATGTTCAGGGCCAGACGATGCGGAAAGCTGCCACCCAGGTTGAGCTCGGCCATGCCCATCAGCTCGGCGTTCAGGCGGAATCCAAGCGCCTCGTAGAAGCTCACCGCCGACTCGAGCTCGGACACGTGGAGATGGAGGTGGCCGATACGAGCGCCGGCCGCCAGAGGCAGGTCGAGGTTTTCATCTGAGAGGTGACCGAACACCTCATCGAGGTCAAGTGGCGACACCACGTGACGACGCTTCCCATCGCTGTCGATCACGTACGGCTGGCCGGCGGCCAGGTCGTAGGCGCCGAAGCGGTCAAACGTCTCGAAGCTGACCTCCAGGCCGATCCCGTCGGGGTCGTCGAGATAAGTGGCCCAGTGCATGATGTGATCGGTGGGCGAGTTCGGGTAGCGCGCGGTGAAGAGTCGCGCCAGCAGCCGCGCGAACTCGGCCTCGCTCGGTAGGTGGATGGCCAGGTGGTAGAGCCCGGCATGGCCACGCGGCACGCGTCGCGTCGCCCCCGGATGCAGAACAAGCAACTCCGCATCATCAACGCCGAGGCGCAGTGTGCCTTCGTCCTCGGCGAGTAACCGCAGACCGATCAGGTCCCGCCAGAAGCCGAGCGCTTGCGGGCCATCGGTCACGTCGAGGTGAACCGGACCCCAGGTTGCCAGATCGGTTCCGGTGCTCTGGACCGGAGTGGGTCGCCGAGCGAGTCGCGTAGTGCTCATGGAGTACAAGTCTAGCAGATAGTTGCGCGCGCAAGCATATTTCCGGAGGGCCGCCCCCCGGCGCGAGACGGCCGCCGATGACCGTCACCGATGATTCCGGCGCCGCATCCCGGTCTAACGCACCAGTTCCTAACCACGATCCGAGGAGCCACGATGGGACAAATCGCCGTACACGAATTCATCACCCTGGATGGCGTTTTCGAGACCCCATCCTGGACATTCGGCTACCCCTTCGACCCGCGGATGGGCGAGGCCATCGGCGGCATCATGGGCGGGAGCCAGGCGATCCTCCTGGGCCGCCGCACCTACGAGGAGTTCGCGCCCGCCTGGGCGGGCCGCACCGCGGACGAGGACCCCGGCGCTCCGTTCATGAACGAGACGCAGAAGTACGTGGTGTCCGCCACACTTCAGGACGCCGAGTGGAGCAACTCGACCTTGCTCGGCGGTTATGACGCCGAGGCGATCCGGCGACTCAAGGGCGAGGTCGACGGACACATCTACGTCAGCGGCAGCGGAACCCTGGTCAGGGCCATGCTCGCCGACGGGCTGGTGGACGAGCTGCACCTGTTCGTCTTCCCGCTCACCCTGGGCGCCGGGAAGCGGCTATTTCCGGAAGGCTCGAGTCTCAAGCTCTCGCTCGCCGGGGCGGACAGTTACGACAGCGGCGTGGTCCACCTGGCCTATCGGCCCGCGACCGCCGGCGTCTAGTCGGCCGCCCGATCCGCAAGCCCCGCCGAACTAATCGGCGGGGCTCGATCCCCCTATCACCAACGCGTCGGGATCATCGGCCGGATCGACAGCCGACACGCGCTCGACGGCGAGGACCGCGGTGTCGTCGGCCTGGGGGCCGGAGGCGAACTCGGCCACCGCGGAGTCGATCCGCCGGACAGCGTCCGCAGCGTCGGTGGCGCCGATCAGCGCGTCGGCCAGGCGCTCCTCGCCAAAGCGCTCCCGCTCGCCCACCGTGTCGATCACGCCATCGGTGTAGAGGATCAGCTGATCGCCCGGCTCAAGCGTAATCGTCTCCGCCCGCCAGGTGCCGACCGGGTAGGCCCCCAGCGGCGACGCGAATTCGCCCACCTGCCGCGGAACCCCTTCTTGCAGGTGATAGGGCGGGGGATGACCGGCCAGAACCACGTCCGCCTCGGTTCCCGCCGCGGTCTCACGCAGCAGAGCACAGGCGATCGTGACCAGCGAGGGGTGCGAGCGTTCCCGCAGTTCGACGTTGAGCTGCTCGAACGCGGCCACAGGATCGTTCAGCAACCTCGCCGCGGTGCGCATCGTGTACCGGGCCAGGGAGGTGAGCGCGGCCGCGTGGGGCCCGCGGCCGGTGACATCGCCGACCAGAACGATCCAGCCACTGGGCACCTCGAAGGCGTCGTAGAAGTCGCCGCCCACCTCGCTCTGTTCCCCGGCGGCGCGATACAGGCTGGCGAGCTCGAACCCCTCGATCTGCGGGAGCGCCTCCGGAAGCAGGCTCTGCTGGAGGGTGCTGGCGATCTGGGAGCGCTCGGTGTAGAGCCGCGCGTTCTCCGCCGCCACCCCGGCTCGGCGCCCGAGCTCCTCGGCCAGGGCAAGGTCACGCTCGTCGAACCGGCGGCCAGATTCCGCCATCACGAGCGTCAGCACACCGGATGGCGCCTGACCCGGCGCCACCAGCGGGACGATGATCACTGACCGCATCTCGAGATCCCGGACGAGCGCGGCCTGTTCCTCGGAGACATCCGCCTGCTCGATCATCTCCGGCGTGATCTCCCGGACCAGCATCGGCTCTCCCGTCTCAACCACCCGGGCCGCGCCGCTGCCGTCGTTGACCCGCGTGGGATAGCGCTCGCCGAACTCCCGTGCCAGAGCGACCTTGGCGGGATCGACGTGCCCGACGGCCACCTGGACGAGCTCGCCATGCGCGGCGCGGATGCGCACGCCGCACCAGTCGGCGAGCTGCGGAACGGCGAGGTTGGCGACCCGGCTCAGGGTCTGCTGGTAGTCAAGCGAGGAGGCGAGCTCACGCCCGGCTTCGGCCAGCAACCGCTGCGCGAGCTCGGCTCGCTTGACGTCGGTCACGTCCTCGATCACGTTGGCCACCAGCGACACGCGGCCGTCCTCGTCGAGAACCGGCGTCGCCTTGTGCAGGAGCCAGCGCTCGGCACCGGTGGCCCGGACGACGTTGCGGACCAGAAGGGGCTCGGGCGTCTCGCCCGTGAACGCTTTAGCGGACGGAAGGTCGCTCAGCGCCAGGGGACGGCCCGCCTCGTCGTAGGCGTCGTAGCGATCCATCAGCTGCTGGGCCGTCGAGGCGCTCATCTCATCCTCGGATTCGAACCCGAGCAGGCGCGCCGCGGCCGGATTGGCAAGCACCATGCCGCCGGACGGGTCCCTGACGATCACGGCCTCGGCAAGGTTCGCGAACGTGGCCTCGAGCTGCTGTTCGAGCTCGCCCACCATCCGGGACAGCCCGGCGTTGTCGAGGGCGAGCGAGATCCGTCCCGCCAGGACCTCGGCGAAGCGCAGGTCCTCCGCACCATAGGTGCGACCTGACAGCCCAACCCCGCAGGCCAGCGCGCCCAGGATCCGGCCCCGAGCGCGCAGCGGCACGAACAGCGAGGCGCGGAACTCGAGTCCCCGCAGGAGCGCGAGATCCTCCTCGCTGCTGGCGATGGCTCGGAGGTGCTCCTCAGTGACCGGCGAAAGCAGGTGACTCTCGCCGGCGCTCACCGCGCGGGCGACCCCGACGGGAGCGTCGGGCACGCGCCGCCGGCGCATCAGGGCGGCCTCGAGCTCGGCCCGGTTGGGGTCGTCGACCCTCACGCCCAGCCGCCGCAGCGATCCGTCGCTCCCCCGAGCATCGAGCAGAGCCATGTCGGCGAAGGCGGGCACGACGATCTCCAGCAGACGCTCGACGGTCATCCGAAACGGCAGGGAGCCGTCCGCCACGCCACCGACCGCCGCGAGTAGCTCAAAGCGACTCGCCTCCAACCCCTCGCGCGCACCCATCGCCGTATTGTCGGCTATGGGCGCCCGTTCACAAAACTACCGAGCGCCCGTCGCCTCAAAGATTGCGCATCACCCGCAGGATCACCGGGCGCCTGGCGCGCGCCGCGGCGTCGAGGATGAGCTTCAGCTCCGCCTCGCTGAGTCCCTCGGCGACCTCGACCTCGACGACCAGCGGCTCGGCTCCTGCTTCCGCCCGGGCGAGGACGCGGTGGAGGCGATCCGGGTCGCGCGTCAGCGCGCCGGGCGCGGGCACCGAGAGGACAACCTCGCCGGCGGCCGGCGGCTCGAGGTTGCCCTCGGCATCGGTGGCTCCCACGTCGACCACGACGAGCCCGGTGCCCACCGGAGGCGGTGGATCATCGACGAGCTGGCGCTCGATGGCGCCGCCGCCGGGAATCTGAATGATCAGCTTCGGCTCGTAGGCCATCACGGCTCCTCTGCCCCGGCGTGTCCGAGCTGCTCGAGCACCTGCTCGAAGACCTCGTGCGGCTGGGCTCCGGGGACGAGCACCCGGAGATCGATGACCCAGGCCGGCACACCCCCGGCCCCGAGCTCGATCGCCTGCCGGGTTGAGTCTTCGATGAGCCTGAGATAGCGACCGTCGGCCAGGGCGGCCACGATCTCCGGCTCCTGAAGGCCCACCGCGCTGCCCTCTTCGATCAGAACCTGCTCGTCGCCGATGTCGCGACCCCGGGCCCAGTAGGCATCGAACAGGCGCGCGTGCATATCGGAAAGCAACCCCCGCTCCCTCGCCAGCTCAGCCAGCATCAGCGCCCGGCGGGAGTTCGGGACCTTGTCGATCTCTCCTGCGAAGGGCAGGCCGACCGCGTCGAACATGGCCCGATGGCGGTCGGCCAGCCCGGCGCCGTAACGGCGCTCGAGCTCGCCGCGCGGGATGCCCTCGGGCGGGTACTCGGGATGCAGATCGAACGGCCGCCACTCAATCTGCGCGCCGAACCGACGCTCGAGCCACGCCGCCCGTTCCAGGCCGACGTAGCAGAAAGGTCATATGTAGTCAGACCAGACGGTGACCCGCGGGTGGCCGTTGGGGCTGGCGGCGGTGCCCTCCACGGCCTACTGCCAGTAGCGTTCGACCGTGTCGCTGTCACGCACCTGGGCCTCGTCCGGGTCCATCCCGAACTCGGCCCGGGCTCGCCGCTGGCGGAGCAGATCCCAGCAGCGATCGAGCTCGACCCTCACCTGTTCGAGCCGCTGCCGGTCCGCGTCCAACCGCTCGGCGTCGTGGCTGTCGGTCTCCTCGCGCTGACGCAGCTCATGCTCCTCGGCTACGAGCCGCTCGATACGGCCGGCGATGCTCTCGTCGCTCATGTCGCAAATCCTAGTCACGGGATCCTCTCAGCTCACGCGAACTCACGGCCGCGCCGGATCCTCGAGCGGCGCCCGTTTCAGCCCGCCCGTGCGCAGGGCGGCGAGCAGCGGTGGTGAATGCCAGGCCGGCGCCTGCCCGTCGAGGAAGCGGTCGAGGTCCGGGGTCTGGGGCCGAGCCCCTCCGAGCAGATACAGGAGCACGCCGATCGCGGCGCCTCCCAGGGCCAAGCCGAAGCCGATCCACAGCGCGATGCCCGTCCCCGCCTTCAGCCCGCCGCCAACCGTCGCCGCGAAGTGGGCAAAGATCGGCGCGATCATGAACGCCGCAACCGCGCGTAGGAGCTCGACGATGGCGAACACGCGCTGCAGGTTGTTCGAGGGCAGGGAGAAGCCGGCCACGAACAGGGCTGGGGCGACGGTTGCCCCGAGGCCGATGCCGGTCAGCCCCGAGCCCAGGAGCGTCAAGCCCTGGGTCGGCGGGAGGTGAATGAGGAAGGCTCCGATCCCCGCGGCCAGGAACGCCATGCCCACCAGGGGCAGGTAGTGGATCGACCGGTGCCGGAAGACCACGCCCAGCATCACCGCCGTCACCAGGGCTCCCCCAAACTCGGGCGCATAGAGCAGCCCCACGTGGAGCGGCGAGTAGCGCCCGGCGAGGAGACTCGCTGACAACGCGCTGGCCGAGACCGAGGCAGCCGCCGCGAACAACGCGACGACGATCCCGGCGACCGGCATGGTGCTGTTGAGCACGCTGCGGATCGTCAGCAGCGGCCGCTTGCCGCGGTATTGGTTGACGATCAGCAGGACGATCAGCAGCAAGCCCGCCACGAGCGGCACGATCGCCACCGGATCCAGGAACCGGTGCGTGGCGAGCTCCGAGGCGCCGAAGAAGGCGGCGACCGATCCGGCCGCGGCCAGGCCGATCGCGGTGCTGTCCCGAGGTGCATCGGGGTCGAACGGGGGAGCGTCGACAAAGGTCAGCAGCGAGAGGACGAGGGCTGCCGCCGAGATCCCGGCCACGACCCAGAAGAGCGGCCGCCACGCGTGCGATCCGGCCTGAAGGCCGCCGATCGTGGGGCCGAGAGCCACGGCGCCGAAAATGCAGACGTTCATGATGATCGCCGTCTCACGGAGCTTGGCGGGCGGGAACCCGAGCGCGAGCGGGGGGACGGCGGCGATCAGGAGCAGGCTGGTGCACAGCCCCTGCAGCACGTGCCCGGTTATGTACATCCAGGGAGCCGCGGCGCCGGCGGCGAGGACGGATCCGATCACGAGCAGGGCCGCGTAGAGGACGAGCATCCGCCGCTGGGGCAGCAGCTGGGCGAACTGGACCGCGAGGACGGTGCCGATCGCGTACCCGGCGTTGCCCATACCGGAGCTGAGGCTCATCTCCTGGGCGCTCATATGAAGCTGGCGGGCGATGATCGGGGTGAGCGGCCCGAGCGCGGCCGAGAGCGCGAGGTAGGGGACGAGCGCGCAGATGACCATCGTCGCCGCCGCCCAGTAGCGGCCGGCCAGCGGGCCCTGTCTCATGCTCAGATCTCGATGCCGCGGTCGGCGAGCCAGTCCAGCACTGCCTCTGGAGGGTCGCCCTTCCACTCGGCACGTGCGGCCATCCGGAGGATCTTGTCCGGATCGTCGTGAAGCTCGTCGCGCCGGTGTGCGAGATAGAGGATCACGGCGGTGGCGACCGAGACGGCCGGGTCCTCGATCTCGGAATCGGCGCCCTCGGCGGCGATCGCCAGCCGCTCCTCGAGGTTCTGGATCGCGGTCACCGGCTCGTCAGCGTCCTCGAACTGCTCGAGGAGCTCGCCCAGCCGCGGGTCGACATCGTCGGGATCAGCGATCTCGACGGCTCGCTTGGCGAGGTCAAACAGAGAAACGGGGCGGGGCTCGGTGGGCATGGCCTATCCCCGATCCTAGACATGTGAGCCGCGAGCGCGCAGAATCGCCTCGCGCTCGGCGAGCCGGTTCTCACGTCGCAGCTGAGCCGCCTCCTCACGACGGTGCTCGTCGCGGGTCTCGCAGGTGAGCGGCGGGACCGCTGTCGGCCGCCCGTCCTCGTCGAGGGCGACCATCGTGAGATACGCGGTCGAGGTGTGGGCGATCTCCCCGGTTCGCACGTGCTCGGACTCAACCCGGACACCGACCACCATCGAGGTTCGCCACGCAGCGTTGACGCTGGCCCGCACGGTGACCAGCTGACCCACCTCCACCGGGACGAGGAACGTCATGCGGTCCATCCCCGCTGTCACCACCCGCGTGCCGGAGTGCCGGATGGCCGCGATACCGGCGACCTCATCGCACAGGCGCATGATCGAGCCACCGTGGACATGACCGGCGGTGTTGGCGTCCTCGATCCCCATCCACCGCGTCAGGACCGACCTGGAGTCAGACGGACGCCGTGGTTCCACGGCGCGGAACTCTACGCCGGCGGGGCGGTGCCGGAGGCAGGCTCAGCCCCGCGCCGCAAGAGTGCCAGGGGCAGGCTCAGCCCGCCGGGGCGGGTAGGTGCACGGCCTCGATCGGCTCGGCCAGGGGCGCGCACAGCGCTGCCGCCTGTTCCTCACGCTGGAGCGTGCGGCGCAGCTGGACGAAGGCCACACTCCCCAGCAGCGCGGGAACCCAGAGGGCGATCGCGTGGTAGATGAGCACCGCGGCGGTGCTGACCGCGAGTGGCTGGTGGTAGAGGGCGAAGGCGCCGATCAGGCCCCCGTCGATCCCGCCGATCCCGCCCGGAATGGGGATGTTCCCGCCCAGCTGGCCAATCAGATATCCCAGGGCGAGAACGCCCACCGAGGGGGAGTAGCCCAAAGCCTTGAAGGCGACGCCGAGGACGGCGATGTCAAAGCCGACAATCCCGATGGAACCGGCGAGGACCAGGATCGGACGGTGGCGCAGAAGCATCAGGGCATCGCGAACGCCCTGGCCAAGCGAGTACCGAAGCCACCCCCAGGCGAGGCGCAGGCCACGCCTCTCTCTGGGCTGGTGCTCAGGTTTCTCCCCCCGTAGCCGCGGCAGGACCGCGACGACGAGCACGGTGGCCACCGTGGCCAGCGCGCCGAACGCGTACGTGAGCGCCGGGTCACGGTCGTGGTGAAGGATGCCCAGCATGAACAGGACCGCGAACACGATCACACCCACCACGTTGGGCAGGCTGGTGAGAAAGAAGAAGGCGACCGAGCGCCGGGCGATGTGCTCGGTGCTCATGCCTCCCTTGCGGAGCGCCCACGCCCCGAGCGCGAGTCCGCCCGTGCCACTCACCGACAGGACCGAGTTCGCCGCCTGCTCGGCCATACCGATCTGGTAGCTGAGCCGCCATCTCATCTGACGGCAGAAGACGGCGCGGAAGATGACCACGTAGGAGAGCGCCGAGAGCACCTCGAGCGCGACGCCGGCAAGGACCCACCCCGACTGCGCGTCGGCGAGGTCACGCCGCAGGTTGCCGAGCCCTGGACCGGTGAGCACGAAGACCGCGATGAGAGCCACGACGACGCCGAGCTCGACCAGCCGGCGGCCGACACGACGGGGACTCAGCTCCTCCGGCATCGGTTCCGCGGACCCGGCGTGCTCCACCGGTCCATGGTGGCAAATGGCCGCAGGCGGCTGGCCGCTGTCCCCAGATGTGCGCTTCGTTCGTCTTGGGGATGATCAACACCCACACAGGAGGTATCGAGATGAAGTACGCCCTGCTGATCTACAGCCAGCCTGGATCCCACGAAGCGCTTTCCGAGGAGGAGTACCAGGCCGCGCTTGCCGAGTACATGGCGATCTCCAGCGACCCGCGCTGCGAGGGAGGAGCTCAGCTCCAGCCGGTGGAGACGGCGACGACGGTCCGGGTCCGGGATGGCCAGCCGCTGACGACGGACGGGCCGTTCGCCGACACCAAGGAGGTGTTCGGCGGTTATTTCGTCGTCGAGGCCGGCGACCTGGATGAGGCGCTGGATCTCGCGGCGCGCGTGCCGGCGGCGCGACTCGGAGGCGCGGTCGAGGTCCGCCCCGTGGTGGAGCGATAGCGCTGCTCGAGGACGTCTTCCGTGAGCAGTGGGGTCGGGTGCTGGCTTCGTTGGTCGGCTTCCTCGGCGACTTCGATCTCGCCGAGGAAGCCGCCCAGGAGGCGTTCGCGGTCGCGGCGGAGCGTTGGCAGCGCGACGGCGAGCCCACCAATCCCGCGGCGTGGCTGATCACTACCGCGCGCCACCGCGCGATCGACCGCATCCGCCGGGACCGCACGCTGACCGAGAAGACGCGGCTTCTCGAGACGCCTGAGGCGACCATGGACGAGCTTGACGACGTTGTGATCCGGGACGAGCGCCTGGAGTTGATCTTCACCTGCTGTCATCCCGCTCTTGCGGTCGACGCGCAGGTGGCGCTGACGCTGCGCGCGCTCGGCGGCCTGACCACACAGGAGATAGCGCGAGCGTTCCTCGTCTCCGAGGAGACCATGAAGCGCCGTCTCTCCCGCGCCAAGACCAAAATCAAGGCGGCCGGGATCCCGTTCGCCGTCCCCGCCGCCCATCGACTCCCGGATCGCCTCGAGGCCGCCGCGGCCGTGATCTACCTGATCTTCAACGAGGGGTACCGCGGACGGGTGGACCTGGCGGCTGAGGCGATCCGGCTCGGGCGCCTGCTGGCCGAGCTCATGCCCGATGAGCCGGAGGTGCACGGGCTCCTGGCTCTGATGCTCATCCACCACGCACGGCGGCAGGCGCGTTTCGCCGGCCAGGATCTGGTGCTGCTCGCCGATCAGGACCGTGCGCTATGGGATCTCGGCCAGATCGCCGCCGGCCGCGCAGCGCTGGAGCAGGCGATCGCGCTGAGAGGCCGAGGCCCGTACGTTCTCCAGGCGGCGATCGCCTCCCTGCAGAGCGAGAACACAGTCGACTGGGTCGAGGTGTCGCATCTGTATGAGCAGCTGTTCCGCCTCACCGGCTCGACCGTGGTGGCTCTGAACCGAGCTGTCGCCCTCGCCGAGGCCGGATCGCCCCGGGAGGCGCTGGCCCTGGTCGAGGAGCTTCCGCTCGAGAACTACCAGTATCTGCACTCCACGCGGGCCGAGCTGCTACGCCGGCTGGGTCGCCTCACCGAGGCGCGGAGCGCCTATTCACGGGCTCTGGAGCTGGCGGTTTCGGAGCCGGAGCGCCGGTTTCTGAGCCGCCGTCTGGCGGAGCTCTGAGCGGCTCGGCGGGTTCCACAATGGGCAGGATCTCGGTGGCCTGAACCGGCCTACGCTCCCGCTCGACCTCCTCCCTCGCCGCGTCGACGGCGCGTTCGGCCTCCCGCTCGGCCTCGTGCAGTGCGATCTCAACCTGACGCGCTCTGGCCTTCAGCTGTTCGAGGCGGTCCTCCTCGCCCCGGTAGGCGGCTTCACCGAGCGGCTCGAGTTGCCGGCGCATCTGCCAGCGCAGCCGATAACGGCGCTGGGCCACGCGGAGCACGACGAAACCGGCTCGTGACCAGGCACGCGCAGCCGCCCCGACCACCCGGGTGTGCTCACCGGCCCGCTGCGCCGCGACATTGGCCAGACGAGCCGCCGGGTCATCCGGCTCGTGCTCGAGGGCGACGAGCAGCAGCGCGACGAGGACGAGCGCCGCCGCCAGTAGCACGACCCCGGCGACCCAGGACCCGCTCACCAGCAGGATCAGCGCCACGATCACGATCGCCAGCAAGACGCCCCCAAGCAGCGACACGGGCCCGACGCCGAGGGGACGCCGGTTGACCGTGTGGATGCTCGGCGGCGATTGGAGGCCTCTGGCCGGGAGCATGTCCTCGGTTTCGCCGTCGCGATTCGAGATGGCCTCGACTGACTCGCGTCGTCTCACGGTTTGACTATGCCCGCGACGTGCGCCTCGAATGCATGACTCGACGGCGGCGACGGGAACTCCAGTTCGGTATCACCTGTTGGCGATGCGGCACGCAACCGCCACGTGGGCTGTTCTCGGCGCCGCCGCGGTGCTGATCACGGCCGGCTGCGGCGGCAGCGTGCACGGATCTCCGAGGAGCAAGCAGTGCCGAGCGGTTATCGGTCTCGAGAGTCCGGTAAGGACGTCGCTGGGCAGCGAACAGCTCGCGTTCGCCCGGCTCGCTGTCGCCGATGACAACTCCAAGAACGGCACCAAGATCGGACTCGAGGTCGCCGACACCGAGTTCAGCCCCTCGCGGGCTGTGGCCGTCAGCGAACAGTTGGTGGCTCGCTCAGGTGCTGTCGCAGTGATCGGCCCGGCCGGCAATGCCGAGGTTGAGGCCGTGGGGCCGATCTTCGCGCGGGCCGGCCTGCCGTTCATCTCGGCCTCGGCAACGGGCTCACAGCTGACTGCGGGGGCCAACCCGACGTTCTTTCGCGTCGTGCCGCCGGTCAGCCTGGAAGGCTCTCAGGAGTCGGATTTCATCATCGATCACCTGCGCCCCAGGGCGGTGCTGATCCTCGATGACCGGAGCGGATATGGCCGCCGGATGGCCGACTCGATGCTGCCCGTGTTCAGGCTCTCCCGGGTCCTGGTGGAGCGGGCCTCGGCGAACGGCCGGACTGCGGCGAGTGCGGGAGCGCTGCTGGACCGGATCACGCCCGCCATCAGCGTCACCGTCCTGGCCTGGCACGCGCCGGGCGGCGCCGAGACGTTGGGCCGCATGCTCGTCGGGCAGCACCGAGCCCTGACCCTGGTCGGCCCCGACCGGCTGTTCGCGCCCGGTCAGTTCACGGTCCCCGGCGCCTACGTTGCCGCGCCCGGGCCTGACATCACGGCGCTGCCCGCAGACGCCTCGATCGCACGGCGGATACGACGCTCGATCACGACGTTTGGGATTTTCGGGCCACTGGCTTACGCAGCGACCCATGTGGTCGACGAGGCGGTCGCACAGGTGTGTCGGTCTGGGCAGACGCCCTCGGCCAGCGATGTCATGGCCGCGGTCAGAGCAACCCACGCGGGGAGCTCGATCCTCGGAATTCCCATCCGCTTCCGGGCCGACGGTGAGCTCGCCGACCCCCGGTGGTTCATGTTCCGGATCGATTCAGCCGGGCGCTACCACCTGGTTCCGTAGCGTCAGGAGCACCGAGCCTCAGCGAGGGCCTCACGCACGGTCCGCTCGACCATCACGCGCACGAGCTGGCGCTTGTACTCGATCGAGCCGTTGGCGTCGGCGAGCGGCTCCGCCTCGGCCGCTGCGATCTCGGCGCAGGCACGAAGATCCGGATGCCCGGCGTCGAGCTGGCTCAGGGCCTCCTCGGCACCCGTCAGCCGTCGCGCGGTGAGACCGACCGAGCCCACGGCGATCCGGACCTCCGCGATCTGCTCGTCGCGGACGGTGATGCTGGCCGCAACCGTGACCGCCGGTCGTTCGTGGAAGGACAGCTTTCGGTGCACGAGCGCCGAGCCTGGGGTCAGGGGCGGCACGTGCACCGAGACGAGCAGCTCACCGGGCTCGAGCACGGTGGTGTACGGCCCGCGGGTGAAGGCCTCGATCGCGAGCCGCCGGGCCTCGGCTCCGTCACGCCGTGCGCTCAGCCACCCGCCGGCCGCGGTCAGGTAGGTCGCCGGATCGGAGTGCGGGTCGGCAAAGCAGAGGTTCCCGCCGATGGTGCCGACGTTACGCACGCGAATATTGGCCACGTCACGCTCCATCGCGGCCAGCGACGGCCAGCGCTCTCGGATGACCGCCGAGCGTTCGATCTCCCGGTGGGTCGTGGCCGAGCCGATCCGCAACTCCCCGTTCGTCTCGATGCCCGAGAGCTCCTCAATCCCCTTGAGGTCGACCAGATGGCGGAACTCGGTCAGCCCGAGCTTGGCCACGAGCAACAGCTCGGTGCCACCGCAATACGGCTGGGCGTCAGGCCCGAGCTCGCTGAGGAGCCGGCTCGCCTCCTCCAGGGTCTGCGGCCGGTGCAGCTCAAACGGCGGGAGCCTCACGACGCGGCGCCCGTGAGCTCGGCGCCCACCGATCCGGACAGCACCTCGAGGACCGCCTGGGCGCCCGCGCCGACATCGGCCGCGGCCCCGAGATCGAGCAGACCCCGCCCCAGTGCCGACACGGCAACCAGCGGATACAGCGAGCGAGCCGCCGGTCCCATATGGCCGAGGCGAACCAACCGCTCCTTGAGCTCTCCGTAGCCCCCTGACAGCATCACGCCGTAGCGCTCCCGAACGTGGGCGAGCAGGCTGGCCACCTCGATCCCCGCCGGCATGCGCACGGCGGTGACGCAGTTGGCCGCGTAGGACTCGCTCCTGGGCCACAGCTCGAGCCCCATCGCCCTGACTCCGGCACGGCAGGCGCGCGCGGCCAGCGAGTGTGTGGCGATCGTGGCGTCAAGGCCGTTATCGAGCACTTCGCGCAGCGCCGCGTTCACGCCGTTCACGTCGGCCACCGACGGCGTGTAGGGGAACGCCGTGCGACCGCCATCGATCCACCGGTGCTTCCAGTCGAGCAACGACAGGAAGGACCCCCTGGGCGCCGCGGGGTTGGCGGCGATTGCCTCCCAGGCCCGCGGACTCACGCTGATCAGAGAGATTCCCGGCGGCCCGGCCAGGCATTTCTGTGGGCCGGCGACCGCGAGGTCCACATGCCACTCGTCAATCGCAAGCTCGGTCCCGGCCAGCGACGAGACCACGTCGGCCAACAGCAGCGCGCCGTGGGCGTGGGCCAGCGGCCCGAGCTCCCCCAGCGGGTTCTCGATCCCCGAAGGCGTCTCGGAATGGACAACGGAGACCAGCTCGATGTCGCCGCGCTCGCTGAGCACGCGCTCGACCTCGCTTGGATCGATCGCCTCGTCGTAGGGCACTCGAACCTCGTGAACCTCGGCGCCGTACTCACGCAGCCAGTCGCCGAACCACGCCGCGTACACGCCGGAGACGAGGTTCAGGCATTTCATCCCCGGCCGGACCAGGCCCCGTGCTGCGGCCTCGAGGCCGAGGACCGCCTCGCCCTGCATGAGCACGACGTCGTTGCTGGTCCGGAAGACGTCGGCCAGCAGCCGCTCGGTCTCCCGGAAGCGGTCGAGGAACACCGGGTCGTAATCGAAGATGATCGGCGATCCGAGCGCCGCCTGAACGCGCGGCGAGGCCATCGTCGGGCCCGCGGTGAGAGTGAAGTCTGGTGGACGCACGAACCCTCCTAACAAGTCTGGTTGGCGGCCTGCATCAGCCGTAGGTGACCACCGGGTCAGACCACCCCGCGTTGTCGTGGGCGCACGGGATGGCCGGGTCGTCTTCGCTGGTCAGCAGCCGCCCGTCCCGGAACACCGAGCAATAGGCGACGATGTGCGGCTCGCCAAAGTCGACGTTGCAGCGGACGACCGGCACGCCTCGGAACCGGTTGCCACTGCGAACACATGCCACCCACAGGAACCGGAGTCTCTCGGAATGCATACGGGCGACGACCGCGCTGTGAAACCGGGCAAGGCTCCCGGTCGTGATCGTGGCCGCTGCCGACCCGGTCGCGCTGGTGTAGGCGATCACTGCCCCCACGAGGCAGAGCAGCAACAGGCCGTAGAACCATGGCCGAAGAACCCGCCGTGCGGGGCGGGGATCGGGAGTCATGGGCGGCATATTACGTTAGGAGTCGATTGTCAACAGTTCACAGCCGACCCGGAAGCGCTACTGTCCTCCGCCGTCCAGATGCATGTCCACGGCCGTCCGGCCGAACTGAGTTTCCGGCGAAAACAAAGGGAGAGGCAATGGATCGAAGTAGCGGGCGGAAGCTGCTCGGGACCACGGGTATGGTCGTTGTCGCGACGGCGCTGGCCGCATGCGGCAACGCATCGGGCGGGGCAGGCGGAGGCGGAGGCTCAGGTGGCAAGGGTCCGCTGGAGATCGCGGTCTTCCACGCGTTCTCGGGACCGAACGCGGCCTACGGGCCGGAGGCGGCGGCGGGCTGCTATCCGGCGGCTCGCGAGATCAACGCCGCGGGCGGGGTACTCGGCCACAAGCTCGGGTGCACGCCTGTCGACTCAAAGGGCGATCCCGCTGATGCCGTCCCGGCTGCCAACCGGATGATCGCCGCCTCGAGCAACCTGGCCGGAGTGATCGGAGGCGGCTCCAACGAGGCGACCGCGGTGGTCCCGCTGTTCGAGCAGGCGCAGATCCCCGTGTTCTCCACCACCGGTCAGGCGTCGTTCGACCGGACGAACGACAAATACTTCTGGCGCATCCTGTCCCCGGACGCGGCGCAGGGCAGCGCGATGGCCGCGGCGGCCAAGAAGCTGGGGTTCAGCCGCGCGGCGACGCTGTTCGGGAACGACGTCGCGGCGCAGGGGTCGGCACCAACGGCCATCAGCGGGATCAAGCGGCTCGGACTCAGCCTGCTCGCGAGCCAGACGCTGGCCGTCGGCCAGCCCTCGTATCGGACCGAGGCTCAGGCCATGAGCACGGCCAAGCCGCAGGTCATCGTGACCGAGGCGGACCCTCAGACCAGTGCCACGTACTTCGCGGAGCTGTCGCAGCTCGGGCAGGTTCCCGCGCTCATCACCGACCCGGTGTCCCAGGAGCCGAACTGGCGTAAAGCCGTCGGGGGGGCGATCGGAACCGCGTTGCTCAACAAGCAGGATTACGCAGTGGTCGCCTACTCGCCGATGACCACTCCGGCCTACAAGACGTTCATCGCGGAGCTGTTGGCCTCGTCCAAGCAGGTCCCCCAGCCGGCGCAGTGGGAGCCGGACCTCTACTCGGTGGCCGACTATGACTCGACGATCATCATGGCGCTGGCCATGGACGCGGCTCACTCGACCAAGCCGAGCGTCTACGACAGCTACATCACGAAGGTGACCGCGCCCGCCCCCGGTGCCACGATGGTCAACACGTATGCCGCGGGGAAGGCGGCGCTGTCGCAGGGCAAGCGGATCCAGTACGTCGGAGCCGTCGGTCCGCTGGACTTCAACCAGTGGCACAACGCAGGAAACCAGTTCGCCATCGAGCGCTACTCGAATGGCAAGTGGCAGGTGTCATCGGTGCTGAGCGCCGCCGAGATCAACGCCGCGGCGCCGTGAGCCCGCGGCTGGTCGGGTGCGGCCCTAAGACATAGGCAGCTCCTCATGGCGGTGTTCATCTCGGCCGTTGGCTTCGGCGTCGTCACGGCGGCGATCCTGGCCATCAGCGCCGTCGGCTTCACGCTGCAGTTCAGCGTCACCAACGTGTTCAACCTCTCCTTCGGGAGCGTGATGACCATCTGCGGCTTCGTCGCTTACTGGCTGAACCATGGGGGGCTGAACATCTGGCTCGCGATGGCGGCGGCGGCGGTGGCGGGGGGCCTGATCTCGCTCGCTCTCAACGAGCTCGTATTCGCGCCGTTCATCCGCCACGGACTCAACCTGTTCGGGATGGTCATCATCACCATCTCGGTAGGCCTGATCGCGGACCACAGCCTTCAGGCGCTCGTCGGGCCGAGCTTCTTCGCCTACACGGCGCGGGCCGGGAGGGCGTTTCACTTCGCCGACTTTGTTCTCACCCGGCAGGAGCTGGCGATCATCGGGATCGCGCTCGTCCTCACCGTCCTCGTCCAGGTCGGCCTGCAATACACGCGGCTCGGCCGGGCGATGCGCGGGCTGGCCGTCAACGCGTCGCTGGCCCGGGCCTGTGGGGTGCCGACGCGTCGGGTGATTGCGCTCGCGTGGTTTGTCTCGGGCGTCCTCGCGGGGGTGGGCGGAGTGGCGCTGTTCCTCGACATCAGCACGTTCACGGCCACGACCGGCTCGGAGTTCCTGATCGTGATCATCGCCGCGGCCGTGCTGGGCGGAATCGGGTCCCCTCGCGGCGCCGTGCTCGGGGCCGTCGTGGTCGGGATCGTCACCGAGGTGGGCGCCGCGTATTGGAATCCCGAGCTCAAGGACGTCCTGGCCTTTGGAGTGCTGATCGTCGTGCTGCTGGTGCGGCCGCAGGGGCTGTTCGCGCAGCTCGCTACCGAGCGAGCCCTGGCTCGATGAGCGCCGCCACCCAGTACTACATCGCGACGATCTGCGTCTACGTCGGCGTCAACGTGATCGGCGCCTGGGGCCTCGACCTTCAGTTCGGCGTGACCGGCGTGCTGAACTTCGCCTTCATCCTCTTCCAGGCCGTGGGGGCGTACACCGCGGCGATGCTGAGCCTGGGGCCGGCCAGCGCCAGCGGGGGCTTCCAGCAGTATCTGTTTGGCGTCCATCTGCCCTTCCCGCTCCCGATCATCGGCGCCATGCTGGTCGGAGCGGCGCTCTCGGCGGTGGTTGGGCTGATCACGCTGCGGCGGCTGCGCTCGGACTACCAGGCGATGGTGATGCTCGTCGTCTCGGTCGTCGCCACCGTGGTCGCGCAGTCAGTCATCGGGTTGGTCAACGGGGATGCCGGGCTGTCGCTGATTCCCAATCCGGTGATGGGCCTCACCGCATTCACTCGCCAGCAACAGACGTGGCTGTTCGTCGCGCTTTGCGCCGCATTGATGGTGATCGTCGGAGCGTTCATGTACGCCCTCGTCTACTCGCCCTACGGCCGAGTTCTCCGCGGGACCCGGGAAAACGAACCCGCGATCGAAGCAATGGGCCGAAGCGCGGCCCGGGCTCGGCTTCAGGTGTTCGTCATCGGCGGCGCGCTGGGCGCGCTCAGCGGCGCCCTGCTGGCCGAGTTCATCGGTGCCTGGGCGCCCAGCGAGTGGTTGTACCCGGAGACCTTCGTGTTCTTCACCGCCGTGATCGTGGGCGGCCGCGGGTCGATCTCCGGGGTGGCGCTTGGGGCGGCGCTGGTCGGCGTTGGTATCCAGCAGGCGGTTCAGTACATGCCGATCGGCAGCAACCCGGTGGTGCTGGCATCGATGGAGTGGGTCATAACCGGCCTCTTGACGATGACGTTTCTCTGGTTCAGGCCGCAGGGGCTGCTGCCGGAGCAGCGGCGCAGGTTCGCTCGCCGGCGCGAGCGTGAGGCCCGGGCGCTTCCCCGCGAACAAGCGGTCAGCCGATGAGCGAGGACGACGGCGCGCTCCTGTCCGTGCGCGACCTGGCGCGAAGTTACGGCGGCGTGCATGCCGTCAACGGTGTCTCGTTCGATATACCACGCGGCTCGCTAACCGGGATGATCGGCCCCAACGGGGCCGGGAAGTCGACGGTCCTGGGCATGATCGCCGGGGCGATCAGGCCTGACCGGGGCTCGATCCTTCTCGAGGGCCAGGAAATCGCCGGACTGCCCGCCCACAAAGCCTCGCGTCGCGGGGTGATTCGGACCTTCCAGGCGGCGAGCGTGTTCCCGCGGATGACGGTGGTCGAGAACCTGCTCCTCGGCGTCCCCCCGTGGGACGGTGAGCGATTGACGGGGGCGCTCGTGCGGCGGCGGCGCTGGCGCGGTGAGGAGCGCAACCAGATCGACCGGGCGCGCAGCCTCCTCGAGCGGCTCGGCCTCTGGAGTCTTGGCGACGCCTACGCCGGCGAGCTCAGCGGAGGCCAGAAGCGACTCGTCGAGATCGGCCGGGCGATGATGAGCCGGCCGAAGCTGCTCCTGTTGGACGAGCCGATGGCGGGGGTGAGCCGTACGCTGGCGCCGACGATCGAGGCGCTGATCGCGGAGCTCCGTGACGAAGGAATGACGGTGCTCCTGATCGAGCACGAGCTGGCGCTGGTGGAACGGCTCTGCAGCCCGGTGATAGTGCTCGGCCAGGGCCGGGTGCTCATGCAGGGGAAGATGGACGAGGCCCGCGCGAATCCCGAGGTGAGGCGGGCCTACCTTGTCGGCTAACGGCTCTGCGTCCTCGGCCGACGGCTCCGCCCCGGCCCTGGCGCTCGAGTCGGTATCGGCTGGATACGGCGGACACGAAGTTGTCCACCAGGTCTCGCTGAGCGTCCCGCCGGGAGACATCTCGTGCCTGGTCGGCCCGAACGGCGCCGGCAAGAGCACGCTGCTGCGCGCGATCACCGGTGACGCGCAGTTCATGGGCGGACGAGTCCGGCTGGGCGGCGAAGACATCTCCCGCATCGCGAGCAATCGACTGGTCTCACGAGGGCTGGCCTGGGTCCCGCAGCTCGACGACGTCTTCAGCACGCTGACGGTGCGCGAGAACCTCGAGCTCGGCGGCTATCTCCTGAAGGGGCGGGCGCCAAGCCGGGTTCAGGAGGTCCTCGAGCTGTTCCCGCTGCTCGCCGGGATGACCTCACGGGTGGCCGGCCGGCTGAGCGGTGGAGAGCGAAAGCTGCTCGCCATCGCCCGGGCACTCATGCCCGGCCCTTCGGTCCTCTTGCTCGATGAGCCGACAGCCGGGCTCTCGCCTGAAATGACCAAGCTCGTGCTCCACGAGCAGATCCCCCGCCTGCGGGAGAGCGGGGTGGCCATGCTCCTCGTCGAGCAGCGGGCGCTCGAGGCCCTCCAGGTTTCCTCGACCGTGCATGTCATGGTCAGCGGGGTGATCCGGGCGTCGCGCGACGCCGACCAGGTGCGCGACTGGGACGAGCTGGCCGGGCTGTTCCTCGGAGAGACCTGACCGCCCCGGACCATTGGCGTCCGGTTAGCCGGCGTTGCACCGGCCCGCACAGATTTGTATGGTGTTGACAGTTCACAGCACACAGCCAACGCCGCCCGGAGGGAGCGTCCGGCGCTGGCTCCTAAACGCAGGAGAGGAGATCTAGATGGGGATCAGATACCGACGGCTGGTCTTGAGTCTGGCCGCTGTCGCCGCCGCGGTCGGCGTGGCCGCGTGTGGGTCGAGCAACTCGTCGGGCGGCAGCTCGAGCTCGTCCAGCAGTTCCAGCTCCAGCTCCAGCTCGAGCTCGAGCGGTGGGACGATCGCGATCGCAACCCCGGCCAAGACGAACGACTACGGCTGGAACGCACAGGGCTATACGGGGGCGCAGCAGGCGGCCTCGGCCGACGGGATGACGGTGAAGCTGATCCAGAACATCGGCTACGACAAGACCGACGCTGTGCTGCGCCAGCTGGCGCTGGCCAAGCCGACGCTCCTGATTGCGCACGCCAGTGGCTATGACACGAGCGCCCAGCGGATCGCCCAGCAGTACAAGGTCCCGACGATCACCTACGACATTCCCACCGAGAAGTCGCCGGGCACCCTCTCCAACATCACCACCTCAAGCCAGCAGGGCGCCTACCTGGCCGGAATCCTGGCTGCGGAGATGACCAAGACGAACAAGATCGGCGTGATCATCTCGGCTTCGGACACCAACTGGTACGAAATGACCGGCGGCTACGCGGCGGGCGCGCACAGCGTCAAGCCTGGCCTGCCGATCGTGTTCGGACAGATCGGCTCAGCCTCCTATGACGACGCCGCGGGCGGCAAGCGCGTGGCCACGAGCGTGATCGCCTCGGGCGCCGACGTGATCTTCACGATGGGCGACGACGCGTCGTTCGGCTACCTCCAGGCGATCGGCACGGCCCATCCCGGTCACAAGGTGTGGATGATCGGCGACATCGGCGACATGACGCCGATCGACACCGGGCACGTGTTCCTCTCATCCGTGCTGTGGAACTTCACCGGCGTCTACAAGCAGGCGCTGGCTGACATCAAGAACCACACGTTCGGGACCCATGGGTACAACCTGACGCTGGCCAACGGCGGGATCTCGCTGCTCAAGACGAAGTACATACCTGCGAGCACCTGGTCGAAGATCCAGACCGCTCAGCAGGGGATCATCAGCGGGTCGGTCAAGGTTCCGGACACCACCACAGCCGGAGCGGCCAAGCAGGTACTGAAGGGCTGAGTCGGACCGAAAGCCCTGTCGGAACTGGTGCCACCACTCGTCCAACCGGAGACCGCGCAGCGATCGCCGGCGTCTGATGAGACGCCGGCGATCGAGCTGCGCGATATCAGCAAGGCCTTCCCCGGCGTCCAGGCCAACGACAACGTGTCGCTGGTCCTGCGCCGGGGCGAGGTCCATTGCCTCCTGGGGGAGAACGGCGCCGGCAAGTCGACCCTGATGGCGATTCTGGCCGGGATGCTGCAACCCGACCAGGGGCAGATCAGGGTCGATGGCGTCCAGACCCGGATCGAGTCGCCACGGAAGGCGCTCGATCTGGGGATCGGCACCGTCTATCAGCACTCCACCTTGATCGGGCCGCTGAGCGTCGTCGAGAACCTGCTGCTCGGCGAGAACCGGGCGCTCAGGCTCAAGGTCAGCGACGCACGTCGGCGCCTCGACGAGTTCGCGGCGATGCTCGGGGTCGAGATCAACCCCGACGACCGGGCCGAGGACCTGGCCCTGGGGCGCCAGCAGCAGGTCGAGATCATCAAGGCCCTGTGGCGCGGATCACGCGTGTTGATCCTCGACGAGCCGACCTCGATGCTCACGCCGCAGGCCGTGGCCGAGCTTCAGAAGGTGCTCGAGCGCCTGAAATCGAGCGGTCTGGCGATCGTCTTCATCACCCACAAGCTGCACGAGGCGGTCGCGCTCGGCGACCGGATCACCGTGCTCCGTCAGGGCCGCGTCACCGGCAGCATCGAGCGTGAGCAGATCCACCGCAGCACTCCGGAGCAGCTGGAGAGCGAGATCGTGCGCCTGATGTTCGGGGAGGGCGGCGAGTCGGTGGCCGCCGAGGTGGCCGAGCTTCAGATCGGGGTTCTCGAGGGAGAGAAGCGGGCCGACGCCTCGGCGGCCGAAGTTGCCCTCGAGCTCCAGAACGCGAGCGCCGCCGGCGATGGCTCACAGCCCGGGATCGACGACGTCTCGCTCGCCGTTCACCTCGGTGAGGTGGTCGGCGTGGCCGGCGTCGATGGCAACGGGCAGCGCGCGCTGGCCGAGGTGATCAGCGGGCAGCGCCGCCTCAGCCATGGCGAGATTCGCTACCTCGGCGCCCCTGTGGGCTCGCTCGGGGTGGCGCAGCGCGAGAAGCTGGGGCTGCGCTATGTGACCGACGACAGGTTGGGCGAGGGGATCGTCGGGTCGCTTCCGGTCTCGGTCAACCTCGTGCTCAAGCGGATCGGCCGTGCCCCCTACTGGCGTCACGGACGCATGCGGCGCGAGGCGATCGACCGTGACGCGCAGGGCCTTGTCGAGCGCTTCGATATCCGCACCCCCGGGCTTCAGACCCGCGCCAGCACGCTCTCCGGCGGCAACATCCAGAAGCTCCTGCTGGCCCGTGAGCTCTCCTTCGACGCCAAGGTCGTCGTCTTCCACAAGCCCACCTACGGTCTCGATCTGAAGACGACGCGAACGGTGCGCCGGATGATCGGCGATCTCCGTGACGGGCGCGCGGCACTGGTGATCTCCACCGACCTGGACGAGCTGCTCGAGCTCTCAGACCGGATCGCGGTCCTCTCCCGAGGTCGCATCGTGGGCATGGTTGACAACGGACCCGGCGCCGCGGAGCATGTGGGCCGCCTGATGATCGGTGACGTCACGCTCGGCCTTCAGGACACACCCGAGGCGGAGATGCAGAGCGCGTGACCGACTCGGTTTCCGTTCCCGCGCACGCCGCCGAGCCCACGGACGTCGTCGAGGTTCCGACTCCGGACTTCGAAGGCCGCCCCGGCCACGTGCGCTCGCGCCGCGTCGCCGCCACGCGCGACCTGCTGATCCGCTCGCTCATCCCCGTGATCCTGGCCCTGGTGGCCGGCGGGCTGCTGCTGCTGATCCTGGGCCGGGATCCGATCTCCTTCTACTCGGACATCTGGAAGGGCGGGGTGCAGCAGGGCTCCTGGGAGGACAGCGCGATGCGGGGCGCGCCGCTGTTGCTGATCGCGGTGGGACTGACCGTCATCTTCCGGGCCAACATCTGGAACCTCGGCTATGACGGCCAGTTCCTCGTCGGGGCCGCGCTGATCACCGGTCTGGCGCCGCGCATCGTGAGCACTCCGAACGCCGTCTCCCTGACGCTGCTGTTCCTCGTTGCCATGGCCGCGGCGGCGGCGTGGACGCTCGTCCCGGCGCTGCTCAAGGCCCGCTTTCAGACCAACGAGATCATCACCACGCTGATGATGTCTTTCATCGGCGTTGGGGTGGCCAACATCCTCGTCAAGGGGCCATTCCAGGACCCGACGGTGAACATCCCGCAGACCCGGGTCATCCCCCTCAACCGCATGCTCCCCTCGATCCCGGGGACACGGATCCACGTCGGCGTGCTGGTGGCGCTGGCAGCGGCGTTCATCGCCCACTTCGTGCTCACCCGGACGTCGTTCGGGCTACGGCTGAGCGTCCTCGGCGCCAATCCGCGCGCGGCCGCCCACGTGGGAGTCAACGTCCGACGACTCATCGTCACCGCCTTCCTCGTCTCCGGGGCCCTGGTCGGCGCGGCGGCCGCGGCGGACATCCTCGGCGTGTGGGGTTATATGCGCGCCAACTGGAATCCGGCCTACGGCGACACCGTGATCCCCTTCGTGTTCCTGGCCCGGCTCAACGCGCTGGCGGTGATCCCGTTCATCGCCTTCTTCGCCGTCCTCTCCACCGGCGGCGACCTCGCGGCGGCCAACGCCAACCTGTCGACCGATTTCCTGCTCGTGCTGGTGGGGCTGATCCTGCTCTTCATGACCGTGATCGAGTTCCTGGGCCGGCGGCGTGACCTCGGGGCGACCTACCTGACGCCGGGTCTCAGGAGCGCGCTGCGCAATCCCTTCCGCCGGCGAACTGAAATCCCCGAGGAGGAGGTCACGGCCCAGTGATGCCCCTCCTGCATTTCGCCGCGGCGAGCAACATCTTCAGCCGGGCGGTGCTGACCTCGCTGGTGGGTGGAGGCATCGTCGCCGGGGTGCCGCTGATGTTCACCGCGCTCGGCGAGTCGATCTCCGAGCGGGCGGGCGTCCTCAACCTCGGACTCGAGGGGATGATGCTGCTCGGGGCCTACATCGGGTTCATCGTCGCCTTCCACATGCACTCCCAGACGCTCGGGTTCGTGGCTGGAATAGGCGGCGGGGCGATCGGCGCCCTGATCATGGTCATCCTCTGCGTTTGGCTGGGGCTTGACCAGATCGTGGTCGGAATCGCCATCACGCTGGCCGGCGAGGGGATCACCAGCGTCCTGCAGGGAGCGGAGTTCGGCTCGAGCTATCCCCGCCTCGGCGCGCCGGCGACCGCAGCCATCCCGGGGCTCGACAAGATCCCCGTGCTGGGGCCGAGCCTGTTCAACCAGCCGGTTCTCGTCTACATCGGGTTCGCCTTCGCGGGCTTTCTCGTCTGGCTCTTCAAACGGACCAACATCGGCCTAAACCTGCGCGCGGCGGGCGAGAAGCCCGAGGCCCTCGATGCCGCCGGGGTGAGCGTGATCGCCACCCGCAGCTGGGCCGCGCTGGCGACGGGCGGGCTGGCCGGCCTGGGCGGCGCCTACCTATCGATCGTCGGCGCCGGTGTCTTCACGCCGTTCATCACCCAGGGCCAGGGCTACATGGCGATCGTGATCACGATGCTGGCCCGGGGCAAGCCGGGGTGGGTACTCGTCGGCTCGTTCCTGTTCGGGATCTCGCTCTCGATCGCCACCGCGCTGCAGCTGGCCGGGGTGAACATCTCGATCGACGTGATCAACATGCTCCCCTTCATCGCGATCATCCTCGCGCTGGTCATCTTCGCGCGGCGCTCCTACCTGCCGCCCGCGCTCGCCATCCCCTACATCCGGGGTGCCAGGTGAGCGCAGGCGCCCCCCCGCTTGAGAACCGGACCCTGCGTGAGCAGGTGGCCGACCACCTGCGCGAGGAGATCCTCTCGAGCCGCCTGGCTCCTGGCGAGGAACTCGGCGAGGTGGCGCTGGCACGCTCGCTCGGGATCAGCCGCGGGCCGCTTCGTGAGGCGCTCGGCCAGCTTGCCGCCGAGGGACTCGTGACGATCGTGCCGCGGCGCGGAGCCGTGGTCAGACGCCTTACCCACAAGGAGTTCATCGACGCCTATCAGGTGCGCGAGGCGCTCGAGTCGCTGGCCATCAAGCTCGCGGTCCCACGGCTGAGCGCGGGCGAGAAGGCGGAGCTGCATCGCATGGCCGAGGAGATGGAGCGCGCGGCCGACGCCGAGGACATCGATCGCTTCTTCGAGATCAACCGTCGCTTCCACGCGCGGCTCGTCCATGCCTCGGACAACCAGAAGTTGGCCGACGTGCATGGCCAGCTGGTGGCGCAGATGGCACGGCTGCTCAAGCAGTCAGTCGAACTGCGCGGGGGGATGGCCCAGTCGGCGGCTGAGCACCGGGCGATCCTCGAGGCCGTCGATGCCGGCGACCCGGTCCGGGCCGCGCGCCTGCTCGAGGAGCACATCGAGGTCCCGCAGCGAATGCTCCGCTCGGTCGCCACCAATCCCATCCCCGACCCAGAACCGAACCCCAACCACGACCCAGAACCGAACCCCAACCACGACGAGGAGCCCTCTGCCGATGGCCGATAGCAAGCCGATCCAGTTCGGCGTCAACCTGAACAACCGCGAACCGCTGATCGCGCCGGACTACGACCTCCAGGCACTGCTCGACCTCTCCGAGAAGGTCGAGGAATTCGGCTTTGGCTCGGTGTGGGTCGGCGACAGCCTGTTCTCGAAACCTCGGTATGAGCCGATGACGCTGCTGTCCGCAATCTCGCAGCGGACCAAGCGCGTGCGGATGGGGACGGCGTGCCTGGTCGCCTCCACGCGCAACCCGCTCTACCTGGCACTCGAGTGGGCGACGCTCGATCAGATGTCGAACGGGCGGACGATCCTCGGTCCGTGCATGGGCAACCCGGAGCAGGGGGTGCGGCGTGAGTTCGAGGCCCTGGGGCTGCCGTTCTCGGACCGCGCGACGGTGTTCGAGGAGGTGCTCGAGATCGTGAACGAGCTCTTCCGCACCGGCGAGACGAGCTTTCACGGCAAGTACTTCAACTACGACGGGGTCGGCTTTCACTCCGGGACGGAGATGGCGCCCCTGCGCCCCCAGCAGCAGCCGCCGCCGATCTGGGTTGTCTCCAACCCGCGGCTCGTGGGCGACAAGCCCACGGAGAAGATGCGCGCGATCATGGAGCGGGCGTGTGACCGCATCATCCGTCTGGGCGACGGATGGATGACGTGCTGCCGGGCCGAGCACCCCGAAGAGCTGACCGAGCAGATCGGCTACCTGCGTGACGCCGCCGCGCGCCACGGCCGCGACTTCGACGACTACGAGGTCGCCTACCAGGTGACGATGAACATCGGCGACTCGCAGGACGAGGCCCGGACCGCGTTCGGCGACTACATCTCGAAGTACTACCCCGAGCTCTCGAAGGCGATGGACCTCTCCAACTGGGGGCCGGTGGGCACGCCGGAGGACATCACGGCGTGGCTGCGTGAGTTCCACTCCCGCGGCGTCACCCACTTCATCTGCCGCTTCGGAGCGATCGACCAATTCGGGCAGGTGGAGCGCTTCGCCCACGAAGTGCTGCCTGCTTTCCAGACCCAGGAAGTGAGGTGAACCATGGCCGTCACGGAGGCACCCCGGGAAGCGACCGAGGAAACCGTTCGCAGTGACGCCGAGCTCGTCGTCGACGTCTGCATGTCGGTCGAGAAGGACGACGTCGTCACGATCATCACCGACGACGCGCACGAGGACCAGGCGCGGGTCGTGGCCGAGGTGTGCGTGGACCGCGGCGCCTGGCCGGTGATCATGAACAACGAGACCCAGGTTCGGCGCGGGCTCGCGGACACCCACTTCCCCATGGCTCCCCCGCGCAACCTGCACCAGGCGATGGTGAACTCGGACGAGATCATCATCATCACCAACCTCGAGTGGGCCAATCGCTTCGCCCACGTCTCGGCGGTCAAGGAATCGTGCGCGCATAACGCCAAGATCGCCTCGGTCGAGCCGGGGATGGGCACGTGGGGGCTGACCGTCGAGGCGCTGCACCGCGCCCAGCAGCGGGCGTGGGACGCGATGGCCGCCCTCGAGGGCGTCGAGAAGGTCCGCGTGACCTCGGCCAAGGGGTCGGACTTCACGATCACGATCAAGGACCGGCCGGCGCTCGAGGTGACCTCGATCAAGAAGCGCGGCCAGATGATGGGCCCGCTCCCGCTGTGGGCCGAGGTCGCCTTCGCCGCGGTCGAGGACCAGAGCCAGGGCACCGTCGTGGTCGACGGGGTGATGCTCGGGATTGGCCTGCCGGGTCAGGTCAAGGAGCCGATCACCTGGACGATCGAGAACGGCCACGCGGTCAAGATCGAGGGAGGCGATGAGGCGCGCCGTCTGCGTGAGGTGATCGACGGCGTCGAGAACGCCGACATCATCGGCGAGTTCGCCTTCGGAGTGAGTGAGGTGGCGCCGTTCGGGACGCCGTCCGAGAAGGGGCGCGTGGGGACGGTGCACTGCGCGCTGGGCGACAACCACAACGCCTACCCGGGCGGCCAGAACGTGTCCGTGCTCCACCTCGACGGCGTCGTCCTCGACGCGTCGATGCAGATCGTCGACAACGGGCGGTGGATCCTGAAGGACGGCCAGTGGGTGCTCTAGAGGGGTCGGTCCGGACGGTCAAACTGGAGGACGTCGAACCGATCGAGCTCCCGCAGGGCAGCTGGAGCCGGATGGTGCTGACCGACAAGACGCTGTCCGGTAACCGGGCCTCGCTCGGCTATTCGGTGTTCACCCCCGGGACGGTCACCGCTCTGGTGGCGCACGAGACCGAGGAGGTGGCCTACGTGCTCTCGGGCTCCGGCGAGCTCCGCCTGGAGGAGGAGAACGTGCCCTTCTCCGCCGGCCAGGGGCTGCACGTGCCGGCCGGCGTGTGGCACGCCGTGGCCAACACGGGTGAGGAGGACGTCGTGATGGTGTTCGGCTTCCCCTACCCCGACTATCCGCCCACCGAGCGGAGGTCCTGAGTGGACGTCGGGGTGAGGCTCGCCGTCTCGGCGACGGAGGAAGACCGGCGTCTGATCGAGGACGTGGCCTGGGCGTGCCGGATCCTGGCCATGCTCGGCTACGAGGACCTGACCCTCGGCCACGTGAGCGCGCGGGCCTCGGACGAGAACACGATCTACATCAAGCGCAAGGGAGTGGCGCTTGGGGAGGTCGTCCCCGCCGACATCCTCACCGTCGATCTCCGCGACGCGGCGGGCGGCGGCGATGGCATGCACCTCGAGACCGTGCTCCACACGGAGGTCTACAAGCGCCGGCCCGATGTCCGGAGCGTGGTCCACGGCCACCCGCCGTACGCGACCGCGTTCGGGGCCACCGACGCCGAGTTCGCCTTCCTGACCCACGACAGCGTGCTGTTCAGCGGCGGGATCTCGACCTACGACGGGGTCCCCGACCTGATCATCGACGAAGCTCAGGGCGCGGCCGTGGCCGAGGCGCTGGGGTCGGCCACGGCGCTTCTGCTGCGCAATCACGGCGTGCTGCTGGCCGAGCGCGACGTGCGCTGGGCGGTGCTGGCCGGGGTCCTGCTCGAGCGGGCGATCCAGCTTCAGGCGATCGCCACCGCGCTCGGGCCGCTGCACCCGATCCCCGGCCAGCTGCTCGACGGCATCCATGCCACCAAGTACCAGGGCGAGTTCGCGGGTGAGTACTGGGATGCCTGGGTCCGGGCCCTGCGTCGCAGCGGGCGGGACTTCGGGATGCCCGGGGAGAGCTGATGGACCTCGCACTGACAGTCAACGGCGAAGAGATCCGGCGGAGCATCGAGCCCAACGAGCTGCTGCTCGACTTCCTGCGCGAGCGCCTGGGCCTGACCGGAGCCAAGCGCTCCTGCGACGTCCAGGTGTGCGGCACGTGCACCGTGCTGGTCGACGGCGGACCGGTGAGCGCGTGCACGTTCTTGGCCGCCGACGCTGACGGACGGGAGGTCCTGACCGTCGAGGGGTTCGCTCGCTCAGCGCAGTTCGCGCGCTTCGAGGCGGCGTTCATGCGCCACGCCGCACTGCAGTGCGGGTACTGCACACCCGGGCTGCTGCTGACCCTGAAATCGCTGCGCGACAACGGCGAGCTGTCAACCGAGGAGGCGATCCGGCATGGCCTCGACGGCAACCTGTGCCGCTGCACGGGCTACCGATCGATCCTCGACGCCGCCCGTGAGGTCGCGGCTTGACCGTAGTCGAGCGCAGCACGCTCGTCGAGGTCGGGACCTCACGACCGCGCAAGGACGGGCACGAGAAGCTCTCCGGCCAGGCCCAGTACGTGGGCGACATGGAGATGGCGGGCATGCTCCATGGTCAGGTTCTGCGCAGCCCGTTCGCGCATGCCCGGATCCGCTCGATCGACGCTCGCGCGGCGTTGGAGATGCCCGGCGTGGCCGCCGTGCTGACCGGCGCCGATCTCGAGGACATCGAGCCCTACTACGGCCATGCCATCAAGGATCGCCCGATCGTGGCCCTCGACCGGGTGCGCTTCGCGGGGGAGCCCGTCGCCGCGGTCGCCGCCGTCGACCTCGCCACCGCCGAGGCGGCCGTACGGGCGATCGAGGTCGAGTACGAGGAGCTGCCGGTACTGGGGACGCTGGATCAGGCCCTGGCGGCCGATGCTCCGCGGCTGCACGAGCGCCGGCCGAAGATCGGGCTCTTCCACGGGCTCGGGGATCTCGGCGAGCAGGAGGGGAACGTCTGCTACCACCACGTGCTCACCTCCGGGGACGTTTCGGCGGTGCGTGACCGTGCGGCGATCACGGTCGAGGGGACGTACCTGTTCCCGGCCGTCTACCAGTACGCGATGGAGACCCACGCGACGATCGCCCACTACCACGGCGACGGGGTGACGCTGTGGGCCAACTGCCAGCATCCGTTCCTCGTCCAGGCCGAGATTGCCGACCTGTTCGGGCTCGAGATTGGCTCGGTGCGGATCGTCGTTCCCTACCTGGGCGGCGGCTTCGGCTCGAAGTCCTACACGAAGATGGAGCCACTGACCGTGGCCCTGGCGCGCAAGGCGGGGCGCCCGGTGCGGATCGTCAATCGCGTCGAGGAGTCGATGGTCACCTCACGCCGGCATGGGATGCGCTGCTGGATGCGCACAAGCGCGGCGGCCGACGGGACGCTGCTCAGCCGCGAGGTCCACTTCTGGCTCGACACGGGCGCCTACGCGGATAACGGCCCGCGGGTCACGGCGACGGCCGCCGACTCGGCGCCGGGGCCGTACCGGTGGGAGGCGGCCGATGTGCAGGGGTTCTGCGTCTACTGCAACACCCCGCCCTCCGGGTCCTACCGGGCGTTCGGGGCCACCCATCTGCAGTGGGTCGGCGAGTCCCAGCTCGACGAGGTGGCGCGACGGGCGGGGATCGATCCGCTGGAGCTGCGGCGCCGGTGTCTGGTCCTGCCAGGGGAGCCGGTGCGCCCGGACGGGAGCGGCAAGCCGCTCGACGCCGATCTCGTGGGCGACGTCGAGCAGGCGGCGGCGGCCGTGGGCTGGGATGAGCCGCGCCGGCCGTGGGTGGGCCGCGGCGTGAGCGTGGGTCTGCTCGCCGCGGGCGCCCACCCGGTGTCCCGGGCCTCGATTCGATTGCGCAGCGACGGCTCGGCGGACGTGTACGTCGGCTCGACCGAGCTCGGGCAGGGGCCACGCACGGTCATGGCGCAGATCGCGGCCGAGGGGCTCGGGATCTCGTCTGACCTCGTGCAGGTGTGGGGTGCCGACACCCGCTTCACCCCGTATGACCGCTCGACCGGGGCCAGCCGCTCGACGACGATCGCCGGACTGGCGGTCAAGCGCGCTGCCGACGCGGTGGCCGAACGGCTCCGGGAGACCGCGGGCGAGGTGTTCGACGTCGACCCCGGGCTCGTCGGGCTGGTCGACGGCCGCGCCGTGTTCGCCGACCAGGAGCTGAGCTACCCGGACCTGATTGCGCGCCGCTTCGGCTTCCGGGGGGGCGAGATTGTCGAGAACGGCGAGGTAAGGCCGACGGGCGGCGGCACGGGCTCGTACGCCGAGGGGCCGCACTTCTGGGAGGTCTGCGTGGCCGGCGCTGAGGTCGAGGTCGATCCTGACACCGGCGTCGTCACGGTGCTGCGCACGGCCACCGTGGCCGACGTCGGCAAGGCGATCAACCCGCAACTGGTCGAGCGCCAGGACGAGGGCGCCACGCTCCAGGGCATCGGCAACGCGCTGTTCGAGGAGATGCGCTTCGTCGACGGCGCGGTAGTCAACGACAACCTGCTCGAGTACCGCGTCCCCCGGGTGGCGGACCTGCCGCTGGGGATGCGCTCGATCATCGTCGAGAATGCCGACGGCCCGGGACCCTACGGGGCCAAGGGGTGTGGCGAGGGCGCGTTTGCGGCCGTCCCGGCGGCGATCGTCTGCGCGCTGGCTGACGCGGGCGTCCCGATGAACGAGCTCCCCCTCACCCCCGAGCGCGTGTGGCGCCGGATCCAGGAGATGTCTTCAAGTCAACCCATGGCACAAGGAAGCGAGATATGACTGAACTGAACCGCGCGACCGTCCTCGGCACCGGGACGATGGGGCCGGGAATGGGCGCCGTGCTGGCTCGGGCCGGGCTGCAGGTGACGCTGTTCGACGTCAATCCCGAGGCGATCGAGCGGGCCCAGGGGATGGTGGGGATGGTCGAGGGCGTCCTTGAGCGCCTCGAGGTCCCGGTGCGCGACGGCGGCGGGGTCTCCTACGAGACCGATCGGGCGGCCGCTTTGCAAGGCACCGATGTGGTCGTCGAGGCGATCCCCGAGCAGCTCGAGCTCAAGCGCCAGGTCTTCGGCGAGATCGAGGACGAGATCTCGGCCGAGGCGATCATCGCCTCGAACACCTCCGGGATCCCGGTCACGCGACTTGCCGAGGGACTCCAGCGGCCGGAGCGGGTGATCGGCTGGCACTGGTCAAACCCGCCGCACCTGATCCCGATGAACGAGGTCATTCCCGGTGAGAAGACCTCGCCCGAGGTCACGGCGGCGACCGAGGAGCTGACGCGGCGGATCGGCTATCACCCGGTGACCCTGAAGAAGGAGGTGCCCGGGTTCGTCGAGAACCGCGTCCTCTACGCGATCATGCGGGAATGCCTCGCGCTCGTGGACGAGGGCGTGATCGACGAGGAGGGCCTTGACCTGTGCGTCAAGTGGGGCATCGGTTACAAGCTCGCCGTCGTCCCCCCCATCCATCTGCTGGACATGGCCGGGCTCGACATCTACACGAGCGTCGCCAGCTACCTCAACCAGTCGCTCTCGGATGAGAAGGGCGTCTCCAAGACGGCCACCGACCTCAAGGAGCAGGGGCGGCTGGGCATCAAGACCGGTGGGGGCTTCTTCGACTACACCCCGGATCAGATCAAGGAGCTCCAGCAACAACGAGCGGCCGCTCTGGTGGCCGTGAGAAAGGCACTCGACTGACATGGCAAAGCCAACTCAGGTGCGACTGCTGGACAGCGGCACGCTGGTCATCGACCAGTCGCACATCACCTGGAACATCGGCTGCGGGACCCCCGTGCGGTTCCCGGTCTACAGCGTCCTCATCGAGCACCCGGACGGGCTGTTCATGTTCGACTCCGGCTATGACCTGGATCTCGTGAACGCCGTGCTCCCGTTCGAGCTGCCCGAGCAGACGCCGGAGCAGACGATCCCCCAGCAGCTGGCCAAGTGCGGTTACAAGCCGGAGGACGTCGACGCGATCATCAACTCCCATCTGCACTTCGACCACTGCGGGGGCAACAAGTACCTGACGCGCGCCGTCACGTACCTGCATGCCGACGAGCTGCGGGAGGCGCGGACCCCGGAGCCGTTCGAGCGCCTCGGCTACGCTGATAAGGGCTACGACCACGCTGAGGCGAAGTTCGAGCTGCTCGAGGGCGACATCGAGTTCGCCGACGGGATCCACCTGTTCCACACGCCGGGCCACACGGTCGGGCACTACTCGATGCTCGTCGAGCTCGAGGGGACACGTCCGCTCCTGTTCATGGCCGACGTGTCCTATACGCGCGAGGCCTACGCGGCCGACCAACAGGCCGGGTTCCACGTCGATCCCCGGGCCGGGGTGCGCTCGATTCGCCGCTGCAAGCGGCTGGCCAAGGACTGGGACGCCGAGGTGATCTTCACCCACGACATGGAGGCGTTCCAGGGGTATGCACTGGCGCCCGAGCCGTTCACCGGCGCCCGGGCCCTCTCAGCGGCCGGAGGTGCGGCATGAGGCTCGAGGGACGGGTGGCGATCGTCACCGGCGCCGCGCGCGGCATCGGCCGGGCGATCGCCGAGAAGCTCCACGCCGACGGCGCGCAGGTCGCGGTGGCGGATATCAACGGCGATGGCGCGTCCGAGGTCGCTTCGGCGATCGACGGCCTGGCCATCCAGACGGACATCTCTCAGGAAGAGGACGCGAACCGGATGGTTTCCGAGACGCTCGAGCGCTTCGGGAAGGTGGACATCCTCGTCAACGCGGGGGCGATCGTTCCCTTCGTGGCCTGGGACGAGGTCGACTACGCGTACTGGCGCAAGATCATCTCGGTCGACCTCGACGGCGCGTATCTCGTCTCCCGGGCGGTGGAGGGTCCGATGCGTGAGGCGGGCTACGGGCGGATCGTCCTGATCGCCTCGAACGCCTTCTACGCCGGCACCCCGAACATGGGCCCCTACCTCGCCGCCAAGGGTGGCGTCGTCGGGCTGACCCGGGCGCTGGCCACCGAGCTCGGCAAGTACGGGATCACGGCCAACGCCGTGGCGCCCGGCATCACCCGGACCGAGGCGGTGATGGAGTCGCCGCACAAGGACGCGCTCGATTTCGTCCAGTCGCTCCAGGCCATCCCCCGCCACGCGCAGCCGCAGGACATCGCCCCCGCGGCGGCCTTTCTCGCCTCCGAAGAGTCGGGCTGGGTGACCGGGCAGGTGCTGATCGCCGACGCCGGCCACATACGCGACTGATGGCGTGGGCGGTCACTCGCGCCGGGGCGATCCTCGCCGTGGCTGACTTCTCGGCCTCGGTTGCCTTCTATCGCGACCGGCTGGGCTTCGAGGTCGAGGCGCTGTACGACGATCCCCCGTACGCGACGCTCGTGCGGGCCGAGACGCGGCTCTCCCTGGCCGAGCAGGGTCACGAGGCCGAGGACCGGCCCGGGGTGCTGATGGCCGCGCCGGAGGATCCCTCCCGGTTGCCGGCCATTCTCGTCCTGGAGGTGGATGACTGCCTGGCCGCCTATGAGGAGCTGCGCTCCGCCGGTGTGCCCTTCCTGGCCGAGCCGTTCTCGCCGCCGTGGGGTGGGCACAGGTGCTTCGCCGTTGATCCTGACCGCAACCTCATCGAGCTGGAGCAACCCGCATGAGAGCCGTCAAGCTGGTGGAGAAGGAGAAGATCGAGGTCGTCGGCGTGGATCCGCCGGCGCTTCGCAACGCCACGGACGCGATCGTCCGGGTTACCCACACGGCGATCTGCGGAGCCGATCTCTTGCCCTACCACGGGTTCACGCCCGGGTTCGAGCTGGGGACGACGCTCGGGCACGAGTTCGTCGGCGTGGTCGAGGACGCGGGGGACGGCGTGGGTTCGTTGCGACCGGGGCAGCGGGTGGTCAACACGAGCATGACCTCCGACGGCACCTGCGTCCACTGCCGCGCCGGGCGCCCGACGCAATGTTCATCACGCGCGATGTTCGGCTACTCGGGCGTCTACCCGCGGCTCGAGGGCGGGCAGGCCGACCTCGTGCTCGTCCCCCGCGCCGACCGGTGCCTCTGGCCGGTACCGGACTCGGTCTCCAACGAAGACGCGGTCTTCGTGGCCGACATCCTGCCCACGGGCTGGGTCGCCGTCGAGCGTGCTCGGGTCGGGCGCGGGGACGTGGTCGTCGTCCTGGGTGCGGGGCCCGTGGGGCTCATGGCGGTGCTCTCGGCGGTGGGCGCCGCGCGGAAGGTGATCGCGGTGGACGGGGTCGAGACGCGCCGAGCCCTGGCTTCGTCCTTGGGGGCCGACGCGGTCGATCCGGCCGGCGCCGCCGAGGCGGTGGCGGCGGCCACCGGCGGGCTCGGCGCCGACGCGGTGATCGAGGCCTCGGGCTCGCCGGCGGCGTTGAGCGCGTCGCTTGAGCTGGTGCGGCCGCAGGGCGTGGTGTCCGTGGTGGGAGCGCACTTCGAGCCCGACTTCCCGCTTAACAACGCGCTCATGTTCGAGAAGGAGATCACGGTCAGCTTCGCCATCGGCAACCCGGGGCGCGACCGCGAGCGGCTGCTGGCGATGATCTCGGAGGGCGTGCTCCGGCCTTCGGCGATCCTGACCGACACGCTGCCGCTCGACTCCGCACCCGAGGCGTACCGCGCCTTCGACGCGCGCGAGGCGACGAAGGTGGTGCTGACCACGTCGTGACCGGAGTCGACGAGGTCCTGGCGGCGGTCGACGCCCGGGCGGGGCTGCTCGGGGAGGTGATGCGCTTCGTGCACGAGCATCCGGAGCTCGGCCACGAGGAACACGAATGCTCGCGCCACCTGGGCCAGACGCTGCGCGAGGTCGGCTTTGATGTCGACGCCGGCGTGGGCGGGATGCCAACCGCCTTCCGAGCCGTGCTGGACGGCGGGCGGCCGGGTCCTTCCGTCGGACTCGTATGCCTGTACGACGCGGTCCCGGCGGTGCGTGAGGACGGGAGCGTCGAGCCCGTGCACTCGTGCGGCCACGGACCGATCGCCGGCGGCGTGGTGGCGGCGGCCGCCGGTCTCGCCGCGCTTCGAGATCGGATCTCGGGCCGGGTCATCGTGATCGGCTGTCCCGCTGACGAGATCCACGCCCCGGGGACGATCGAGCGGGGCGGCGGCAAGGCGCTCTCCGTGCAGGCGGGTCTATGGGACGACGTCGACGCCGCGCTCTACGCCCACCCCGAATTCATCGACACGGTGTCGCTGGAGTCTCTGTGGATGCGGCGTGACCGGGTGATGGTGTTCGGGGCGCGGTCGCTCGCAGGCGGCGAGCAGGCCGCGGTCGACGCGGCCCGGGCCGCGCTGGGCGCTGAGCGCCCCGGCGAGGTGATGCTCGAGCGCCTCGTCATGGATGGCGACGTCGAGGAGGGCACAGGCCTCGGGTGCCGATGCACGTTCCTGATCTGGGGCTCGACGCTTGAGGAGGTCGCAGCGCGAGCGGCCGCCCTCCGTGACCAGGTCCCTGGGCAGTGGGAGGAAGGGCGGCTCTATGAGGGCGTGCGGCCCGATCCCGCGCTCACCGCGGCGGTGGCGAGCGCCTTCGCCGGGCTCGGCCGCCAGTTCGTCTCAGACCCGCCCCGGCTGCCCTTCGCCACCGACTTCGGCAACATCTCCCAGCGGGTGCCGGCGGCGCTGATTGGCGTCGGCCGGAACGGCGGCTGGGCGTTTCACACCGACGAGGGCGCCGAGCAGTTCGCCTCCCCCGACGGCGAGGAGGCGGGGCTGACGCTGGCCCGGGTCCTCGCCCTGACCACGGCGCGGCTAGTCATCGAGCCAGCCGAGCTTCCCGTCGGGACTCCCTAGACGCGGCGGCGGCTTCACGTATTCAGGTGACGTCTCGGCCAGCCCGATCGGATTGCGGGTCAGCCTCACCTCCTCGCCATCGTCACGGGCCAGGGTCACGATCGGCGCCAGCCCCAGCTCCGCCGCGAGCGAGAAGGCAGCCGCCACATCGTTGACGAC
>Ga0070731_10000424_pt1 | contig 58559 bp, 52 predicted proteins | sample Coa_R1_2_FD_66448 | JGI IMG/M metagenome (GOLD analysis project Ga0070731, IMG submission 66448) | Surface soil microbial communities from Centralia Pennsylvania, which are recovering from an underground coalmine fire - Coalmine... | ecosystem: Environmental > Terrestrial > Soil > Unclassified ... | reverse complement strand
TAAAGAGCTTAGTCGGCTCCGGAACGAAGCTACGCACCGCGTCGATCCAGCCGCCGGCTCTCTGTATGCGGAGAAGCTTTTCGCACTCGATCGGCGTATGCGAGACAACGGTGAGCAGCTGCTTATGACTCCAAACGTCGTATTCAAGCGGCGCTACGTTGAGATCGCCGACTATGATGCTGCGTGCGGAGCGCGCTGGCCGCAGCGTTATGCTTCCGTGCATTTCGTCGAGGAAGGCAAGCTTGTGGGCAAATTTCGGATTGACGGCGGGATCGGGTATATCGCCGCCCGCCGGGACGTAGAAATTGTGCAGTGTGATTGGGTCGCTCACACCCGCGCGTTCACCGAGCACGATCGACACGTGCCGGCAATCGCTCTTGCCGCAGAATGTGTGAATCAGGCTCGATTCAACTGGCAAACGTGAAAGTACGACGACGCCGTGATAGCCCTTCTGCCCGTTGAGTGCGATGTTTTCATAACCGAGCCGCTTCAAGCGCTTCCGCGGAAAGGCGTCATCCGGGCACTTCGTCTCCTGCAGACAAAGAATATCAGGTCGCGTTGCCTTGACGAATTTTGCGACGAGATCGATGCGCAATCGCACCGAATTGATGTTCCAGGTCGAGATCTTGAGTTGCACCGGATCAGCAATCAAAGACGGCAATCGAAAACTAAAGAGAAGTTGGTACCTAGCTTCAACGCCACCATCAAAACCTGATCGAGCTCGCCTGATTTAATGATTACCCAGCCCAGAATTATTTTGATAGTTGATGACGAACATGTCCGGATCGGGTTTTTTCGTCGTATCGAGATTAAAGATCGCAACCGTGGTGGTTAACCCCTGGGGGTCAGTGACAGTCCACTGTTTCAGCGTCAAGTCCTTGGCATCGAACATCATTGATAACCGGCTTGTACCGACCACGACCTGGTTTTCTTCAACGACCACGGTGACGAATTTGTCATCGGCCGATACGCTAACAACGTTGGTGTCGTGAAGCAGGTCGATGTGGTCGGCAAGCAGATACCGTAGCGGCGTCTGCGAAAGCCGCCACAGATCCTGCGTGTCGAGGTCGCGATTTCGCACCACAACGTACGAGCCATCCGCGACAACATCGATGGGGCTCGGGGAATTATAAGCAAATCGTACTTTCCCCGGTTTCTGCACATAAAAGCTGCCGGTCGTACGCGCACCGTCGGGCCCGATTTGCACGAAGGTTCCCACCAGCGTCTGCATGCTGGACAGGTAGAGGCTGATCCGGTCAAGCAGGTTCTGCTGCTTCGCATCGAAAGCGCTCGCGTTGCTTGTCTCCGCACCCTTGCCGAACGGAAGCGTAAACGGGAAGAAGCTGCTGCTCTGGCCCGAGGGAGTGGGCGCGGTTGACGCCGGGGGATTGATCGCGGGCGCCGGTGCTGTCCCGGTCTTTGGCTGTGGAGCCGGTGTCGGCAGTGGAACATTCTCGGCAAACGCTGAGGCGATTGCACCTATCGCGCAAACGGTTGCCACAACAAAAAGTGAGTTCCGACGCGCCATATCCCTCTCCTGACATACACCTTTGCGCACGCGCTCGCAGCCTGCAGAGTAGCCAATCCGTATGGCGAATTCGCGGCTGTTGCCAGTTTCCTTAGAGGGATGGCCGACAATTCTCAATAGGCTTCGTCCTCGGCACCCTCCACCAGAATTTCACGTTTGCCGGCGTGATTGGCCTGCCCGACGACTCCTTCCTTTTCCATCCGCTCCATCAAAGACGCGGCGCGATTGTATCCGATCTGCAGCCGGCGCTGAATGTAGCTGGTGGAGGCTTTGCGGTCGCGCACGACGACTTGCACAGCCTGTTGATAAAGGTCGCCTTCGCCGTCATTGCCCATGGCGGTGTTGTCAAACACCGCGGTGTCGTCCTCCTGAGCCTCTTCGGCGGTAACCGCTTCGAGATATTGCGGCACGCCCTGAGCCTTGAGGTGGCGAACGACCTTCTCGACCTCCTCGTCGGAAACGAACGGCCCGTGTACGCGGCTGATGCGTCCGCCACCCGCCATGTAGAGCATGTCGCCCTGGCCAAGGAGTTGCTCGGCACCCTGCTCGCCAAGAATAGTGCGGCTGTCGATCTTCGAGGTGACCTGGAAGGAGATGCGCGTCGGGAAATTAGCCTTGATGGTGCCGGTGATGACGTCCACGGAGGGTCGCTGCGTCGCGAGGATCACGTGCAGTCCGGCAGCGCGCGCCATTTGCGCGAGCCGCTGCACCGCGCCCTCGATGTCCTTGCCGGCGACCATCATCAGGTCTGCCATTTCATCAACGATGACGACAATGTACGGCAGCGGCTCGAGGTCGAGCTCCTCGTTCTCGTAGATCGCCTCGCCGGACTCCCGATCATAGCCGGTGTGGACCGTGCGGTTGAGCTTTTCGCCTTTACGCTTGGCCTCAGCAACGCGTGTGTTGTAGCCGTCGATGTTGCGGACGCCGAGCTTCGACATTTTTTTGTAGCGGTGCTCCATTTCGCGCACCGCCCATTTCAGGGCGACCACCGCCTTCTTCGGATCGGTGACGACTGGAGTGAGCAAGTGCGGAATGCCGTCATAAACCGATAGTTCCAGCATCTTGGGATCGACCATGATCAGCCGGCATTGATCCGGCGACAGCCGATAAACCAAGCTGAGAATCATGGTGTTGATGGCGACCGATTTTCCCGATCCGGTGGTGCCGGCGATAAGCAGGTGAGGCATGCGGGCAAGATCGACGAGGACCGCCTCGCCGCCGATCGCCTTGCCCAGACAAAGGGGCAATCGCGCTTGGCTCTCGGCGTAATCGCGCGAAGCCAACAGCTCGCGCAGATAAACCTTCTCACGGGTCGGATTCGGCAGTTCGATACCGATTGCGTTTCTTCCGGACACGACCGCGACGCGCGCCGAGAGCGCGCTCATGGAACGAGCGATGTCGTCCGCGAGGCTGATGACGCGCGACGATTTTATTCCCGGCGCAGGCTCCAGCTCATAGAGCGTAACCACCGGACCCGGGCGCGCGTTGATGATCTCACCGCGCACGCCGAAATCGGCCAGCACGCCTTCGAGTGCCGTACTATTTTCCCGGATCAACTCCGTGCTCAATGTCGTGCGTTCACCAGCCCGCGCCGCGGTCAATAGATTGAGCGAAGGCAGCGTGTAGCCATCGGACGTGCGGCGAGCCGGCTTTCCCGCTGGACGCAGCGGTTTGCGCGCAGCAGGCACAAGAGCCGGGACGCTCTCCTCGTCGTCCTCTTCCTCATCGGGATCGACGTAGCGCTCCAAAGGCTTGCCGAAATTCGGCTCGATGCGCTGCCGCGGCACCGTGATCTCGCCGCGCCAATGAGATTGCGACGGCGCACCACTCAAGAGTCGACCAAGCCGGGCGCGTAAACTCAGTACCGCGTGAAAGATCCATCCGAGTGAGATCCATGCTCCTTCGTCTTCGTCCTCGATCTCCTTGCCTGCATCTGCTTCTTCTTCCTCATCGGCCGCGTCACGCCAAACAATCCCAGCGGCAACCGCGAAGGCGAAGAACGCGGCGATACCGAGCACGATCGCCACGATCATGTGTGGGCCGTCCGATGCAGAGGGCGGCCTGTGGAGGAGCGCGCCTGGCAGACGGAGTAGAGCGTCGCCGATGACACCGCCGAGCCCCGAAGGCAACGGCCAATGCGCAGTGCGTGGCAGACACGATGCGAAGGCGGCCGTAAGTGCGGTGCCCAATATCCATAGTACGAGGCGCACCCTCTCGTGATTAAGCGGCCGGTGACCGATCAACCGATAGCCCCAAACCGCAATGGGCAACAGCAGCGCCAGTGAGCCAAGTCCGAAAAGCTGCATAAGCAGATCGGCAGCGGTTGCGCCGGGTAGGCCAAGGACGTTATACACCGGCGCCTTCGTTGCGTGGCTCAGCGAGGGGTCTTGCTCAGACCAGGTCGCGAGCGCGAGCCCGGCCATCGCGGCGAGGCTGAGCAGAGCGATGCCGCCCAACTCGCGCAGTCGCCGCTGTAAGACCGCGCCAAGTTGTCCGGAGAGAACGGCTATCCCCTCACGGCTACGTTCCATCAACGACATCGAGCACTCTTTACTCTACGCATGAACTCTTCCGAGAAGCCGGTCTCAACCGTTTTGAATCATTGACTAGCCCAGCACCGCCACAAGACGGTGCAGCGCCTCGGCGGTGATCTCATTGTTCTGCACCATGGCCACGCGCACGTAATTGGCGCCGGGATTGCTGCCATCTTTCTGCTCGCGCGCCAGATAGCGCCCCGGAACCACACGCAGGCCACCCTCGCGCCACAAGGCCAGGGTCGCCGCTTCGCTGCCGCCCTGCTCTGCGACGTCGAGCCAGAGAAAGAAACCACCGGCGGGACGCTTATAGGCATAGCGGTCGCCGATGATCTGGTCGGCCAGATCGAATTTCTCTCGATACATCTGGCGATTCTCGACGACGTGGCGCTCATCGTTATAGGCGGCGATAGCAACGTGCTGCATCGGAGTTGGCACCATCGGGGCTGCGACGTTGCGCAGTTCAAGGTAAGCCTGCATGAAGCTGCGGTCGCCCGCGGCGAATCCAATGCGCAGTCCAGGAAGACTCGAGCGTTTGGACAACGAATGAAACACCGCGACATTGGCAAAATCTGGCCCAGCCGCTTCCAGCATCCCTGGCGGCGCGCCGTTGTTGTATATCTCGCAATAGCATTCGTCGGAGAAGACCAAAAAGCCGAAGCGGTGCGCCAGCGCCATCAACCGCGAAAGGTAGGCGCGGTCGGCGACCGCCCCCTGCGGATTGGAGGGCGACGCAATGTAGAATGCGACGGTGCGCGCGAGGAGTTCGTCGCCGAGCGCATCGAGATCCGGCAAGAAACCGGTCTCTCGCGTTGTCGGCAGATAAACCGGCTCGCAGTCGGCGCCGATCGCTCCCGCGGCGTACGCTGCGTAGAACGGATTCGGGATGAGCACCGCCGGCCGGCCCGGGCGCGGTTTCACCCAATTCTTTGCTGCCAGCGCGGCGAGGAACAGACCTTCGCGAGTGCCGTTGAGCACCAGTACTTCGGTTGTTGGATCGACCGGCCGGTCGAGAGTGAACCGGCGACCGAGCCATTGCGCCACCGCCTGCGCAAACTCATCCAGTCCCTTATTGGCCGGATAGCGTCCGAACTCGTTGACGTGGGCGGCGATCACCGGACCAACAAAGTTCGGAATCGGGTGCTGCGGCTCGCCGACCGCCAAGCTGATTGCGGGCTTGCCCGGCGGAATACCGTCAAGAAGTTCGCGCATGCGCACAAATGGCGAGCGCGAACCAGTCGCGCGGGCGGGCGGTGGGGCAGACTCGGAGGTCATTCTGTACATCACAGCAGCGGGGCCGCCCGCCGGATTATCGATCCGATAAGATAGGAGCGGCGAGGTTAAGGCGCGATTAACCAATAGTTCTGGAGGATTTCTGCAAGCGAAGGCAAGTCTTCAGCTGAGCAAGCGGTGGACAGCGGATGCCCAGCTTGCCAGCTTTCGTTTTCGCGTCACGGCATCCATCTGCGGCGTGAACCGACGCTGCAATCGCCATTGAGTTGAAAAGCGATCCGGCTCCGCAAAGAAGCCGGCACGCAGGCCAGCCAAATAGGCCGCGCCAAGCGCTGTCGTTTCTGTGATTTGCGGTCGATCGACACTGCAGTCGGTGAGATCGGCGAGGCGCTGCATGGTCCAATCCGAATTGGCCATTCCGCCATCGGCGCGCAGGACCTTCAAAGCCTCCTTCGCTTCCGGCCAATCCGAACGCATAGCCCCAATCAGATCCGCCGTCTGAAAGCAAACGCTCTCGAGCGCTGCGCGCGCCACTTCCGCCGGCCCCGTTGCACGCGTCAATCCAAACAGCGCGCCGCGTGCGTCCGGACGCCAATACGGAGCACCCAAGCCGACAAATGCCGGAACGAGAATGACCTCTTGCGAGGGATCGGCCGCTTCGGCGAGCGATCCGGTGGCCTCCGCGTTTTGCACAATACCTAGACCATCGCGCAGCCATTGCACGGCCGCTCCGGCGACGAAGATAGACCCTTCGAGGGCATACGAACGGACGCCGTCCAACTGATAGGCGATGGTCGTGAGCAGCCGATGCTTTGAAGCAACCGGCGCGTGCCCTGTATTGAGCAGTGCAAAACATCCCGTGCCGTAAGTGGATTTGATCGTCCCGGGAGCGAAGCAGGCCTGCCCGATCAGCGCGGCTTGCTGATCGCCGGCGACGCCGCAGATGGGGATAGCGACGCCGAACAGTTCGGGGTCTGTCATGCCGAAGTCGGCGGACGAATCGAGGATCGCCGGCAAAATATTTTTAGGTATTTCGAGCAGTGCCAACAGTTCGTCGTCCCAGCGGCCCGCATGGATGTCGTATAGCAGTGTGCGCGACGCGTTCGTTGCATCAGTGGCGTGAACTTTGCCGCCGGTCAGACGCCACAGGAGATACGTGTCGACGGTACCAAACGCGAGTTCGCCACGTGCGGCCATGCTGCGCGCGTCTGCGACGTGATCCAGGAGCCAAGCAAGCTTGGTTCCGGAGAAATACGGATCGAGCAGCAGCCCGGTTTTCGCCGTGAACAGCGGTTCGTGGCCGTCTTTACGTAGCCGAACACATACATCCGCCGTTCGCCGATCCTGCCAAACGATCGCACGATACAGGGGGCGCCCGCTGGCGCGATCCCACAGCAAGGTGGTTTCGCGCTGATTAGTTATTCCGATGGCCGCGATATCTTTGCCCGTAGCACCCGCACCGCGTAAGGCGCTGCGGCACGTCTCGACGGTGGTAAGCCATAGGTCTTCAGGCTCGTGTTCGACCTGGCCGTCGGCCGGAAAATGCTGGGCGAACTCCTTTTGCGCCACGGACGCAATCGACGTATCGGCGCGGAACAGAATGGCGCGCGTCGAAGTCGTACCCTGATCGATCGCCAGTACGTAGGATGTCATCTGCTCCTCCCGGAGTTGGCATCCGCCGCTTGGCGCACAATACAACTCCGCCGCGGCTTTTGATCCGCGGCGGAGCGTCCTTCAATACCAGTGGCTCAGAGCGCGTCAGCAAGTTGGCAACTGACGCCTGCGCAGATCGCTGTTCCTAGTAGAATACCCCGTAAGCCACGTCGACGACTTGGCCGGTGGCCAAGTTCACGAGCAATAAGTCGGGTCCGTATTGCACCCATTGGAACCCGGGCTCAGGCGGCGGCAATCCCAGGGCCGCATAGTCCGCGTAGAAATAAGCCGGAGCCAAGAACAAAGGCGGCAAGACCATGCCGACGCCCCACCTTCGATAGCCCCAGCCAGGGGGATAGACCCAGGGGCGCGCGAAGGGGGCCGGATGAAACGGACGGCCTCGGAAGACGAACTCCGCGTGCCCGCCAGGTCCGGGGCCGACGTGAGGACCGGGACCGGGGACCACGTGGGGTACCACCGCCGGTCCGTGCGGTACGATGGCCGGTCGTGGAGCGGGCCTCGCCGGCGGCGGATGATGCTCGTCGCGATGCTCTTGGGCCACCGCGAAGGTCGGCACCGCAAACATGACCATCGCAATAATTAGCGGGCGTAACATAGACACTCCTCTCTGGTTTCTTCTAAGCAGCCCCCAGGTCTTCAGGTTAGCAAATCGCTGTCGCGAAGTAACCTGCGGGGCTGGCCGAACTCGATTCGATCAGCCTGATGTGGCTGCAACGTGGCTCACAGAATGATGATTTGAATGGCGATTTGGCAGCATCCGCGCGGCCGGCCGCCGGACGAGATTCACTGTTGATAAAAGGACAAGAGGCCCGGTTTCAGACCGAGCCTCTCGTCACGCGAGTACCAGGCCTTTTCGCAGCCTTACTGCACGATCTCGCCATGCAGCGCCAGATCAAGACCGTCACGCTCGACGTCCTCGGGCACGCGCAAGCCGATGGTCAGATCGACGACCTTGAGAATGATCAGCGTCACGATCACATCGTAGATGAAAACCGCACCGACGCCGATGGCCTGGTAGAGCAGCTGCTCGGGGTGGCCCTCAAGCAGGCCGCCGGTACCGCCATATGCCTCGACGGCGAACACGCCCGTGAGCAACGCGCCGGCTGCTCCGCCAATGCCGTGCACGCCGAACGCGTCGAGTGCGTCGTCATAGCCGAAGAAATGCTTAAGTCCGGTGCAGCCCCAGTAGCAGACGATTCCTGCAGCGATTCCGATGCAGAACGCTCCCACGGGACCGACGAAGCCGGACGCGGGCGTGATAGCGACCAGTCCGGCTACCGCGCCCGAACAGATGCCGATGACTGTCGGTTTGCCGCGCATCATCCATTCGACCAGCATCCAGGTGAAGCCCGCTGTCGCGGTGGCAATGTGAGTCACAGCCATTGCCATTCCGGCTTGCATGCCGGCGCTCACGGCTGACCCGGCGTTAAAGCCGAACCAGCCGACCCACAGCAAAGAGGCGCCGATCATCGTCAGCACCATGTTGTGTGCAGGCCCGGTATCCTTGCGCTTACCCAACATCAAGGCCGCCATCAAACCGGCGGTCCCGGAATTCACGTGGACCACCGTCCCTCCGGCGAAATCGAGGACGTGGAATTTGGCGTCTGGGTTCGCGCTATTGAAAAAACCGTCCGGACCCCAAACCCAATGCGCGACCGGCGAATAGACGAAGATCGCCCACAAGCCGATGAACCAGAGCATGGCCGAGAATTTCATGCGCTCCGCGAACGAGCCGGCGATCAGCGCTGCGGTGATGATCGCAAACGTGAGCTGGAACATCGAGTAGACGGTCTCGGGGATGGTCGGCGCCAACGGATTGGGACTCCCGATGTTCAAGCCGACGCCGTCTTTGTTGAACGTATTGCTGACGATGCCTTGCAGGAACGCACGGTCGAGCCCACCGATAAACGGACTGCCGGCCCGAAACGCGAGACTATAGGTGAAGACCAGCCATAAAATGCTGATCAGGCAGGTGATGGCGAAACTCGTCATGATCGTGTCGCCGACGTTCTTCTTGCGCACCATGCCGCCATAGAACAGCGCCAGGCCCGGGATGGTCATCATCAGCACGATGGCCATCGAGGTCAGCATCCAGGCGGTGTCGCCGGAGTTCGGCGTGCAGTTCTCGAGCACGGGCGGCTTGGCGGTACCATCGCAAGCGGGCGGCGCGGCGGCTGCCGCCGGGGTTGCTGCGGGCGGTGTCGACTGGCCTTGCGCGTAGGACGAATGGAACGTCGGCAGGCTCAGCGCGATGGCGAGAAGGATTGCGCCCGCGAACGCGACGAGGCTGGAAAGTGTCTTCGACTTCATCAATTTGCTCCTGTCGGCCAAGGCGAGGGCGGGATGTCTAGAGAGCTGCGGCGTCGGTTTCGCCTGTGCGAATGCGGATTGCGTGGTCAAGGCCCATGACGAAGATCTTGCCGTCGCCGATCTGTCCGGTTTTTGCCGCGGAGGTGATCGTATCAATCACCTTGTCCACCTGATCGGACGCGCAGGCGATTTCCAGCTTGATCTTGGGGAGAAAGCTCACGGCGTATTCGGCACCACGGTAGATCTCGGTGTGGCCCTTTTGACGCCCGTAGCCCTTCACCTCGGTGACGGTTAGTCCCTGAATGCCGATCCGGGTAAGCGCGTCGCGAACCTCGTCGAGTTTGAATGGCTTGATGATGGCCATGACGATCTTCATTAACTTGATCTCCCCCCTCGCGCGTGGCGCGCGACTTGATCGCATGCAGCCAGTCGAACGGCGGCTGCACAGAGACCGAGAATCCTAGAGCACCGACCTGCCGCGAATGTTCGGAATCAAGCCCCGTGCCAACTCGGAAACCTCAGCCAAACCGCCCCTCGCCAGCGGAATTCGAGCGCCGGCACGGCTCACTGAACTTGGTCATGAGGTCCCCGAGCAAACCTCACCCAAAGTTCAGACAGCATGCACAAAGATTAGGCGCAAGTCCGTAGAGTCACGCGAGGCGGCTTACAGGGCATCGGCCCCGGTCTCACCGGTGCGGATACGCAGCGCTTGCTCTACGGGGGTGACGAAGATCTTGCCATCGCCGATTTGGCCAGTTTTCGCGGCCAACCCGATCGCTTCGACGACTTTGTCGGCGTCCTCCTCCGGGACGACAACCTCGATACGGATTTTCGGTAAGAAATTAATGGCGTATTCGGCCCCGCGATAAAGCTCGGTGTGTCCCTTTTGCCGACCGTAGCCTTTTACCTCAGTAATCGTCATGCCGTGCACCCCCACGGCCGAAAGGGCGTCGCGGACCTCCTCGAGCTTAAAAGGCTTGATGATGGCTGTGATGAGTTTCATCGAAGGACGCTCCCCGGCGGGACAAGAGCGTACACTATCGGCATTGGAGCCGGGCTTTAAGTCATTTATCCGCCGACCCTCGCACTACGCGTCGGAAACACTGAGCCTGAGCGCGCTTTGGGCCAGGGCAAGGCGCCGTTTGCGAAAAGCCGGCGTGTCAGTCCGGGCCTAAAGGGCCGGCATGGCTGCCGTCGGGCTGAAGTCCATCGTCACGTGGCGAGGCTCAGCGGCGACACGCGCCAGCCAAGCGCGGACCGCCGGAAACCCACCGAGATCGTAGCCGCACAGGTGAGCCAAGTGGGTGTAGGCGTAGAGCGCGATATCGGCGATGGTGTAGTGATCGGCGGCGAAGTAGTCGTTCAACGCAAGATGTTTATCCATCACGCCAAGCGCGCGATGGCCCTCTTCCATCCAATCTTCGATGGCGTGGCTCTGCAACTCGCGGCCCCCCTTGATGAGGGTCAGCCAGAAATACGCAGCGCCCAGATTGGGCTCAAGGCTGTGTTGCTCGAAGAACATCCACTGCAGCGCCTCGGCGCGGTCGATGCGATCCTCAGGCGCGAGCGGTGTGCCGCCCGCAATGTACCACAGAATAGCATTCGACTCGGCCAGATACCGGCCCGGCGCCACTTCCAGAAGCGGCACCTGGCCATTCGGATTTTTCAGCAAGAATTCAGGCGTGTGGCTATCGCCCTTGAGAATGTCGATCTCTACCAGCCGATAAGGAACGCCGAGCTGTGCCAAGGCCAACCTCGCCTTGTAGCTGTTTCCCGAACGCTGCATTGAGTAGAGCGTGAACATCGCCGCTCCAACACTCCCGCGGGACCCGATTGATTGGCCCCGCAATACTATTCGAACGCGGCGATGTCGTGACCGCGCGGCGGGCCGCCATCGGCTACTGTGGAAGGAGCGCCGGCGAACGCCATCGGCGACGCACGAACAGGTTCCGCTCTCCGCAATAAGACCACGAACGTCGCCAGCATGGCGAGAACGCCAAGAGGGATCAGGGTCGCCTGCGCCACACTCCGGGCGGCGATGGGGGTCAACCACAGCACCGCAAGCACGGTTTTCTCCCACGGACCAAATCCGCGAATGAAACCATCTACCGCGAAGAAGGCGATCGCGGGCGCCACGACCATCATGTCATAGTCCAGTGTGTAGGGCGTCGCGAGAATCGAGGCCAAGCAGAGCGCAGCAGCCTTCAGCGCGGCTGGTGTGGCACTGCGCCACAGCCAGACGACGGCAACGCCGAGCGCGAGCGTCAGCGCCCCCTGCAGCGCGTATGCGATCGGAATTGGCGCGCCCCACATACGCGCCCACGAGAAGAGACTCTGGATTTTTTCCCAGCCCGTACTGCCCTGCTCAAGTATGACGGTACGCGAGAAGTGCGTCGAAAGAAGAAACGCGTGCCAAATCTGCGGACCGAAGGCGAAAGTGGTGACGAGCGTTAGCACCGCAACAGTAGCTGCCGCCGCCGCAAAGCTTCGCCAGTGCGCGCCGGCCAGCAGTGCAATCGGGATCATCAGCCCGAATTGCGGCTTGTAGGCGAGGAGGCCGAACAGGATGCCGGCAATCAGCGGCCGTCGATCGAGACAGACGAGGGCTCCGCCTAACAAAGCTGCGGTGAGAAATCCGTTTTGTCCGTGACCAACATTGATCAGTACCGCCGGGAAGGCGATTGCGAGGAGCAGCCAGTCGCCTCTCCCAGCTACGCGGGAAGCGGGAGCAGACACGATCGTCCAGATAGCAAACAGATAAAGCGCGAGTGTGCTCGCTTGCCACACCAAGAGCGACAGGCCGTAAGGCATTTTCGCCAAAGCGCCGGCGATGAAAAGAAAATATGGTGGATAATGCCACCCGTAGAACGGCGTTGCTGCGCCAAAGATTGTTTGCTCGCGGGCGTACTGTTGAGGGGGATCGAATGGCGCGTCAGGATTGCCGTCGAGCACATAGGTCCCTGCCGCATAGACGTTCGAGAAGTCGGTTCCGATCGGCCTGCCCTTGACGTCGACCCCGTCATGAGCCGTGACGACCAAAAACAGAAAGCCGAGCGTGAAGGCGATGAGGAGTACGCTGGCCACCAGCCGGATGCGTTCGCGGGTAAGCCAGTCTCCGCTCCGCAACATGGTTAGCGCCCGGCCCATTGCGGTGTCCTTGTCTCGACTGGCAGAGGACGGCATTAGGCCAGCCCGGCCTTAACGGAGCGTTGAACCGCCGGCCTAACCGGAAGGTTTCGTCGGATCGCGCGACCGCGCTTAACCCTTGCCTGGAGGTGGTAAGAGCTTTAGGAAGCTCGCGCCCCAGGCCCAGGCGGGGAGTGGAGATTTGCAATGGCCTTTCTTGCGGACCGGATTTCGCGCGTGAAGCCGTCGGCCACCATGGCCGTGACGGACAAGGCACGCGCCCTGAAGGCCGCCGGCCGCGACGTCATCGGCCTCGGTGCCGGCGAGCCCGACTTCGACACGCCGGACAACATCAAAGAGGCGGCGATCAAGGCGATCCGCGAGGGCAAAGCAGCGAAGTACACGGCCGTTGAGGGCATTCCCGAACTGCGCGCCGCGATCGCACGCAAGTTCAAGCGCGAGAACCAACTCGACTACAAGCCATCGCAGATCATCGTCGGAACCGGCGGCAAGCAGGTGCTGTTCAACGCGTTTCTCGCCACGCTCAATCCGGGGGACGAGGTGATCATCCCGGCGCCGTATTGGGTCAGCTATCCCGACATGGTGCTGATCGCGGGCGGCGAACCGGTTGCGGTCGAGACGCGCATGGCAGACGGCTTCAAGATGAAGCCTGAAGCGTTGGAGCGCGCCATCACGCCGAAGACAAAGTGGCTGCTCTTTAATTCGCCGTCGAATCCGACGGGCGCCGCCTATACACGAACCGAACTGAAAGCGCTCACCGAGGTGCTCGTGCGACATCCGCACGTCTGGGTGATGAGCGACGATATGTATGAGCACTTGGTCTACGACGACTTCGAGTTTTTCACTCCCGCGCAGCTCGAGCCGCGACTCTACGAGCGGACGTTAACGGTCAACGGCGTGTCGAAGACTTACTGTATGACTGGATGGCGCATTGGCTACGCGGGCGGCCCGGAGCCGCTCATCAAGGCGATGGCGATGATTCAGTCGCAATCGACCTCGAATGCGACCGCGGTGGCGCAGTGGGCCTCGGTCGAAGCCCTCGACGGTCCGCAGGATTTCATTCCGAAGCACAACAAGGTCTTCAAGGAACGCCGCGACCTGTGTGTCTCCATGCTCAATCAGGCGAACGGCATCCGCTGCCCGAAGCCCGAGGGTGCTTTTTACGTGTATCCGTCTTGCGCGGGCACGATGGGAAAGGTCGCACCAACCGGCAAAAAGCTGGCGACCGACGAGGATTTCGTCACGGAACTTTTGGAAGCCGAGGGCGTCGCGGTTGTGCAGGGTACCCCCTTCGGAGTTGGTCCAGCCTTCCGCATTTCTTACGCGACCGCGACTACGGCGCTTGAACAGGCCTGCGCGCGCATCCAGCGTTTTTGCGGCAATTTGAAATAGCCCGTTCGACCTCTCACGTCCGCTCACGTTCCCACAAACAATGGGGACGCCCGCGCGATTCTCGCGTACACTTTGCGCAAGGCTCGATTCCCGCGGGCCGGACAAGGGAGAACCCGCATGCTTCGCACTGCCATCGTGGCGGCCTGCATGGCTGTTGCGGCCATCATCGCATTTGTGTCGCCCGCCGCGGCGCAGCCTACCCGCGTGGAGGTCGGTACGCTTCGGTGCTCGCTGTCCGCCAGTATCGGATTGGTCGTCGGCTCCCAGCGCAACGTGAGCTGTATTTTTAGCTCCGACAGCGGACCTGATGAGGTCTATGAAGGACGGATGACGAGAGTGGGCGTCGATCTTGGATTTACCACCGGTGGCAGAATTATCTGGGAGGTTTTTGCAACGACCAACCGGTACGCCGGTATGCTTTCCGGCCGCTACGTCGGGGCCACGGCAGAGGCAACCGTCGCGGTCGGCCTCGGCGCCAACGTCCTGGTCGGAGGCTCTCATCGCTCGGTGGCGCTGCAGCCGATCTCAGTTCAAGGACAAAGCGGCTTCAATGTTGCGGCCGGCGTGGGTGAGTTAAGGCTGCGTCTTGCCCCGCCGCCGGTCCCACCAGGACCCCCGCCTGGACCGCCTGGGCCACCGCCACGCTGAAACGCGGCGAGGCGCGATATCGCGCCTCTTGACCTAGCAGGCCGGCCCCTGAAACCATGCACCCGTGCGGCCCGCGCGTAAACGACGGGTCAAGAGCGGGAGGTGGTCATGGCGGCAAATGGAAGCAACGGCGGGCGCGCCACAGGTCCCCGTTGCATCGCGATCGTAGGTCCGTTCCAAAGCGGCAAGACCACGCTTCTTGAGGCCATCCTCTCTCGCACCGACGTCATTCCTCGCCAAGGCACCGTCGAGGCCGGCAATACGGTCGGCGACGCCAGCAAGGAAGCGCGCCATCATCGCATGAGCGTGGAGCTCACGGCCGCCACCACCAACTTCATGGGTGACTCATACACGTTTCTTGATTGCCCCGGATCGGTGGAATTCGTCCACGATATGCGCGCGGTACTGCCGGCAGTCGATGTTGCCATCGTCGTCTGCGAAATGGACGAAAAGAAAGTCCCCCAGCTTCAGCTCATCCTGCGCGAACTGGAGGAACAGAAAATCCCTCGTATTCTGTTCCTCAACAAGATCGACAAGGCCGATGCCGGCGTCCACGACGTGCTCAAGCTGCTGCAGCCGGCATCACGCACCAAGCTTATCCTGCGCCAGATACCGACCTTTTCGGGCGATCTGATCAGCGGGTTTGTCGATCTCGCGCTCGAACGGGCGTTTGTTTACAAGGAACATGCCCCTTCGCAGGTCGTGCCGCTGGAAGGTGAACTGGCGGATCGCGAGAAGACTGCTCGATTTTCCATGTTGGAGACACTCGCGGACCACGACGACGAGCTGATGGAGCAACTTCTCGAAGACATCCAGCCGCCACGCGATAAGGTTTTTGACGATCTCACGCACGAACTGCGTGACGGGCTGGTATGTCCCGTGCTGATGGGGACTGCCAGCCGCGCCAACGGCGTTTTACGGCTGATGAAGGCGCTCCGGCACGAGTCGCCGGGAATAGCAGAAACCGCCAAACGCCTCGGCGTGAAGAGCGGCAGCGACGCGGTCGCTTACGTCCTCAAGACACTGAACACGACCCACGGCGGGAAAATGTCGATCGCGCGGGTTCTCGCGGGCCAGATCGGAGATGGGACAACCTTACTATCGGGCGACGAAGAGGTTGGACGTGTTGCGGGCGTCTTTAAGCTTGTGGGCCAGACCACCGAGAAGCGCGGGCCCGCCACGGTTGGTGAAACCGTTGCGTTCGCGAAACTCGACAAAGCGAAGACCGGTGACACGCTGACGGCCGGGAAGCAACCGCATCCCCCGATCGCCAAGGTAGCGCCTTATCCTCCGGTGCTCGCCATCGCCATTTCGGCGAAGGAACGCAAGGACGACGTTAAGCTCGGTCAGGCGCTGACCAAGCTTGCGGAAGAGGATCCGTCAATCACCATCGTGCATAATCCGGAGACGCACGAGGTTGTACTTTGGGGCCAAGGCGAGATGCACTTGCGCGTGGCCACCGAACGGCTCAGCGACCGGTACGGGGTCGCCATCGACCGGCATCAGCCGAGCGTGGGCTATCGCGAAACGATCCGCAAAGGAATCGTGCAGCGCGGCCGGCACAAGAAGCAGTCAGGCGGCCACGGTCAGTACGGCGATGTCGTGCTCGACATCAAGCCGCTGCCGCGCGGCACCGGCTTCAGTTTCGAGGAGAAGATCACCGGCGGCGTGGTGCCGCGCAACTACATCCCCTCGGTCGAGGAGGGAGTCATCGACGCCCTCAAGCACGGTCCGCTCGGCTTTCCGGTAGTCGATCTTCAGGTTGCACTGGTCGACGGCTCGTACCACACAGTGGATTCCTCCGATATGGCCTTCCGCACCGCCGGCCGCATCGGCATTGCCGAAGGCCTGCCGCAATGCCAGCCGGTGCTGCTCGAGCCAATTCATCTGGTCGAGATCGTTTGCCCAAATGAAGCTACGGCGAAGATCAACGCACTGATGTCCGGCCGCCGAGGCCAAATCCTCGGCTTCGATACGCGCGAGGGTTGGGAAGGCTGGGATATGGTGCGCGCCAAGATGCCGGAGGCCGAAATCGGCGATCTTATTGTCGAGATACGCTCCGCGACTGCGGGCGCGGGAACCTTTACCTTCAAGTTCGACCACATGGCGGAGCTTACCGGCCGTACCGCCGACCAGATCGTTGCGGCGCGCCGCGCAGCGGAGTGAGTCTTCCTCCTGCCGCCGTTTTCGTCATAGGCGCAACCCGTAACGGCAATCCGGTAAAAATCAGGGCTGGACGGCTCCACGGTCAGCATTTTCGCGGCGCCGAGAGCCGTTCGGCACGGAATAGCTCGATTTCTCTGCAATATGATTACCGTTCGCAAACGACACTACACACTGGAACTCGCTTGTTAACGGCGCTGACCTTTTTGCTCTGCCATAATTGCCCATAATACGTGAAGCGCTGCGCGACGGCGGCGTTGCTGACGGATAACTATGCTGCAATCTCTGCAAACCCTGTTTGGATCGAAACCAGCCGAGCCGGACTCGACCCAGAGCAAAGTAACCCTCGGCCAAATACTGCGCCAAAACTGGTTCGAGCAGTGGTATCAGCCCAAGATTGATTTGCGCCAAAAGCGTCTCGTTGGCGCAGAAGCGCTCGCTCGCGCACGCCGCCCGGACGGCAGTCTGCTTCCGCCCGCGGCGTTTCTGCCGTCGGCCACCGAAGACGACATGCTCGCTTTGACTGAGCGCGTAATCCTCACGGCGATGCGTGACTTTGAAGAATGTGCCGAGCACGGCATCGCCGTGAAACTCTCGGTCAATGTGCCGGCGTCGGCTTTCGTCAAGCTTCCGATCGCACGGATGCTGCGCGAAGAGCGCCCAACCGCAGCCAATTGGCCGGGCCTTATTCTCGAAGTCACCGAAAGCGAGGCAATGCGCGATCTGAAAATCGCGCAGGAAATCGCCGACGAGCTGCGTGCACTGCGCTGCTCGCTCGCCCTGGACGATTTCGGCGCCGGCTACTCGTCGCTGGCGCGGCTGCGTCAGCTGCCCTTCAGCGAGCTCAAGATCGATCGAAGCTACGTTACCGACTGCCACGTGGACAAAGTGAATGCGGGTTTATGCGAGACCATCATCGAACTCGCCAAGCGCTTTGACCTGAAGACGGTGGCCGAGGGCATCGAAAAAAGCCACGAGAGCCATAAGCTGCAAGGGATCGGTTGTGACATTGGCCAGGGCTATCTTTTTGCCAAGCCCATGGAGAAGGACAAATTCGTCGGCTTGATAGCGCGCCGCATGGCAGGAGCGCCGAAGCCGCCGCCCAAGCGCCAAGGCGCCGGGACGGTGTTGCGAGGATTGTTCGCCGAATCGTAAGCGGATTCACAACCGCGTTGCCATGCAGCGACCTCCGTGTAATTCCTCTGAACTCACGGAGGAACGTCAATGCCAGCCTATTGGGTCGCGCGCTCCAAGATCAACGATCCGGCCGAGTACAAAAAATACACGGATCTGGTTCCGGCCATCATCGCCAAATATGGCGGAAAAGTTCTAGCCCGCGGCGGTCGTTTCCAGATCATGGAAGGGCCGCACAAATTTCAGCGCTTCGTGGTGATTGAGTTTCCGAGTTTTGATCAAGGCGTCGCCTGTTTCACTTCGGACGAGTACAACAGAGCCGCGGCATTCCGCCGGTCAGGTGCCGGTGAAGTCGAGACCATCATCGTCGAGGGCGGTGACGCGACCAAATGAACAACAACCAAATAGCGGGTGGCGAATAGAGGCAATCAGCAGCTGCCCTATTCGCCACCCCACTCACTCCTCGTCGCTAGGCCGCCTTGCGCGGCTCGTTGTTGACGCTTCCGCCGGGCGGCGGCACTGCCAACCCAGCGGCGGTGTATTCGTTGAGCTTGTTGCGCAGAGTCCTGATCGAGATGCCCAACAGGTTTGCCGCGTGCGTCCGGTTGCCGCGGCAATGCTTGAGCGTCTCCAGGATGAGATCCCGTTCAACTTCGCCCACCGTGCGGCCGACCAGCGCGCCACACGCTTGCTCCGCGGCACGACGAATGTGCGTGACATCGGCCTCGCCCATGGCGACTTGCTGCGCGAGCGTGATGACGCCAGCCGTCGCATCGTCGCGATAGATTTGCCCACGCGCTGTGTCGGCGACTGCGGCGAGGGCGGCGGCGATCGGTTCGAGATCGGTTGCCAAAGAGATGTATCCCTTGGCGCCGTCGCGAATCGCATCTGCCGCGCCGCCTGCATCGGCCACCGTGCCACACGCGATGATCGGGGTGTGAGCGTGCTCAGCATCCAGTGTGCGGACAAGCTCGGGAATGCTGATTTCGACGTCGACGAGGATCAGGTTGGCGCCGACGCCCTCGCGCAGCGCGGATAGCGCTTCAGCGATATCAGGCGCGTGGACGACGGTGGCACCCTTATCCGCGGCGAGCTTGCTTGCGGCGGTCAGTCGGCTGTTCAGCGTGCCAACAGTCAAGACTCTCATGGCTTCATCCCCTCTTCGCCGCGGAGTTTGATCCCCGAATAGGGCTATGCGGCGGGTAGGATTTGCCCGCCGGATGGTTAGCGCCTGATTAATGAGGGACGAAAATTAATGAGGGCGAAAAATTGCGCTCAAATCGCACCAGAGCGGCTGGACCGCTGTGGTCACGAATCGGCAAGGTCGATCAAGCGGCTGTTACTGCCGGTATTGCTGAATGCGCGTCGTGCGCAGGCCGGCAAGCCCATGCTGGTCTATCGAGTACTGCCAGGACAGGAATTCCTCGACGGTGAGCGTGTAGCGGCTGCACGCCTCTTCAAGCGAAAGCAGGCCGCCGCGGACTGCCGCCACGACTTCCGCCTTGCGGCGAATCACCCAGCGTTTCGTCCCCGGCGCAGGCAAGTCCGCGATCGTCAGCGGGGAACCATCTGGCCCGATCACATACTTGACCCTCGGGCGATGGGGTTCGGTCATAGTCATTCTCACAAACACGACAATGCAACCGCTGGCACGTTACGTCGGGCCGCTTAAAATTTGGCTAAGCGTAAGCGCGGATTGTCGGCAGTCGCCCAAGAATCGACGCACAAAATCCGATTTTCATTCCACAAACGCATCTCTCGGCAGGACTTGCCGCGTGAAACTGTGCGCGTAACGCGCTGGCCCGCGCGGCGGACGCGCACTGAGAATCACCTTCGGCGGCATGGCGGAGCGGAAGTGCGGCCCCTATAGTAGGCAGTACTTAGGCCCATTCTTCGCTTCTGCCCTCCACGGGATCAGCGAAAAAGGCTCGATCACGAGCCTGCAGCCAGGGAGTCTGGCAGGACTGCCATGCGGGACGACACTTTCGACATCGAGGGACGGCCGTCCGACACGCGCGTCGTCGTCGCCATGTCTGGGGGTGTCGATTCGTCGGTCACCGCCGCGCTGCTCGCCGACGCCGGCTTCGACGTGGTCGGCATCACACTCCAACTCTACGACCATGGGGCGGCGACGCATCGGAAAGGTGCCTGCTGCGCTGGGCGCGACATTCATGACGCCCGCGCGGTAGCGGCGCGCATCGGAATTCCGCATTACGTGCTCGACTACGAGGGCCGCTTCAAGGAAGCGGTCATCGACCGCTTCGCCGACAGTTATGTGGCGGGCGAGACGCCGGTGCCGTGCGTCGAGTGCAATCAGTCGATCAAATTTCGCGACCTTCTGCAGACCGCCCGCGACCTTGGCGCCAAATTCCTGGCAACCGGCCACTACGTGGCCTCGCGGGCCCGGCCGGACGGCGGGCGCGCGCTTTATCGCGCCCGCGAGGCGGAGCGCGACCAGAGCTATTTTCTGTTCGCGACCACGCGCGCGCAGCTTGACCTGTTGCGGTTTCCCCTTGGCGACCGCACCAAGGCGGAGACGCGCGAGCTGGCGCGCCGCTTCGGGCTGTCGGTCGCGGACAAGCAGGACAGCCAAGATATTTGTTTCGTGCCGACCGGCCATTACGCCGAAATCATCGAGCGGCTCCGTCCCGGCGCGGCTGGACCGGGCGAGATCGTCGACTGTGACGGCCGTGTGCTCGGCCGTCATGACGGAATCATCCACTTCACGGTTGGCCAGCGGCGCGGACTGGGCATCGCGGCAGGCTCGCCGCTTTACGTCGTGCGCCTTGATGCTGCCGAGCGCCGTGTCGTGGTGGGCCCGCGCGCGGCGCTGCGCACGAGCCGCATTCGGCTGCGCGAAGTCAACTGGCTCGGCGACGGCACGATCGAGCAGGCGATGGAGCAGCATCCCGAGGTATTCGTCAAAGTCCGCTCTACGCGGCCGCCGCAACCGGCGTGGCTGCGCGCGGGCGCCGATGGCGGCATCGAGGTCGAACTGATCGCAAGCGAGGATGGCGTTTCGCCTGGGCAGGCGTGCGCGTTCTACGATGCGGCCGAGGGTCAGGCGCGGGTGCTTGGCGGCGGATTTATCGCCAGTACGGTCGCCGCCGGGAAGACGGCCACGACTGATGCGGGCGTGGCGATGGCTGCCGTGCGCTGATGGGGCCCCCGGCGGACGCGGGTGCAAAACGCGTGGGTTGGGCAGCGATAGGCCCCGAACTCGACAAGGCTGGAATCGCCAAGGCGTACGCACGCTGGGCACCGATCTACGATGTCGTGTTCGGTTCCGTGTTCGAGCGCGGCCGCAGGGCCGCGATCACCGCCGCCGAACGCATCGGCGGCCGCATCCTCGAAGTTGGCGTCGGCACCGGACTGTCGCTCCCCCAATATGCCTGGTCCAATCGGATCACTGGCGTCGACCTGTCGGTCCCTATGCTGCACAAGGCTAAGGCCCGCGTTCGCGAGCACCGGCTCACCAACATTGACGGTCTTGCCGTGATGGACGCGCAACATCTTGGTTTCGGCAATTCCGTATTCGATGTGGTCGTCGCCCAATACGTTATTACGGCGGTGCCCGAGCCGGAGGCGACACTTGACGAGTTCGTCCGCGTGCTCAAGCCAGGCGGCGAGATCATTTTGGTGAACCATCTCGGGGCCGAGACTGGCCCACGCGCATCGATCGAACGTTGGGTTGCGCCGCTCGCCCGCCGCCTCGGCTGGCAAACGGAATTCGGCTGGGCGCGTCTGGTGGCCTGGGCAGCACGCCGCGAGGGCGTACGTATCATCGAGCGCCGCGCCATGCCGCCCCTCGGCCACTTTTCGCTCATAAGATTTGGGCGCGAGAGCAGCGACGCCATCAGCGTTTCGCCTACGCCCCTTGGAAACTATGGCAAACTGCCCTAAATCGTGCCGTGGCCGGACTGCATCAGCAATGCACAGGCCTCATAGCGCTTGAAATGGCGGGGTAGCTCAGCTGGTTAGAGCAGCGGAATCATAATCCGGAGGTCGGCGGTTCAAATCCGCCCCCCGCTACCATAGGCACCGATTTCGATAAGACCGGTGCTTCCCCAAAGCCGAGACGTCGCAACCTCAATTCTTTACGGCGCAGTCCCGCAAAATCTCCGGCTTGAACGTAAGTCCATGTCCCGGCCGCTCCGGTGCGGCGATCATACCATCCTTCACTGGAACGGGGTCGACCCAAAGATCGTCAGCGAGGCCCATGTCCTCGATCCAAAGTCCGTTGGGAATGGAGGCGAGCAGTTGCACGTTCAGTTCAGGAAACAGATGCGGCGCGATGGTCATGCCCCAGGTGTCGGCAATGGTAGCGATCTTGCGCAGGTCGGTGAGGCCGCCACGCATAGGATCAGGCTGCAGAATCGGCAGGTGCGGGTTTTCGAAAAACGGTCTTAGATCGAAGCGGGTGAAATGCGTCTCGCCGCCGACGATGCGCAGATCGAGCGCCTCGGCGATGCGTAGATAGCCGGCGAAATCGTCGGCCGACACCGGCTCCTCAAGCCAATACACGTCGTAATCCTGAAATTTGCGGCCCATCAGGATGGCGACGTCGGCGGTCCAGCCCATGTTGACATCGATCATGATGGCGATGTCCGGCCCGACCGCTTCGCGCATGCGCTTGACGTTATCGAGGTCGGCGGCGAGATCGGCGGTGTGAGCGACCTGCATCTTGATCGCCTTGTAGCCGCGCTCCTTGTAGTGCAGCGCCTTGGCGATCATGCCGTCACCGCCGGAGCCGCGGAAGCAGCCGCTGCCATAGGCGGGCAGTTCGGTGCGAAAGCTCCCCCATAGCCGATGCAGTGGGAGATTGGCGCGCTTGCCGAGCGCGTCCCACAGCGCGATGTCGAGCGCCGACATCGCCATAGTGGCGATGCCGCCGCGGCCATACGTCATGGTCGAACGCCAGAGGTCCTGCCAGATCGCCTCCACGGCACTCGTGTCCTTGCCGATGACGCGCGGAACGATTGTCTCTTCCAGACACGACAGGATCGTGCGGATGCCTGGCCGAAACAGAAACAGATAACCCATGCCAACGATACCGCCCTTGGTCTCCACTTCGAGCACCAGGAATTTACGGGAGTCGCCGAAGGCGTGGCCCTTGAGCCAGGGATTCTGCGGCCACGGCACGCTGATCATCGTGGTGCGAATGGCCTTTATGGTCATGTCTGTCATGAATGTACGTCCTCCCGCTCGAGCGTTTCTGCTTCTGGGCAGCAAGCCTCGGAGGGAATGCTGCGCAAACCGTTGCGTGGCGTCAACGTGCCCCATAGGGACCGTGCCTAGTCCGTCCCGATCGTGGTTGAGGCTTGCAAGATGACCTCGCCGGAGTATCTGATCGAAATCAATGCAATTGCGGCAATCGACGACTGAGCCAGACGACGATGGAATCGACGATCAATATTGCGGCCTACAGCGATGCACTGGTCGTGCTCGGCACGGCCGGCATCGTCGTGCCCATTGTCAGCCGCCTGGGGTTCAGCCCGACCCTCGGCTACCTGGTCGCCGGCGCCATCTTGGGGCCGCTGGGCCTCGGTTCGTTCATCCGCCCGTATCCGATTCTTTATTGGTTCACGGTCGGCGAAGCCAAGAACGTCGAAGGCATCGCCCAGCTAGGCGTCGTCTTTCTGCTGTTCCTGATCGGCCTGGAACTGTCCTTTCAGCGTCTGCTGACGATGCGGCGCTATGTGTTCGGTCTCGGCGGGCTGCAGGTGTTGATCACCGCCGCATTGATTTTCGGCGTCGCCCGCATGGCCGGACAGCAGCCCGCCGCGGCATTGATCATCGGCACGAGCCTGTCGCTGTCCTCGACCGCCATTGTACTTGAGCTGCTGTCCAAGCAAGAGCGTCTGACTACGAGTGTGGGGCGCACGAGCTTTTCGGTCCTGCTCGCGCAGGATCTCGCTGTCATTCCACTTCTGATGTTCGTCTCCATTCTGGCCGCCGGGCCCGGCCAGTCGGTTCTGACCAGCCTCGGTACCGCGCTGCTTCAGGCCGCGATCGCACTGGCCGCCATCATCTTGTTTGGCCGCGTGCTGATGCGCCCGCTGTTTCGGCTGGTCGCAACGACGCGCTCCCGCGATCTCTTCATCGCCATTATTCTGTTCGTGATCGTCGGCGCCGGAGTCATTGCCTACCAGGCCGGCTTGTCCATGGCACTCGGAGCCTTCGTGGCCGGACTGCTGCTCGCCGAAACCGAATACCGCAAGGCGATCGAGGCGACCGTCGAGCCAGTCAAGTCGCTTCTGCTCGGCGTCTTCTTTTTTACGGTCGGCATGGAGATCGACTACCGCGAGCTGCTGCGCGAGCCGCTTCTGCTGGCCGGCGGCGTTGCAGCCTTGATCGCTGCCAAGTCGCTTATCCTCATAGGTCTTGGCAGGCTTTTTCGTTTGTCGTGGCCAGTTGCGATCGAGAGCGGTCTGCTGCTCGGGCCTGGAGGCGAATTCGCCTTCGTGGGCATCGGCATGGCCGCCGCTGCCGGCTTGATTGACGCAGCTACCGCAAGCTTCACGCTCGCCGTCACCTCGATCACCATGCTGCTGACACCGATGCTGTCCTTCGTCGGCCGCCGGATTGGTGCGAAACTCAGGCCGAACACCGCGACGGCTGCGGAGCTGACAGTCCGGCCGTCCAGCGCGCATAACCATGCGATCGTGGTCGGCTATGGCCGCGTAGGCAAAGTGGTGTGTGCGCTGTTGAAAGAACACGGAATTCCCTACATCGCGGCCGATCTCGATGCGCCGGCCGTGACCCGCGATCGCCGCCAAGGGCACGATGTGTTTTACGGCGACGCGGCCGATCTGAGATTCCTGGAGGCCTGCGGTCTCTCAACAGCGGCGGGCGTCATCATCACGATCCACACTCAGAACGTCATCGACGCTGTCGTCGAGCAAGTTCGCTCGATGCGGCCGGACATCCTCATCGTGTCGCGCGCGCGCGACGAGGCGCACGCCAGTCACCTATATAGTCTCGGCGCCACCGACGCGGTGCCCGAGACCATAGAAGCAAGCCTTCAATTGTCGGAGGCCGCACTGGTCGGCCTGGGACGACCGACCGGGCCGGTCATCGCCTCAATCCACGAAAAACGCGACGAATTTCGCCGCACGATGCAGCAGGCGGCGCGGCAAGCCGGACGCGACAGTACCCGTTCGATACGCTCCAAAGCTCGCGGGGCGCGCGACGCCAAGTCGGCGTAGCTGCAAGATTCATCGCAATTGTCCGGCCTGTGATCCCTTCGTAAGATGTTTGCACGCCCGACTGGGCCGGTAGTCTCGGGACAAATTTCTTGGAGAAAAGTCGATGTCGTTGACACCGACGAAGCTGACTTTATCGATTCTCGCGGTCGCGTCGCTCGCCTGTGGCGCGTTCGCGCAATCGTCCGCTTATCCGGATCGGCCAGTCAGCATGGTGGTGACGTTCGCGGCGGGCGGCTCCTCGGACATTCTCGCCCGCGCCGTCGCCGAAGCCATGTCACATAGCCTCGGCCAGCAAATCGCCGTCGACAATCGGCCCGGCGCCGGAGGACAGATTGGCGCCGAAGCGGTCGCCCACGCGGCGCCGGACGGCTACACGGTTCTGTTCGGTACCAACGGCACGCTCGGCATCGGCCCCGCGCTCTATAAGAACCTGCGGTACGATCCGTTCCACGATCTCGCGCCGGTCGGGCTCCTGCACAAGCTGCCGCTGCTGTTGATCGTCAATCCGTCGGTTCCAGCCAAGGATTTGCATGAGCTGATCGACTATGCCCGTGCCAATCCTGGAAAGCTGAGCTTCGCGTCGGCCGGCGTCGGCTCGGTTTCGCATCTCGCCGGCGAATTGTTCAAAGAAGAGGCAAAGATCGACATCCTGCACGTGCCTTACAAGGGCGGCGGCGCAGCGGTGACCGATCTGATTTCCGGGCGGGTCTCGATGATGCTCGAAACGATCCCGAACGCCCTGCCACTTGCCCGCAGCGGCCAGATGCGCGCTATTGCCGTGACGACCAAAGAGCGCTCGTCCTCGGCGCCCGAGATTCCCACGATGGCGGAATCAGGCCTCTCCGACTTTGACGTGAGCGCCTGGACCGGGTTGTTTGTTCCCGGCGGCACGCCGCGCGCGGTTATCGATCGCCTCAATGCCGAAACCCGCAAGATCGCGGGCGAAAAGCATTATGTGGACCTGATCCAGTCCATGGGCACCAACGTCGCCGCCTCAAGCCCCGAGGAATTCGGCGCGTTCGTGCGCGACGACGTCGCCCGCTGGACCAAGGTCATCGAGCATGCCGGCATCCAGCGGATCGAGTAGGATGGCGGCAAGATACGGAGAATGGTCATGAGTTACGAATCCATAACGGTCGAGCCGGTTTCGCCGCATATCGGTGCGGAAATCGGCAACATCGATCTGACCAAGCCGCTGCCCAACAAGCAGGTCGAAGAGCTGCATCAGGCATTCACCCAGTATCAGGTGATCTTCTTTCGCGAGCAGAAGATAAGCTTTGACGATCAGATTCGGCTGGGTCGCTATTTTGGCCCCCTGGGCGCCCACGTCGGCAAGTCGACCATCAGTAAGACCACCGATAATCCATTCGTCCGCAAGTTTCATTACGACGAGAAATCGACGCAAATCTCCGGCGAGAATTTCCATTCCGACCAATCCTGCGCCGCAATCCCGCCCCTCGGCAGCATTCTTTATAACCACACCGTTCCGCCCGCCGGCGGCGGCGACACCATGTTCGCCAGCATGTACGCCGCTTACGACGCGCTGTCGCCGAACATGAAGGCTTACCTGTCGGGATTGACCGCGACCCACGATGGCACGCGGGTGTTTGGTCCCGGCACGCCGGTCTCGGTGCATCCGGTGATCACCAAACATCCGCTCACGGGCAGGAAAGTCATTTACGTCAACACGGACTTTACGGCGAAGATCAACGGACTGCCGGCGCTGGAAGGCGAACGAATTCTCCGTTTCCTGATCGATCATTGCAACAAGCCGGAGTGGACTTGTCGTTTCCGCTGGAGCGCGCACTCCATCGCGTTCTGGGATAATCGCTGCACGCATCACAAGGCCATTTGGGATTATTGGCCGAATGTGCGTTCAGGCTATCGCATACAGATTGAGGGCGCGGCCCCGCCGGAAGCCGGCTAAGGCGAACGCCGCCCATCAATGCGCCGGCGGCCGTATGGTCACGCCGATTATTCCTGATGCGGAGTCAGTCCGAGTGCTCTGACGACAGGCGCAACGCCCGTTCGACCACCGCAAGCAGCGGCGCCTGATCGCTCATCGTATAGATCGACGCTCCCGTTCGGACCGCATCGCCCGCGTAGTAGCGCTCGTACTGCAATTGGCGCTGGCCGAACTGAGTCCCTGTCGCATCCCAGGCGAGCTTCGACAGGCGGATCTTAGCCTCGGCGTCGCTATCGGCGCCGCGATAATAGCGGCGGATATCGTCGCCAATTTCGGAATCAAGGTCGGCTTTTGTCGGATTAGCCAAAAGCCCGCCGGCGCCCATAACCTGCGTGAGACGCACCATGCGCTCGTAAAAGCGCGGAATGTGATAGCGCAAGGCCTGCAGCGGTTCGAGCGCCGGAAGATAGGTGCCGCGCTTGGTGACTTCGGCTTTCTGCTCGGACAGCACGATGGCGCCTTCGATGAGCTGCAAATAGCCGATGCATTCGCCAAGCTGCTCCTGCACGTGCATGAAGCCGTCGGTCTTCACGCTGCGCGACAGCGCGACCGCCAGCGCCGTCATGAATTCGCACTTGGCCAGGCCGCGCACCGCCGTTTGATGCCCGGTATGGCGTTGCAACCCGGTGCGCGCAAACATCGTGTTGGCCAGAGTGACATTACTGTGCAGGAACACGCGCTCCCACGGGACTGTGACATCATCGAAGATGGCGACCGCATCCGGTTCTTCGAAACGAGAGCCGAGCGGATGATCCCATTCCGACTGATCGCCGAGGTCGAACGGCTCGCGGCAGATGAAGCGCAAGCCCGGCGCATCGGTAGGGATGGCGAAAGCCAGCGCGTATTTCTCTTCGCCGGGACGGACCGAGAATGGCAGCGGATAAACCAGAAGTTCGTCCGCGGTCGGTCCGTGTGTCGCCAGCATTTTGGCGCCACGGACGACTAGCCCGTCGTTAGTTTCTTTCACGATTCCCAAATAGGCATACTCGTCGGCCTGCTGCGACGCGGATTTGCTGCGATCCACTGGAGGGTTGACGAGAGTGTGCGTGAGGAAGAGATCGTTGTCGCGGCAATAGCGATAATAGCGCTGCACATTATCGGCAAACCTGCCGCCGCACTCGGCAAAAACCTCTGATGCGTCGGCCCAGGACGCCACCACTGTGTTGAGGAAGTCGGGAGAACGTCCCATCAAGCCGAAGGTGGCGTCGGCCCACACCCGCATGGCGTGGCGGCGGCGCGCCAGATCGTCGCGCGATCGCGGAATGATGAACGAGAGCCCGGCTTCAGTGCCGTCCTCCTCGCGGTAGGTCATCCGGGGACGAAGTTCGCTGTCGAGCTGAAGGTCGTAGAGTTTCGCCATCGCCGACACGGGGCGGCGAAACACCGGATCGTCGGCGACATTGCTGACCTTTCGCCCGGCGACCCAGACATTTTTCGGATGAGATTTGAGGCCGGAAATATAACTGTCGCCGCCGCGAACGCCCATTGCAGCACTCCTCGGGAGCGCATTTGGGCGCCCGTGTCTCAACAACCGGATTTGCTTGAGTTTATCAAGCGCCGATCAAATCGACGACATCAGCCAGCCGCGCCGGCGGCGCGTGGAAAAGGCTGGCTACCAGTAGGTCTGCGCGTCAGTAGGACTGTGCGGCCCTGCCGTTGGCGGCAAGGCCAAGCACCATCGGCACCGCTTCGGGACGCGCTGGCACCAAGGGGGGCGACGCAGGGTGCGTATGCGTGAGCGCCTTGAGGAATTCGGAGAACCAGTTCTGCACCGACGACTTACGAAGCTTGCCGACCATGCTCTGCCAGCGCTCGCGCCGCTCTTCGAGGCTCATGACCTGGGCCTTGGCGATCTGCCGCGCCATGCCGTCGATATCGTGCGGATTGACGAGCAACGCGGCGTCGAGCTCTCTCGCCGCGCCGGCGAACGACGAAAGTACCAGTACGCCAGGATCGAATGGGTTCTGTGCCGCCACGTACTCCTTGGCGACGAGATTCATTCCATCGTGCAGCGGCGTCACCAGCCCGATATGAGCCACGCGATAGAAGCCGGCAAGCGTCGATTGCGCGAAGCCTTTGTTGAGGTAGCGGATCGGAATCCAATCGACCTCGCCGTGACGACCATTTATTTCTCCGACCAGTGCGGCGAGTTCGGCCTTTAGCTCACGATAGGCGCGGATGTTTCCACGCGAGGGGACCGCAACCTGCAACAGCGACACGGACCGCTTCAGGGATGGCTCGAGCTCGAACATCCGGTCGAACGCGCGCATCCGATTAGCAAGACCCTTTGAGTAGTCGAGCCGATCGACGCCAAGGGCAAGTTTGGCGCCCTGCAGGCTTGCACGCAGGCGTGAAACCTCAGGCCGCACAATCGATTTCGTGGCGCGGGTGGCAAATTCGTCGACGTCGATTCCGATCGGGAAGGTAGCAAGGCGCGTCACGCCATGTTTCGATCGAACGGCGCCGTCCACAACTGACAGATCCAACTCGAACTGCAGGTAGTCTTCGAAATTCCGGCGATCGTCATCAGTCTGGAAGCCGATGAGATCGTAGGCGAGCATGGCCGACACGAGATCGGAATGATGCGGCACCGCCGCCATCGTGCCCCGCTCCGCCCACGGCGTGTGCAGAAAGAAGCCGATCGGATGTTCGATCTTCAACCAGCGCAGCTCCGCGCCCAACGTCAGGAAGTGGTAATCCTGCACCCAGAAGGCGACTTCAGGCCCGGCGAAGCGCAAAAGCGCGCGGGCCATGAAAGCGTTGACTTCGCGATAAGATGCATATTCGTCGGCCGTCACTTGGATGAGGTCAGGGCGTGAATGCAGCGCCGGCCACAAAGCCGAGTTGGCAAAGCCCTCGTAGTAGCCGCGATAATGTTTCGCCGGCATGTCGACGCTAGCGAGCGCACCGCTGCCTAGCGCCTCGATCTTGGCGAAGGAATCTCTCGTTTGTGCTGCATCACCGGCGTGGCCGCTGGAACCGACCCAGATAGCGCCAGATTCCTTGACCATCGGAATCAGCGCTGAAGCTAATCCGCCAGCGATCGGCTCATCAGTTTTTGCCCGCGCAACGCGGTTGGAAACGACGACGACACTCACGGGGAGGTCTCCGGGTTGGTGTGTTCGGTTAACCGATTCGGCGCCCGTTGGTTCCGGGTGCGCCGCAAATGCGGCGAAAATGCCCAGAAAGCGCTTCGAATTTCGATTTTTCTCGACGATTTTGATCAGAAACGCGCGCTACTTGGCGAACAATGCGACTAATTCGGCACCAGCGACCAATCCGGTCACATTCTCAGGATTCAGCGTAAGCCGTCGTGGACAGCAGGCTGACTTCGGCGTGGCGCGAATCAAGACGCGTATGTTGCACGATAATCGGAACGTCAGACTCGAAGACCGAAGAATAATCGGTGTCGCGCGGAATCGGCGCGGGATCTTTGAGGTCGTTGAAGCGAAGATGCAGCGTGCGCCGCGGCGCCACGGTGACGCGATACGGTCCGATAGGCTCGCGATCGGCAAAAAATACCGTGATGCGCACATGCGCGTCGTCATCGGCCGCATTCAATATGCAGGCGGTTTCGTGAGAGATCAGAGCACGGTCAGAAAATGAGCTTTGCGAAGGAATGTATCCTTCGGCGATTGCCCAGCGCTTGCGTCCGATCGGATCCATTGCTTTCCCCCCGTAAGATATAAAGCTAGCTTTAAGCCCATGCCCTAAAACCGCCAACGCAAAGACCTATTGCCTGGTTCCCCCATCGGAACCTTATGAATTGCCATGCGTTTTCTCTGTGGCGGTTTTTTGCCTTTAGGGGGAGCGGGCAACGTCAACCTCATAGCCTCGATCGAAAGATCGAATTAGTCGTGGAACGGAATAATGCGTGCCCTCACCGTCGCGCCACACATAGCCAATTCCGCACGCATCGAACAAATAGCTGACCCACCGCGATCCGACGGTGCGGTGCTGGTGCGCACGCTGGCGCTGGGAGTCTGCGGGACCGACAGAGAAATTGTGCGCGGCTCGTATGGCTGGGCGCCGTCGGGTGAGAAGCGGCTGGTGATCGGCCACGAGTCGCTGGGAAGAGTGCAGGAAGCGCCGGCCGGTTGCGGCTTCAACGTTGGCGATCTTGTCGTAGGCATTGTGCGCCGGCCCGATCCCGTTCCTTGTTCTGCCTGCGCGGTCGGAGAGTGGGACATGTGCCGCAACGGCCTTTACACCGAGCGCGGCATCAAGGAGCGGAACGGTTTTGGCTCGGATTTTTTCCGCATCGAGCCGGAATTTCTCATCAAGCTCGATGAGTCGCTCGGCGCCGAAGGCGTATTGGTCGAGCCGACGAGCGTGGTTGCCAAGGCGTGGGATCACACCGAACGCATCGGCGGCCGTGCGCGCGGTTGGCAACCGCGAACGCTCTTGGTGACCGGCGCTGGCCCGGTCGGCCTGCTCGCGGCACTCATCGGAGCCCAGCGAGGGCTGGAAGTTCATGTGCTCGACAATCGCGAGAGCGAGGAAAAGCGATTGATCGTTCGCGAGCTCGGCGGCACTTTCCACTTGGGCGAGCCGGCCAATCTCAACGGCCTCGAGCCCGATATCGTCATGGAGTGCACGGGCGCGCCGGTCGTCGTGCGCGACGTGCTCGGCCGCACAGCGTCCAGCGGCATCGTATGTTTGGTCGGCGTCAGTGCGCCCGGCCAAGCCTTCGACCTCGACATCGGCCAGCTCAATCGCACTATGGTGCTCGACAATGAGACGGTCTTCGGCAGCGTCAACGCCAACCGCCAGCATTATGAAGATGCGGTCGATGCATTAAAAAAGGCCGACAAGACCTGGCTGGCGCGCCTGATCACGCGGCGCGTGCCGGCCGAACAGTGGACATTGGCGCTTGAACAGGAGCCCGACGATATTAAAGTCGTCGTCGATTTTTCTTGAATCACTAAATCCGGATGCAATCTTGAAATTACGATAATACCGAAACCACCACATCTGCAACCACGATGTCTGCACGGATTGAAGACTACGCACTAATTGGCGATTGCAAGACCGCCGCGCTTGTTGGGCGCGACGGCTCGATTGATTGGCTGTGCTGGCCCCGTTTTGATGCGGAAGCCTGCTTTGCTGCGCTACTCGGTTCGCGCGAGAACGGCCGTTGGCTCATCGCCCCGCAAGGCAAAGCGCAAATCACACGCCGATACCGCCCGAACACTTTGGTATTGGAGACCCATTTTGAGACGCCGGACGGCGCGGCGACGCTTGTCGACTTCATGCCGCAGGGTTGCGATCACTCGACGCTCGTGCGCTTCGTTATCGGCAAACGCGGCCAGCTTGCCATGCACACCGAACTGATTTTGCGGTTCGGCTACGGCGCCATCGTTCCCTGGGTGACACGCGTCGAAAACGGTGCACTACGCGCGATAGCCGGACCCGACATGGCGGTGCTGCACACGCCCGTGCACCTGCGCGGCAAGGCCATGACCACGGTGGGTGAGTTCACAGTCAGCCGCGGCGAAACAATCCCTTTCGTTCTCACATATTCGCGTTCGCATTTGCCGATACCCGATCCAGTCGACCCGACCAGAGCGTTGGCGGAAACCGAAACCTATTGGCGCGAATGGTCGGCAAAATGCCGGCCTGCCGGACGCTGGTCCGACGCGGTCCGCCGTTCGATGATTACGCTCAAGGGCCTCACTTACGGCCCAACCGGCGGCATGGTCGCCGCGCCGACCACTTCGCTTCCGGAGCGAATCGGCGGCGTACGTAATTGGGATTACCGTTATTGTTGGCTGCGCGACGCCACGCTCACGCTGCTGGGCGCGATGCACGCCGGCTACTACGAGGAGGCGCACGCTTGGCGCGAGTGGCTGTTGCGCGCGGTCGCCGGCAGCCCGGAGCAATTGCAGATCATGTACGGCATCGGCGGCGAACGCCGGCTCGCCGAATGGGAGGTTGACTGGCTGCCCGGATATGAAAATTCGGCACCGGTGCGCATCGGCAATGCGGCGCACAGCCAGCTTCAGCTCGACGTGTACGGCGAGATCATGGATACCTACCACCAAGCGCGGCGCGGCGGTCTGACCAGCAACCAATCGGGATGGGACATTCAGCTCGCGTTCGCCGACCATCTGAAAAAAGTGTGGAACGAGCCCGATCACGGCATCTGGGAAACGCGCGGACCGCCCCAACATTTCACCTACTCCAAGGTGATGGCCTGGGTGGCCTACGATCGCGCCATCAAGAGCGTGGAGACGTTCGGCCTCGAGGCGCCCGTCGACGAATGGAAGAAACTGCGCGAGCAGATTTGCGACGATGTGTGCGAGCACGGCTTCGACAAGGAGCTGGGCACCTTTGTGCAGGCTTACGGGTCGAAACAGCTCGACGCCAACCTCTTGATGCTGCCCTGCGTCGGATTTCTTCCGGTTTCCGACCCGCGTATCGAGCGCACGATCGCGGCGATCGAAAGCCGGTTGCTGCGCGACGGTTTTGTGATGCGCTACAGCACCGAGGAGGTCGAGGACGCACTGCCGCCCGGCGAGGGCGCGTTCCTGGCCTGCAGCTTTTGGCTCGTTGACGTGTACACGCTGCAGGGGCGCGCCGACGATGCTGAACGGATGTTTCGGCGGCTTGTCGGGTTACGCAACGATGTGGGCTTGCTGAGCGAGGAGTACGACGCCCGCGCGAAGCGGCTCGTTGGAAATTTCCCGCAGGCCTTTTCTCACCTCGCGCTCGTCAATAGCGCCTATAACCTGACGAGAACAAGAAAACCCGTTCACCACCGCGCTCAGGATGAGCACGCGCCTCCTGAAGAGGTCACGGCAGCGGCGGATTGACGCATTACGAACCGTCCAGGTCGCCAGCCCGGCCTTCCGGAGTTCTGCTATAAGCATCGGCCATTGACTTGACGTTCCGGGCATCACCGGGCAGGGGGCGAACAGGGAGGAAATGATGAAACGACTTTACTTGCTTGTCGCCGCGGCGGCGATCGCCGCCACACCGGCGTTCGCCCAGGAAGACACCATCACCGTTGGCTTTACGGCGTCGCAGACCGGACCTCTTAATGTCGATTCTTTAGGTCAGCAACGCGGCTATGAATTCTGGCGCGACGAAGTCAATGCCGCCGGCGGCATCAAGGCCGGTGGTAAGACTTACAAAGTGAAATTCGTCAGTTACGACGACCAATCGGTTGGCGGCCGGGTGCAGCAGCTCTACACGCGGCTGGTCAATCAAGACAAAGCCGACTTTCTGTTCGGTCCATATTCATCGGGCCTGACTGCGCCCGCGACCGTCATTTCCGAGCAATACGGAAAGATCATGGTCAACTCGGGCGGCGCGGAAGAGAAGCCGTTCGAGACCGGCAACAAATACCTTTTCATGGTGATCACTTCCGCTTCCCATTATCTGTCGGGCGCCGTCGAGGCACTCAAGCAGAAGGATCCGCACGCCAAGATCGCGATGGTCTACTCGGACGATCCTTTCTCAAAAACCGTGCTCGCCGCGGCCGCGCAGCAAGCCAAAAGCGCCGGGCTAGACGTCGTGATGAATGAGTCCTATTCGCCGTCCACCACCGATTTCGGCCCGATCGTGAACAAGATCGTTTCGTCGAACGCCGATGCCTTCATGGGCGGCGGTCACTATTCGGATGGAGCGACGCTCGCCCGACAGATGCATGATCAGAAGGCGAACATGAAATGGGTTTCCATTCTGGTCGCCCCCGCTGACGACAAGTTCGGCGAACTCGGACCGGCCGCCTTGGGCGTGACCGTGCCGTCGCAGTGGGAGCTTCAGGTCAACTACAAACCGCAGTTCGGACCGACCACGGCGGAGTTTGCCAAGGCCTTCGAAGACAAATTCCACGCCAAGGCCGACTATCACACCGCTTCCGGCTATACGGCCGGCGTGGTGCTGCAGCACGCCATCGAACAGGCCGGCTCTATCGAAACCGAGAAGGTGGCCGCGGCGCTCAACGCAACCGACATCACGACCTTTTTCGGCCGGATCAAGTTCGCCACTGACCCCGCGCATCACGGCCTGCAGACCGAGCACAAGATGGTCCTGGCGCAGTGGCAGATCGTCAATGGGAAGCCTGGCCGCCAGGTGGTTTGGCCGACCGATGCCAAATCGGCCGATTTGATATATCCTATTCCTCCAGCGACCCAGTAATTGAATTCAAGGACCGGCGGCATGCGCCGCCGGTCCCAATCCCAAAAAACTCAGAATGCTCGGCATTCTCGCTTCGATCATCGACGGCGTGCTGGTGGGGCTGGTCTACGGACTCGCCGCCATGGGCCTGACGCTGATCTGGGGGGTGATGGATGTCATCAACCTGACTCACGGCACCATGATCGTCGCCGGCATGTTCGCGCTTTACTTGTTGGCGAGCGCGCTGGGTATCCCGGCCTACGCGGCCCTGCCGCCGGTGTTGATCGGCGGCTTTTTTGTTGGAGTGCTGCTTTACTGGGTTGCAATCCATCGCATGGTAGATCGCCCGCCGCTGATGAGCCTGTTGTCGACCTTTTCCGTCAATCTCATGCTGGTCGGCATCGCCACCGCCGTGTGGGGAACTGCGCTGTTCAATGTCGAGGTTTCGGTGCCGGGAATCAGCATGGGCCGCTATACGTTCCCCGGCGCCCACATCGTCGCCGCAGTGCTTGCCGCTGTCATCGCCGCCTCGCTCTATTTGTTCCTGCAGCACACCAGAATGGGCAAGGCCGTGCGTGCCGTAGCCAACAATCGCGAGGCGGCGGAATTGGTCGGCATTCCGACTACACGCGTGCTCGCCATCACGGTTGGCTGCGGCGTTGCCCTGGCGGGCGTATCCGGCATGCTCATCGGCACGCTTTTTCCGTTCACCGTTCTCTCCGGCGACGGTTATCAGCTTAAGAGCTTCGTAGTGACGGTGCTCGGCGGCTTCGGCAATCCGGTCGGCGCGCTCCTCGGCGGTGTCGCGCTCGGTCTGCTTGAGGGCGCGGTGACCCCGTTTGTGCCGGTGAGCTGGACGCTGGTGATCGAATTCGTGCTGTTCGTCCTCGTGCTGATTGCCTTTCCGGGCGGACTCTTTGCGTCACGCCGCGGAGCGCTCTGATGCTGCTGCTGCGCCTGATGCGCCGCCCTTTTTTCTGGATCATTACGCTGGCGATCGCGATCTTCGCCATCACGCCCGTTATCGGCAATAACGTTGAATTGCGTGAGAGCCTGCTACTCGCCGCGCTCTACATCACGCTGGCGAGCAATCTCAATCTGATGCTCGGCTATGCCGGCTACATCAATTTCGGCAGCATCGTCTTCTTCGGCCTGGGCGGCTACGTCTGTGTCTGGCTCGTGAATTCTTACTCTTGGCCGCTCGTCTGGAGCCTGCTCACCGCAGGCGTGAGCGTCAGTGCGCTAGCGCTGTTTTTCGGTCTGGGAATCTTGCGGCTGCGTGGTGCCTTTTTCGCACTGTCGACCATCGGCATCGTCGAAGCCGTTCAAGCCTTCACGGAAAATTTCACGCCCTGGGGCGGTTCGTCCGGCATCTATTTACCGGGCTCCATCTTCGCGCCGCTGGGCGGCCCGGCGCGCGCACTGTGGATCATCTATTTCATTATGGTCGCGGTGATGGGAGCTTCGCTTTATGTGAGCTACGCGATCAAGAGTTCCAAGTTTGGGCTCGGTTTGCTCGCTATCGGCCAGAACGAAGATGCTGCCGCCATTCTCGGCGTGCCGACGCCGCTCTATAAAGCGATGGTCTATAGCGCCTCGGCCTTCCTGCCGGCGGTTGCCGGCGGGCTCTATTTCTTCAAGAGCGCTTTCATTCAGCCGTCAGACGCCTTCGACCTGACTCTGTCCACCGAGTCTCTGGTTGTCGCCATGCTGGGTGGACAGGGCACCGTCACTGGCGTGGCCCTGGGCGCGTACCTGTATGAAGAGCTGCGCGGCTACCTGCTGACGTCATCCACTTTTGCCAATTTCCAGCTGGTGATTTCCGGCGCGCTGCTGCTGCTTATCGTGCTGTTCTTTCCCGGCGGGCTGATGGGCTTCATCTACAGCCGCTTCCCGCGCACCCAGAAGGTGCTGGAATGACGGCGCTGTTGGAGCTGCAAAAAGTCAGCAAGCGCTTTGGCGGGTTGCAGGCCGTGCGCGACCTGACCTTCAACGTCAACGAGGGTGAAATCCTTGGCCTGATTGGGCCGAACGGTGCCGGCAAGTCCACGCTCTTCAATTTGATCAACGGCGTTTTCGCACCGGATACCGGGCGCATCGCCTTCAATGGCGTCGATATCACCGGTGAGCGGCCCTACAAGGTCGCCCGCGCCGGGCTGGCGCGCACCCACCAGATCGTACAGCCGCTCACCAATATGACGGTTTTGGACAATTGCACGGTCGGTGCGTGTTTCGGCCGCGAAAACCTGCCGCTCGGCCGCGCCCACGAGGTGGCGCGCGACGCGATCGCGGTCGCGGGCCTCGAAGATCGGACCGCGATGCTGGCAATGCATCTGACCATCGCCGGAAAAAAACGCCTTGAGCTTGCCCGCGCGCTCGCCGCCCAGCCCAGGCTGCTCCTGCTCGACGAGGTCCTGGCAGGCCTCAATCCAACCGAGGTCGAGCACATGATCGGAGTCATCCGTCGTATCCGCGAGCGTGGCGTGACGATCCTGATCATCGAGCATCTGATGCAGGCGATCATGACCCTGTCGGACCGCATCGTCGTGCTGAATTTCGGCCAAAAACTTGCCGAAGGCCCGCCGGCCGAAGTGGCTCAGGATCCCCAGGTGATCGAGGCGTATCTGGGCGATCCTAAGCTGGCCGCCGAGCTGCAGGGGAGCGCTCATGGCTGACGCGCTTCTTGAGGTCGAAGCCCTCGAAGCGGGCTATGGCGAAGTCCAGGTCCTGTGGGGCGTTTCGCTCAAAGCCGGGCGCGGCCATCTCACCTCGATCGTCGGCGCCAACGGCGCCGGCAAGACCACGATGTTGCGCGCAGTCGCCGGCACCATCGCGCCCTGGAAGGGTCGGGTCGTCTTCGAAGGCGAGGACGTAACAAGGCTGTCGACGCACGAGAAGTCGGCGCGCGGCTTTGCGCTGGTGCCGGAAGGCCGCCAGCTGTTCAGCAAAATGACCGTGGGAGAAAATCTCGAACTGGGTGCCTTCTCCAAACGCGCGGCGCGCAAATACACCCAGCGACTCGACGAGGTGTTCACCCTGTTTCCCCGTCTCGCCGAGCGGCAGCGGCAGATCGCCGGCACACTGTCCGGCGGCGAACAGCAGATGGTGGCGATTGCTCGAGGGCTGATGTCCGATCCCGACATTCTGATTATCGACGAGCTGTCGCTAGGCTTGGCGCCGGTCGTCGTCTATCAGCTGTTTCAGACCCTGATGAAACTGAAGAACGCCGGGCTGACCATTCTGCTGGTGGAGCAAAATGTGCATCTTGCGCTCGCGGTGAGCGACTACGCCTATGTCATCGCTGAGGGGCGGCTGTTCACGGAAGGTGAGCCGACGAAACTTTCAGCGATGCCGGAAATTCGCAAGGCGTATTTGGGGCTGTGATCGCTGGCTACGCACTGCCGGTCGCGGGCTTCGATTTATCCTGCGCCTCGCGCCGTTTTGCCAGCGCCATGCCGATCGCGGCGAATCCGCAAGCAATCGAGCCTATGAAGAAGGCTTTTGTCGCAAGGGCGTCGGTGATCTCTTCGGCCGGCGTGACGTAGCGCACAACGCCCTTGATGTTGAGCGGCCGGCTGAATTCGTCCGTGCGATGATCGGGATGCATCAATGCGCGGTCTTCCACGGTCGCAATAGGAAACCAGGACCCGAAGCTCACGACCCACGCGCCCAAAAATATGATCTGAGAGGCTTTGTGCATTTTCATCAATACTGCACGGCTAACGGCACGCGTATTCCGGCTCGCTGAGCAAAACCCAACAAACAGTATTTTGCGGAAGGGATTCTCTACGATCCCTTAAGTTGAGGGACCGTTGGCCCGCCAATTTCGTTGACCTCTTGTCAGCTTCGGCGTGCCGGATGCTAGTTTCCGCCGCGAGGCGCACAGGCCGATTTCGAAACTGCAAGTTTCAAAACTGCAAGAGCCTCCGGCAGAGACTCCGTTACGACGACCGAAAATTCAGATCAATTCTTCCTTGTTCAGGTGACGATCACCCTCAGGCTATCTTTCGCGCCTTGAACACAAGGAGAATGAATATCAGCTTATAAAGCGTCTCCATGGCATTATGCTTTCGTAATGGACAATACCTTTACCCTAACAATCCCCAAGACGTTCGCTAGTTCCCATCCTGCGACGCGAGGTGTGCGACGGCAAAACACGTTTCCAACCTGCCGGAGAATCCACTATCACTCGCCCGGCAAAGCCGGAGATCTCGCTTGCACTACGATGACAACCTGACCACCGAACGTCCGACCTTCGTCACGCACCTCGAGTGCGCCGCGACCGGAGAGCGTTACGCGGCGGACGAGGTGCATAATCTCTCACGCGTGGGAAAGCCGCTTTTAGTCCGCTACGACCTTGGCGGGGTGAAAAAGGCGCTTACCAAGGAGGCGCTCGCCGGCCGTCCGCCTGACCTGTGGCGATATCGCGAATTGCTCCCCGTGCGTCGTGCGTCGGACATCGTCAGCTTAGGCGAGGCGATGACGCCGCTGCTGCCGCTGCCGAAGATCGCCGCAAAGCTGCGCGGTGGCGAGATCTTGGTGAAGGACGAGGGCCGTTTGCCGACCGGATCGTTCAAGGCGCGCGGCCTGGTCATGGCGGTGTCGATGGCCAAGGCGTTCGGCATCAAGCACATGGCGATGCCGACTAATGGAAACGCGGGCGCGGCGCTCGCGGCGTACGCCAGCCGTTGCGGCATCAAAACGACGATCTTCTGTCCCGAAGACACGCCCGAGGTGAACGTCAGCGAGATCGGGCTCCAGGGCGCTTCGGTCTATCGCGTCAACGGCTTGATCGACGATTGCGGGAAAATCGTAGCCGAGGGCAAGGCCAAAGTCGGCTGGTTCGATACCTCGACGCTCAAGGAGCCGTACCGGATCGAGGGCAAGAAGACGATGGGGCTCGAACTTGCCGAGCAGCTCGGCTGGACTGTACCCGATGTCATCTTCTATCCGACTGGCGGAGGTACCGGCCTGATTGGGATGTGGAAGGCATTCGCTGAATTGGAAGCAATCGGTTTCATCGGCAGCAAACGCCCGCGCATGGTGGCGGTGCAGGCGGCAGGCTGCGCCCCAATGGTACGGGCCTACGAGGAGGGCGTGGAAAGTGCCAAGCGCTGGGAAGATGCGCACACGATTGCCGCCGGGATTCGTGTCCCACAGGCGGTAGGCGACTTTTTGATATTACGCGCCGTGCGTGAAAGCGGCGGCTTCGCCATCGCCGTTTCGGACGACACTATTGCGGCCGGGCTGGAGGAAGTTGCGCACGAAGAGGGTTTCTTGATGTGCCCTGAAGGCGCCGCCACCTACGCGGCCTACAAACAAAGCCTGGCCGATGGCCGTATCTCGCGTAACGAAAGCGCTGTACTGTTCAACTGCGCTACCGGGCTCAAATATCCGCTGCCGCCGATCAAGCGCACTCTCGACCGCCACAAGCCGATCGACTACGCGGCGCTGTAACGACAAAAACTGGGGAGAGAAAATGATAAAGCTTTCTCGCGTCGCGCTGGCGCTCGTGCTGCTTTCCGCCGCGGCCACGGCAGTCGTCGCGGACGATTATCCTTCGCGGCCGATCACCATGATCGTACCATTCGCGGCCGGCGGCCCAACCGACGTCATCGGCCGATTGCTCGCCCAAAACATGGGCCAGACGCTCGGACAGAATGTCATCGTGGAAGACGTTACCGGCGCCGCCGGCACGGTCGGCGTCGGCCGTGTCGCTCACGCGCCGCCCGATGGCTACACGTTGAGCCTCGGCCACTGGAGCACGCACGTCGCCAACGGCGCGATCTACAAGCTGCCCTACGACCTGCTCAACGACCTCTCTCCGATCACTCTCTTGCCCAGCAATCCGATGCTGATCGTGGCCCGCGGCTCGATACCGGCGAAGGATCTCAAGGAGCTGGTCTCCTGGGTCAAGGATCATCCGAACGCCACAATGGGAACCGCGGGTGTCGGGTCCGGCTCGCACATCGCCGGCGTCTATTTCGAAAAACTCACCGGCGCGCATGTTCAATTCGTGCCGTATCGAGGTACCGATCCGGCGTTACTCGACCTGATGGCTGGGCGAATCGACGTGATGTTCGACCAAGTCTCGGAAGCGAGCCAGAAACTGCAAGACGGGCGCATCAGGGCTTTTGCGGTGACAGCCAAAACGCGCCTGCCCTCGCTGCCAGATATTCCGACTGTTGACGAGGTGGGACTGCCCGGCCTTTACATCAACATTTGGTACGGCCTGTGGGCGCCGAAGGGCACCCCGGCCGACATCATCGCCAAGCTCGACAAGGCGGCGGTGGCCGCGATGGCCGATCCGGCCGTGCAGAAACGGTTTGCCGAGCTCGGGCTGGATATGCCGCCGCCCGATCAACAAACTCCGCAAGCACTTGGCGCTCTGCAAAAGGCCGAGATCGACAAGTGGTGGCCGATCATCAAGGCGGCCGGCATTCAGGCGGAGTGAAGCTACGCGACGAGCCGCACCTTGCCGGTTTTCAGTTCGTAGACACCGCCGACGACACGGATCTTCTTTTCGTCGGCGGCGGCCTTGAGGATCGGCGCCGCGTTCTTGAGCTTGTCGACGTTGATCGCGACGTTGCTGCGGATCGCGTTGGCGAGCATGTCGCCGGGCTTGCCCTGCACGGCCTCGACCGACGGACGGAGAGCGTCGACCAGCGCCGGAAGATGGCCCGGAAGCGTCGTGCCGTCCTTGATCGACTTGATGGTCGCATCGACCGCGCCGCAAGCCCCGTGCCCGAGCACCATGATAAGCGGCGTGTTGAGCACGGCCACTGCATACTCCAAGCTGGCCACGATGTCGTCGCTGGCGAAATTGCCGGCGACGCGGCAGACGAAGACGTCGCCACGCGCGACATCAAAGCAATATTCGGGAGCGATACGGGAATCCGCGCAACTGAGCACGGCGGCGAAGGGATTTTGCCCGCCGCTCAAGGCTTCGCGCTCGTGCTTGAAATCGTGCCGCCGGCTGACGCCTGCGACATAGCGGCCATTGCCGGCAAGCAAGCGCTTGAGCGCGGCATCGGGCGAAAGGACGTTTTCAGATTTGGGCGGCGCCTTGTGACTTGCGGCCTCCGCCTGCGACGCTATCGCTAATCCCGCGGTTGCGACCGCGAATTTTAACACGTGGCGCCTGGCCATCAGCGCGTGGTCAATCTGTTGCCCGCAGAGTTCGCACATGCTCGCCTCTCAGCCGCTCGCACCCGACAGTGCGTCGCGAACCTTGCACGGCGGCAGCTAAACAATCTCTAAAAGAAGCCGAGGGACTCGCAACCGGTACCGGCTTGGAAGCTTTGCTTGTGGCGGCGACTGGGAATGTCGATGACGTGCATGGACCCGTCGCCCTGGCAAGCCACGAACAATTCGTTGCCATGGAAGGCCATATCCATGGGCTGGCTGCCGACCTTGATGGCGGTCTGCTCGCGAAATGAGGGATCGATAAGGCTCACTGTCCCGCTGTTGAGGCTGGTGACGCCGATCAGGCTGTTGTCGGGCGCGTAACGCGCAATCTGCGCCGCCTTCGGCACATCCTTGAGCACGACTTCTTGGCGGACACTTCCAGCTTCGGCATCGATCAAAAACAGCGTCGGCTCGGCGTCGTCCACGGCGACGACGGTGCGGCCGTCGGCCGAGATGGCGATGCCGGCAAGCGGGCGCGGTGTCTTGATTTTGCCGAGCAACTTTCGCTTCGGCAGGTCGATGACGGAAACCGTGCCGTCTTCCTCGTTCTCGGTGTAGAGACGCTCTCCGTCCGGCGAAATGATCAGGCGGTGACCGTTGGTAGAGCCAGAATCGATCGCCTCCACCACCTTGTTGGTCTTAGGATCAATGACCCCGACAACCGCGCTGTTCTCGCAGGTAATGTAGATAAGGCCGTCGGGACCGAGCTTGAGCGTGTGCGGCGCGATGTAGGGACGAAGATCAATGGTGGCGACGTGCGTGCGCTTATGCAAATCGAAGACGCAAAGAAGGTGCTGCGGGTTGGGATTGCGGCCGTGAATGCCGTCGCCGAAGATCGGCACGTAGGCCAAGCCTGTGTCCGGAAGCACGAGCAGTTCATGCACGGTACGCGGAAAGCCGTCGATCACGACCTCGGTCTCGTAGGTGATGGGATCGAGGAACAGCACCTTCCCGCCCATCTTGTCGACCGCGATCATGCCGTGATCTACGCTGGCCATCGGTCCCCTTCCTGGATGATTCTCTCCGGTGTCGAGCGAACAAAGACCCGGAATCCGTGCTCATGTCGTATTTATAATGACTCAGGTCTTCAAGAACGTCACTATCGGTGATCGCGCCCTCCAGGCCCGCGTTTTCAGCGCGCCGGCAAAACCATCGGGGAGAATCCTTCCATGAATGCGGTCGCCGCGCGCAACGTCAAATTTCTCGGCCACACCGACCAGGGCGGCCGCGGCGATGGCGTGCAGGTCATGGTCAACAAGGGCTTTGCCTACGTGGGCCACGGATTTTCCAACGGTATTACGGTGATCGACGTGCGCGATCCGACGCAGCCGAAGCCGGTCAAGTTCATTGCATGTCCGCCGAACACCCGCGCGCTTCACTTGCAGACCCACGGCGATCTCCTGCTCGCCGTCAACGCGCCAAGCGTCTGGACCATGCAGGTCAGTCAGGAATCCTATTTCGCCGGAAAGTCCGGCGATGCTCTCAAGGGCCAGCAATTCACCAGCGGGCTTCGTGTTTACGATTTGTCGCAGCCCGCTGAACCGCGTGAAATTGCTTTCCTGCCATTCGGCGGCTTGGGGCCCCACCGCATCTGGTACGTCGGCGAACGCTACGCCTATGTCTCCGTGCATCTGCCGGAATTTTCCGACCATGTGCTGGTGATCGTCGACATGAAGGAGCCGACGAAGCCGCAGGTTGCCGGCAAATTCTGGTTGCCGGGCATGTGGACGGCCGGCGGCGAGAAGCCGACTTGGCCACACGGCAAGCGCTACGCCCTCCATCATGGTCTGGTCGCCGGAAATCTTGCCTACACCGCGTGGCGCGACGGCGGCCTTGCTATTGTCGATGTCGGCGACGCGACGAAGCCGAAGCTCGTGTCGCATCGCAACTGGGATCCACCGTTCGGCGGCGGTACGCATTCGCCGCTGCCGCTACCCGATCGCAATCTTCTCGTCGTGGCCGACGAGGCCAATTTCGCCGATTGTAGCAAGGGACTGCGCTATATCTGGGTTTTTGACGTTCGCGAGCCGTCGAACCCGGTGAGCATCGCCACAATGCCGGTCCCGGACGAGGCCGATTATTGCAAGAAGGGCGGTAATTTCGGACCGCACAATCTGTGGGAAAACCGGCCAGGCGCGTTTCAAAGTTCGCGCCTCATCTTTGCCACGCTGCACAATGCCGGTGTGCGCGTCTATGATATCGCCAATCCTTTTCAGCCCCGCGAGGCCGGATATTTGGTGCCCCCCGCACCGAAAAAAATGTTCGATCCGCGGCCGAACCGTCCGCAGGTGATTCAATCCTGCGATTGCTTCGTCGACGCCGACGCACGAATGTACCTCACCGACTCCAATGCGGGCCTCTACATCCTGCAATTTGAAGGCGCGTGACAATGTCGACGCTCTCGGCGGCACCCCGGTCCCGGCGTGCTGGAAGGATTTGGCGAAGCCTGCCTCTAAGGGCATGGTCGGCTATCTCGATCCTGCCTCGGCGGCTGTCGGCTACGTCGGCGCTGTTGCGGTCAACATCGGACTCGGCGGCAGCGAGACCGATTTCTCGCCCGCCATCGACTTTTTCAAGGCATTGCATGAGAACGACGCGATCGTACCAAAGCAGACATCCCATGCGCGCGTCGTGTCCGGCGTAAAATCTTGTGAGTACACGGCCTAAAGAGTCGTCGTGACGTTCTGAAAGACATGCAGGGCCAGCATTTGCCGGAACGAATCGGATTCAGCGGCTTTCCGATCGGTAGAACCTCGAGACGACCCGTCACCCGCGCCAGTAGCGGTCTTCCCAGCTGCGTGACAGGCGCATCGCGGAGAGGATGAGGCCGGCCATCGAATAAGTCTGCGGGAAGTTGCCCCACAGTGCGCCGGTCTTCGGATCGACATCCTCGGACAGAAGACCGTAGCGATTGCGGTGTTGGAGCGCGTCGGTAAACAGATCACGCGCCGCCTCGCGCCGCCCCAGCGACCATAGCGCGTCGATCAGCCAGAACCGGCAGATCAGAAACGCGGTCACTGGCATTCCAAAGTCGTCGGCGCTGGCATAACGCAGCACATGCTTTTCGCGCATCAGTTCGCGCTCCATGGCCTCAACGGTGGAGACGAAGCGCGGGTCATCGACTTCGACAACACCAAGATCCGCGAGCAGAAGCACGCTAGCGTCCAGATCGTCCGAGCCGAACGCCGCCGTGAAGGCGCCGCGCTTCTGATTCCAGGCCCGCTCGATCAGTTCGGCGTGCATCGGCTCGGCAATCGAATTCCAGTATTTCGCCCGCGCGTCGATGCCAAGCCGCGCTGCGATCGCGGCTAGCCGCTGACACCCCGCCCAGCACATCGCCGCCGAGTGGGTGTGCACGCGCTGGCGTCCGCGATACTCCCAGATACCGGCGTCCGGCTCGAAGGCCTTTTTGGCCGCACGAGTGCCGAGCGATTCAAGCAAGTGAAACAATCCTTCGTCGCCTGGCCGCGGCAGCCGGCGATCAAAGAACAACGGCATGGCGGCGAGAATGACGCTGCCGTAAGTATCGTTCTGAATCTGGCTGACCGCGGCGTTGCCGATGCGCACCGGTCCATCGCCGCGGTAGCCGGCAAGATCCGTGGCGGTCCGCTCCTCGATGTCGGTCGTCGGCACGACGCTGTAAAGCGGGCGCAGTTCCAGATCGGGCTTCGACGCAATGCTGATGGTGAACGAGATGAACTCTTCCATCGTACGGGTTGCGCCAATGCGGTTGAGCGCCTGCACGACGAAATAGGCGTCGCGCAGCCAGCAATAGCGATAATCCCAGGTGCGTCCCGAGGACGGCGCCTCCGGGATCGAGGTCGTGTGCGCCGCAATGATGCCGCCGGTCTCGTCGAAGTTCGAAAGCTTCAGCGTGATGGCGGCGCGGATAATGGCTTCCTGCCAGTCGTATGAAATCGACAGGCGGCGCACCCATTCCATCCAATAGTCGTGCGTACGCTCGACGAAATCGCGGCAGGTTTTCTGCAGGTCGCCGGTGAAAGGTTCGTCCGGCCCGAACACAAGGTGCAGCGGGCGGCTGAGAACGAACGGCGCTTCGCTTTCGACGAGCGACAGCGGTGCATCCGTAGTCAGCCGGATGACCGTCGCGTCGTTGGAATAGCGGATATGATTGCTGCCGAGCGAACGGTGCGGCAGCGGCTTGCCGTACTCGCACGTCGGGCGTACCCGAATGGTGATCCGCGGCAGCCCGGCGATCGGTTCAATGATGCGAAAGAGCTGTGGGGGGCGAAAGACCCGTTCGTATTGGCGGAAGCGCGGCGCGAAATCGGTAATGCGGACTTTCCCGCCGTTGCGATCGGTCAATACAGTATTGACGATCGCACTGTTGCGCACGTACTCGGAATGAAACTCCACCATGTCGTCGAGGACGACGTCGGAAAATCCTTTTTCTTCGTTTCCGGAGAGCAGCCTGCAGAAGATCGGATCCCCGTCAAAGCGCGGATAGCACCACCAGACCAATCGCGAACATGGATCGACCAATGCGGCCGTTCGGCCGTTCCCGATGACCGCAAGATCCAGTCCATGATCTTTCATTCCGCAGAGCCCAGGTCACCGGACGCAATTTGCGAGAGCCAGTCGCGCACGGCTTCGGGCGTGGCGAAATGGCCATCGACCTCCGCAGCGAGGCCGCCGACCGAATAGGCTTGCCCAGCGAATTTGGGAATGATGCCGAACACTGGCAGGTCCGTCGTATCGTCACCGATGAAGATCGGATGCCGGCCCGCGAAAGGCGCGTATTGCATCAATGCACACACCGCATCGCCCTTGTTGATGCCGGCAGGCTTGACGTCGACGACGAGTTTACCCGGAAGCACCTCGACCGCCTCCGCGGGACTGCCGGCGCAAATTTTGGCGATCGCTGCCAACATTGCCGGCCCTTTTTCGGGCGCCAATCGATAATGTAAAGCCAGCGAATAGCCCTTGTCCTCGACCAATATGCCTGGTCCGAGTTCGGCAACGGTCGCGAGCTTGCGTTTAAGGGCCCTGCTCAGTGGCGCAACACGGCTTTGCACCTCGCCGTCCGCGCTTGTGCGCATTTCCGCACCGTGCACGCCGATCGCAGGAAGCTGCAGAGGCGAGAAAATGAGATCGATGTCATTGATGGAGCGGCCGCTGACGAGAGCGAGCGCTCCGCCGGTCAAGTCGGTCAGACGTGAGAGAGTTTGCCGCAGGCCCGCCGGTACCCAGACTTGCGGCGGCGACGGCGCGATATCGAGGATCGTGCCGTCAATGTCGAGCAGAATCGCGCATTGACCCAGATCGGAAACGAGCGGGGGTGCGGCAATATCCATGACATCCATGGCGCGGCGCGAAATTTCCGATCCCCTTTGCACGTCTGCTCCTCATTTTTCAATCGATCAACGCGAGTGGGCGGCTCACCGCTTCGAGCGGCTTGCGCTCGGCCGCGACGCCCCAAATCGCCTCGACCGAAGCTGCAGCAATCATCAGAATCGATCCGATGCAATAGCCGATGGCGACACTTGTCCGCGAGCCGGTGCTGATCAGCGCGCCGAATAGCAGAGGCCCAACGATGCCGCCAATTGCGGTGCCGATGGCGTAGAAGAAAGCGATGGCAAGCGCGCGCAGTTCAAGCGGGAACGTCTCACTGACGGTCAGGTAGGCAGAGCTTGCCGCCGACGAGGCAAAGAAGAACACGATCATCCAGGCAACCGTCAGTTCGCTCGCTGTGAGCAGATTTTTGCTGAACAGATAGGCAGTCGCGGCGAGCGTTACACCCGAAAGCGCATAGGTCGACGCGATCATGATCTTTCGGCCGATCGTGTCGAAAAATCGGCCGAGCAGGAGCGGTCCGAGCACATTTCCGGCGGCAAACGGCAAGATGTACCACCCCACCTGATCCGCCGGCGTAGCGTAGAAATCACTCAATACCAGCGCATAGGTGAAGAATATCGCATTGTAGAAGAATGCCTGGGCGGCCATCAGGCTCAATCCGACCAGCGTGCGCTCACGAAAAGTTACAAAGAGCACGCGGGCGACCTCGCGCAGCGGTGTGTGATCGCGCGTGCGCAACCGCACCCGTCCATATCCGCTCGCAACGGGACTGCCATCGCGCGCGAACCGCGCTTCGATGTCGCGCACGACTCTTTCCGCCGCTTGCGGGAAACCATGAGTCACCAGCCAGCGTGGGCTTTCCGGTATCCAAAGCCTCATCATGACGATGACAAGTCCAATGGTGGCACCGATCAGGAACGCGAGCCGCCAGCCGATGGCCGGATCGATGACTTGCGGATCGAGCAGGATGATGGAGCCTCCTGCTCCCATCGCCGCGCCGACCCAAAAACTGCCGTTGATCACGAGGTCGGTCCACCCGCGCAGCCTCGCCGGAATGAGCTCTTGGATGGTCGAGTTGATGGCTGTGTACTCCCCGCCGATACCCGCACCCGTAAGGAAACGGAAGAAGGCGAAGCTCCAAAAGTTCCACGATAGTGCGGTAGCAGCCGTTGCCAGCAAATAAACGACGAGCGTGATGGTAAAGAGTTTCTTCCGTCCAAGACGATCCGTCAGCCACCCGAAGAAGAAAGCCCCGAGCACCGCCCCCGCCAAATAGCAACTACCCGTCAGTCCAATCTGCGCATTGCTCAAGCCTAAAGCAGCCTTGTCCCTGAGCTCGCCGGAAAGCGCGCCAGCAAGCGTCACTTCAAGGCCATCAAGGATCCAGGTGATGCCTAGCGCCACGACCACCAGTGTGTGGAAGGCCCCAAAGGGCAAGGCGTCCAGGCGCGCCGGAATGTCCGTCTCGATGATTGTCCCGGCACGGGCGGCCATGCTGGCTGCGTGTTCCGACGGCCGCTGATGAGCACAGATCAAGCGATCAGCCCCTGAAAGCTGCCGCGAATTCCCTGCAGATAGACCCATAACTGAATGCAGCCAAGCAGGATGCCGTCCCAGCCATGCTCCCTTCCCACCAACGCCCCGTGCTGGCGAGTGTTCCGGCAATACAGCGGGGCGCGTTTGCCTGCGCTTGCCAAATCTTGCAGGGGTATCAGTGGGCCTGGGCGGCTTTGCCCGAATAAGCGATGCGCCAGATGGTCCCGTTCGCATCCTCGGAAACCAGCAGGGCTCCGTCCTTGTCGACGGCCACTCCGACCGGCCGGCCCCACACCTCGGAATCGCTCACCACGAAGCCAGTCGCGAAGTCTTCGTACGCTCCCGTCGGCGCGCCATCCTTCACAACCACGCGGATGATTTTGTAGCCGGTACGTTTGGAACGGTTCCATGAACCATGTTCGGCGGCGAAGATGTTGCCGCGATAGTCCTGCGGGAACTGTGACCCTTCGTAGAAGGTCATACCCAGCGAGGCGGAGTGCGCCTGAATGAGAACATCGGGGACCGTGATCTTATCTTTTAGATCCGGGCGCTCACCGCGATGTCGTGGATCCTCGTTGGCGCCGATGTAGTACCAGGGCCAACCGTAGAAAGCGCCCTCGCGCACGCGGGTGATGTAGTCGGGCGGCACGTTGTCGCCGAGACCGTCGCGTTCGTTCGTTGAGCACCAGAGTGTGCCGCTTGAGGGTTGGACCGCCATGCCAACGCAATTGCGGATTCCGGTCGCAAATATACGACGGTTCTGGCCCTGCGGATCGAACGCGAGCACATCGGCACGGTCGGCCTCGCTTCCCCACGCGGCACCGAGCGGGCGATCCGACTGCCACGTTCGCAGCTCCGCTGGGCTCAGCTTTCCCATTCGGTCGCCCACATTGGTGGCAGAGCCGACCGACACGTACATGATTTTGCCGTCCGGCGAAAAAACCACGTCACGCGTATGATGGCCGCCGGTCGGCAGATGCGGGACGATCACTTCCGCGGGTCCGCGCGGCGCAAGGTCGCCGCTGCGGTACGGGAAACGAACGACTGAATCGGTGTTCCCCACATAGACCCACTGCGGATCGTTGCCCGGCGGATAAAAGGCAATGCCGAACGGGCCGTCTAACCCGGACGCGAACACGGTTGCTTCCGACGCGCGAATTCCGCTGGGCCGCAAGACTCGAATTCGTCCGGCGTTGCTCTCGGCGACAAACACATCGCCGCTGGGCGCGACTCGGATCAGGCGCGGCCCCGCAAGACCCGATGCAAATAGGTTGACTTCGAAGCCATTTGGGACGATTGGCTTCTGATCATTGGTGCGATGCACTATCCTGACGTAATTCCCTACCGACGCGGCGAGATCGGGCGCCGGCAGGTCCTGGGGTTCGATGATCCGCTGGGTGCCCGGATGATCGGCGCGCCAATCGCCAAAAGCGGCCGCGCCCTGGAGCTGATTTGAGTTTGTCTGGGCAAAAAGCGGGATGACTGCGAGGCACATTAACCCTGCGACGCAAGTCGCAATGACAACTCGAAGTAACAGTCGCATCGTGTTCTCCTGGGCGGGCCTGGTCTTTGAACAAACCGCGACCGGCACGGTTCCAAATCTTCCCCACCCGCGGCGGGTTGGGAAGCGGCCTGGCTTCGCTGGCGTAGCGCCGCCTGTTGTTTCGATCCGTTTGAACGTCGGGCGAGAGGCCCATGAAACCCCTTCGGCTTGAGTCGGCAGCCTATCTCCGTGATCAGCCGAACCGATGGCTTTGGTCGGGTTTTACCCGCTTTGGCCGCCGACTGGAAATACCGCGGCGGTTGCGCGCCCTCGTAAGGGCGCGAGAATCAAGTCTCATTGCATTGGCAGTGCTGGTCGGCGCCATTGCCGGCCTGGTCGTGGCCGTGATGGGCAACACCGTCGATCTCATCCACGAGATTCTTTTCCATCTGCAGCCAGGCGAGCGCCTCTCGGCGCGGCTCACGCTTGACCCGGCGCTGGCGCTTTCGGTGCCTTTGCTGGGCGGTCTTCTTTTTGGTGTTTCAACCGAGATCATCAGGCGCTGGCGGCCTGAGCGCGAGGTTGACCCGATCGAAGCCAATGCCCTGCACGGCGGCCGCATGTCGCTGACCGGCAGCATGATCGTTGCGCTGCAGACCGTCTGGTCGAGCGGCGTTGGCGCCGCGGTCGGTTTGGAAGCCGGATACACGCAGGCTGCGAGCGGCATCGCTTCGCGTATCGGCAGAGCCTTTCGTCTACGGCGCGGCGATCTTCGTATTCTGGTCGGGTGCGGCGCCGCAGCCGGGATTGCCGGCGCGTTCGGAGCCCCGCTCGCCGGTGCCTTCTATGGCTTCGAGCTTATTATCGGCAGCTATTCGCCCAACAGCCTCGCGCCAGTCGCGATCGCAGCGCTTATTGGGTACGAGGTCGCGGACAGGCTTTCTCCGGCCGAGATTGGCGTCGTCGGGCCAGACAAGATGACGATCGTAAGTCACGATCTCGTCATTGCCGCGATGCTCGGCCTGCTCGCGGCGTTGCTCGGAATTATCCTCATGCGCGGCGTGGCGCTTTCTGAATCGCTGTTCGCGCGCCTGGAGCTGCGGCCGACGTGGCGCACCATGGTGGGCGGCTTCTGCGTCGGCATTCTCGCCATGGTATCGCCGCAGGTGATGTCGTCCGGCCACGGCGCCTTGCGCATTGCTGGAACGCTTGATCTTCCGTTCGGCTCCATCGCCCTGCTTTTTGTTCTCAAAATGGTCGCGGCGGTTGCGTCGCTGGGCTCCGGCTTCCGCGGCGGAATGTTCTTTTCTTCGCTGTTGATCGGAGCGCTTGGCGGCCACCTGCTGGCGGTGGCTCTCACCATGATGCTTCCGACGTTCTATTTCGATCCGAACGCTTACGCGGTGATCGGCATGAGTGCGCTCGCGGCGTCGGTGATCGGCGGTCCGCTGACCATGATCTTCATCGCGCTCGAAACGACCAACGATCTATGGCTGACCACACTGGTGCTCATCGCGGTGATCATATCCGCGCAGGTGACACGAGAGGCCTTCGGCTACTCGTTCGCGACCTGGCGCTTCCATCTGCGCGGCGAGACGATCCGCAGCGCCGCCGATGTCGGCTGGATGCGCGATCTAACCGTAGGAAAGATGATGCGGCAGGACGTGAAGACTGTGCATGCTTCCACGACCGTCGCGTCGTTCCGCGAAGCGTTCCCACTCGGTTCCGTTGCTTACGTGGTGGCGGTCGACGAGGCTGACCGGTACGTGGGGCTCGTTCACGTGGCGGATACCCACTCGGCAGAATCCCTGCCTGACAAGTCGCTCAAGGATTTTCTCCACTACACCGACGAAATGCTGCTGCCCGGCATGGCCGTGAAGGAGGCGGTTCTCGCCTTCGACCGTGCCGAGGCCGAAGCGCTTGCGGTTGTCGACTCCTATCTGGACCGGCGCGTTATCGGCCTGTTGAGCGAAGCGTACGTGTTACGCCGTTACTCGGCGGCGTTGGAGCGCCGCCGGCAGGAGATGCTTGGCGAGGAGTAGGCGGTGCCGCAGCGACGAATACAGCGCGACGCTCACGCAATCGAAGCATCGACGGTTACGGGGGTTAAGGCCTTAGATAGGCGTAGCCTTGCGATTGCAGTTCCGCAAGCCGCACAACGCCGCCCTTCTCGGCGACCGTAAACCCGGGCAACAAATCCTTGAGCGTGACATTCTGCGCTCGCATGCTGTTGATGCAGGCGGCCGGCTGAAGCCCGGAGTTTCTCAAATCCTCGAACTTCTTGGCAGTGTCGGGGGTCGCTCCATCGAGATGGAACGCCTGCAACGCCGAGCCATGCACCACGAGCGCGATCGTCACGTGGTCGGGACCCCCCATCCCAATGTAATGATTCCGGATGTTTGCAAACACGAAGTCGACTTTGTCGAGGTCCGAGAGGTGATAGACGACTTTGCCGAACTCGGCGGCGGCAGCCGCGGCGCGCTCGACCGCCAGGGCCGTAATGGGTGGCGTGGCGCACGCAACCTTGAAGGCGCCCGTCAGCATGTCGCGTCGATTCATGGGTTTCTCCTTTGGGCACGACACATTTGCATTTAGTCGCCACTGGCGCGCGAGAGGTTCATTTTTGTTTCTTGGACCCCAATTTTAGCGGAATTTCGCCGCCGAGATGGTCGGTGCGGGTTCGAGCAGGTCCGGTCGCGCCGGGGCAGATATGAGTCCGGCCCGATGGACCACATTTGTCACCGCGGGTAAGAATGGCCGTAAGAAGCGCCGCCCGGGAGTGTATTGGGATGGACGAACGGACGAGGGTCGACTGTGTCGCCAACGCCAAGGCGTTGGCGCCGGTGATCGCCGCAGCAGCGCCGCGTATCGAGGCCGGGCGCGAACTGCCGGCCGATCTCGTCGACGCGCTCCACGAGGCCCGGCTATGGCGCATGCTGCTGCCGCGCGCTTACGGCGGCGATGAAGTTTCGCCGGTCGACTACGTGCAGGCCATCGAGGAAATCGCCAAGGCCGACGCCTCGACCGCGTGGTGCATCGGCCAGACCTCGGTGTGCTCGACTGTTTCCAGAAACATGAAGCCGGAAGTCGCCGAGGAGATTTTCAAGAAAAATCCGCGCGGCGTCTTGGCCTGGGGGCCGACCAACAGCGCCAAGGCGATTGCGGAAAAGGGCGGTTATCGCGTCAACGGCGTGTGGCCGTTCGCGAGCGGCAGCAAGCACGCCACGTGGCTTGCCGCCCATTGCTTCATCGTCGAGCCGGATGGCCAGCAGCGCCGCGATGCCGACGGCAAGCCGGTGCAGAAGACGCTGTTCGTGCCGCGCGAGCGCGCCACTTGGCAGGACGTGTGGCACGTGATGGGGCTGAAGGGCACCGGCAGCAACACCTATACGCTGACCAATGTCTTCGTGCCCGAGGACTACAACATTGACTATCACGCGCTCAATGCGGCCGGCCGGCACGAGCATGGCCCGCTCTATCAGTTCTCGATCTATCAGTTGTTCGGTTCGAGCTTCCCCGCGGTCGCCCTCGGCATCGCCCGCACCATGCTGGACGATTTCTGCAAGCTCGCTCACAGCAAAATACCCATGAACCAAACGTCGGCGATGCGTGACAATCCGGTGATTCAATCGCAGGTCGGCGTGGCGCAGTCGCAGCTCGCCGCCGCACGGGCTTTTTTCATCTCTGCGTGGGAAGAAATCTGGCAAGCGGCGCAAACCGGCGCCGTGACGATTGATCAGCGCGTGCGGCTGCGGATGGCGTCGAGCCACGCCAGCCACACGGCGCGACAGGTTTCCGAGACCGTATATCTGGCGGCCGGCGCCACGGCGATCTTCGAAAACAATTCGTTCGAACGCCGGTTCCGCGACATGCATGCGGTGTCGCAGCAATCGCAGTCGCAATTCTCGATCTACGAGTCGATCGGCCGCCACTTCCTCGGCCTGCCGCATGGCGCGCGGTTCATTTGAGCGGCCGGTTGCTTGTGGCTGCGGGCTGGCGATAGTTGACTCCTCACGCCACGACGGCGGACTATCGGCTCAAAATCTGGGCGTGAGCTATGTCCTTTGAAGAGCGTGTTGCCGATCTGACGCGAAAAATGCTGCGAAAAAAGCTTTACGTGCTGCTCTCGAAACCGATCATGGGCCCGGACAAGCTGCAGCCGTTCCTTTCGGCGCATCTCGAGTACATGATCGGCCTGGAAAAGCGCGGCTTGGTGTTCGCTTCGGGCCCGCTTTCAGATGGCGCGGGTCCGCCGACGGGTCAGGGCCTGACCGTGCTGCGCGCGAAGGATGCGGCGGAGGCGCGCGCACTCGCCGAGGGCGATCCTTTCTTTATCAATAAGCTGCGCACGTTCGAGCTCAAGGAATGGACCATCATGGAGGGGACGCTCGGTCTGCGGGTGAACCTCTCCGATCAAACGATCGAAGTCACATAACAAAGACACGTAGGGGAAACGTTCATGGAGACCATCGGCTTCGTGGGAGTCGGCAAGATCGGCATGCCGATTTCCGAAAACCTGATCAAGAACGGCTACCGCGTGGTCGGATACCGCCGCTCGTCACTCGCCGAATTCGAAAAAATCGGCGGCGTGCCGGCGCGCTCGTCGGCCGACGTCGGGGCCCAAGCTGAGATTGTCTTCTCCTGCCTGCCCTCGACCGAGGCACTGGACGATGTGATGCATGGACCGTGTGGGCTCGTGCAGACGGCACGGCCGGGCCAGATCGTGGTCGAGCTCGGCTCGCACCCGGTGCCCGACAAAAAACGTCAGATTGGACCGTTGCAGGAAAAAGGCGCCGCCTTCATCGACGGCGAAGTGTCGGGAACGCCAGGCATGGTGTCAGCACGCAAGGGCGTGATCTATCTCGCGGGCGATGCGGAGGCGTGCAAGAAGGCCGAGCGCGTCGTCGCCGGCTTCGCCGACTCGTGCCTGTATCTCGGCGCGTTCGGCGCCGCGAGCCGCGTGAAGCTCGTGAATAATCTCCTGGTCGCCATCAACATCGCGGCGACCGCCGAAGCGATGGCGCTCGGGCTCAAGGCCGGCGTCGACGTGCCGCTGATGATCAAGGCAATTGCTACGGGCAGCGGCGGCTCGACCCAGTTCGGCATCCGCGCGCCGTGGATGGCGGATCGCCGCTTCCTGCCGGTGCAGGGCGACGTACCCGGCCTGCAGCATTATTTCCCAATGATCCACGACATGGCCAAAGAGGTCGGCGTGGAGACGCCAATCCTCGATTGCGTCATACCGCTGTATCAGCGCTTCATGGATATGGGTTTCGCCGGAAACGACATCGCCAGGATGGTCGACGTGCTCGGCTCGCTGCCGCGCAATAAGAAAAAGAATCTGAGAGGAGAGTCCGAATGATCCGCGTCAAGAAGATCGCTCACGCCAGCTACGACGTGCCGGACCTCGAACAGCAAGCCGACTATTACGCCAACATTCTCGGCATGACGCCCGCGGCGAAGGAAAAGGACGCGGTGTTCCTGGCCAATACGGTCGATCACCACTCAGTGGTATTGCGCAAGGGCGCACAAGCGCAGTGCGTCCGCGTCGGCTTTCAGATCGGCGAGGCCGACGATCTCGACGCGTTCGAAAAGCAGGTGCAGAGTCACGGCATCAAGACCACACGTAAGAAAGATCCCGAGCCGTCGATTTCCGATGCGCTGACCTTCGTGGACCCGAAGGGTACCGTGATGGAAGTCTTCAAGCGTGCCGACTTCTCGCACCAGAAATTCCAATCAAAGGGCATCGTGCCGCACAAGCTTGGCCATGTCGCCTTCCACGTCACCGACGTCAAGCATGTCACCAAGTTCTATTGCGACGTACTCGGCTTTCGCGAATCCGACTGGATGGCCGACTTCTTCTCGTTCCTGCGCTGCGGTCCCGACCACCACACCATCAACCTGATGGAGACCGGCTCGAACCGGCACTTTCACACCGCGTTTGAGTTGCGCGACTGGGGCCACATGCAGACCGCATGCGACTTCCTCAGCACCAACGGATACAAGTTGCTGTGGGGACCGGGCCGCCACGGCATCGGCCACAACCTGTTCACCTATCATCGCAGCCCCGCCGGATTGATCACCGAGCTGTTCGCCGAGCTTGACCGCATGAACGAGGAGCTTGGCTACTTCGAACCGCGCCCGTGGCATCGCGACAATCCGCAGCGCCCGAAAGTATGGGCCAAGGACCCGTCGGCCTCCAACCTCTGGGGCATCATGCCGACCGACGAGATGCACAAATAATTTGCCGCCCGGAGAACAGAGGAGCAGCAAACAGCAGCAAAAAGGCGCTGGTCAGACGCCGATCGCACCCACAAGGGCGCCGATCAGCAAAAGCACGATCAGCCAGTTTCCGGCATCGATCAGCAACAAACGCATGCTGCGGCCGGCGAACGTGTAGTTCACCACCATCGTCGTGAGAATGAATCCGAACCATAGGAAGGCGGCGGAGAGCACGCCGTTGCGCAGCGTTACCTGCCCCGGGCCCAGGTGCCCCAGCACGCCGGCCAGCATCCAGGCAATGATGATGTTGGCGATGAACGCGTAGATAAACGGCAAGAACGCGCCCGGCTTGTTGCGTTCCGCATGCAGTTGGTCGGGCGTTTTGCCGAGGGCTGCGGCCCAAACCTTTCCCAGACTCATGTACCACGCCGCACTGGCAAGCCAGCCAGCCACCGCCGCGACGAGTACGGCCCAATAGCTGATCCCGGCGAATGTCATGGTGTCCCCTCCCCTGCTTTCGGCCACCGCTGCGCGTATTTCAGTTCCCGGACCTAAGCTTTCATTCCACCCATCTTGCAGACAAGTTTCCATTGCTCCGCCTTTACCGGCTGTACCGACAAGCGCGCATATTTCACCAGCGCCATGTCTTTCAGCTTCGGCTCCGCCTTGATGGCCGCAAGCGTCACCGGCTTCGCGAGAGGCTCGACGGCTCCGGTGGTCACGGCCACCCAGGGCTCGCCCTCTTTGGCGGTCGGATCGTGATAAGCCTCGCGGATCACCTCGCCGATGCCCACTACCCGCTTCTCATCGCCGGTGTGGTAGAAGAAAAACCTCTCGCCCTTCTTCATCTCCTTGAGGTGCTTTCGCGCCGTGAAATTGCGCACGCCGCCCCAGGGTTCGCCTTTGGCGCCGCGCTTAACCTGATCGTCCCAGGAAAATTCCTCTGGCTCCGTCTTCAATAGCCAATACGCCATGACTACTCCTCCGCCCTCAACGGTCGCGCCAGCAGCGACTCGATTGCTTCGCTCACGCTCAACTTCTCCGCCAATAATGCCGCGACCGCGGCCGAGATCGGCATTTCGATGCCGCGGTCCCGCGCCATTTCAAGAAGCACCGGCGCAGTGAATACGCCTTCGGCCAAGCCGCCATGGATCTCGCCGGGCTTCTGACCGCGACCAAGATTGACGCCGAAGGAAAAGTTGCGCGACTGCGGACTGGAGCACGTCAGCAACAAATCGCCGAGTCCGGAGAGCCCCATCATGGTCTCGGACTTTGCGCCGAAAGCTTTGCCGAAACGGGCAAGCTCAGCGAAGCCGCGCGTGGTAAGCGCCGCCGCCGCGCTGGCGCCAAGCCCGCGGCCGGCGACAACTCCGGCCGCGATGGCCAGCACATTCTTGGCTGCGCCACCGATCTCAACGCCGCGGACATCGGTGGAGTGGTACGGCCGGAAGCTCGCCGAACCGATTGCCTGGGCCAGCGCTGCGGCGAGCGTGCTGTCGCGCGCCGCCAAAGTAACCGCTGTCGGCAATCCGCGGGCCACATCGGACGCAAAGCTCGGGCCGGACAGAATCGCCGGCTCCGCGCGCGGCGCGCATTCCGCGATGATTTCAGTCACGAATTTTTTTGTGCCGCGCTCGATGCCTTTGGCGCAAACGACGACGGGCATGCCCGCGGCGAGCAAAGGCGAAAGCGCGGTGGCGGCGCTGCGCACGGCTTGTGCCGGCACGACCAGGAGAAGTGCCTGTGCCTG
>Ga0070731_10000423_pt1 | contig 58697 bp, 52 predicted proteins | sample Coa_R1_2_FD_66448 | JGI IMG/M metagenome (GOLD analysis project Ga0070731, IMG submission 66448) | Surface soil microbial communities from Centralia Pennsylvania, which are recovering from an underground coalmine fire - Coalmine... | ecosystem: Environmental > Terrestrial > Soil > Unclassified ... | reverse complement strand
GACCCGGGCGCCTGGGACGAACTGGCCCAGCCGCGCGATATCCCGCGCGGGACGCGCATCGGCGCGGGCTTCGACGGCAGCCTGTCGCTCGACTCCACCGTGCTGCGCGCCTGCACCGCCGACGGCTACCGCTTCTCCCTGTCGGGCTGGAGCTGGGTGCGGCCCACGGGCGACGCGATGCGCGCCTGGGCGGCCAAGCACCCGGGCGAGGACTGGCGCGTGCCGCGCGACCTCGTAAACGAGGCCGTGGCGCAGATGTTCGAACGCTTCGACGTCGGGCTGATGCGCCCCGACGCGGCCTTCTGGCGCGACGAGATCACCCGCTGGCAGCGCCTATACGGCGAAGATGTCGTGGTCCCGTTCGACACCAACAGCGCGCGCCAGATGGCCCCCGCGTTCGACGCCTGGGCGACCGCCGTTCGCGAGGGGACCGCGCTGCACGACGGCGACCCCGTGGTGTCCGAGCACGTCAAGGCGATGCACCGCGCGGCGGCCCGCAGCGGCGCGCGCGACGCCGACGGCCGGACCCTCCACGTCCCGGTGAAGGGCGACGACCGGGCCAAGATCGACGGCGGCCTGGCGGACATCCTCGCCCGCCACGCCGCCATGACCATGCCCGAGGCGGCCGCGCCCGCGCCGCGCGGCCCGTCCGCGGCCTCGTGGTGAGGAGGCGGGACACGTGGCGCTGAACCTCACCAGCCCGCAGCTCCTGGAGCGCCTCGGCGCCGAGCTGGACGCGCGCGCCCCGGACTACGAGCTGTGGCAGGACTACTACGACGGCCGCCACCAGCCGCCGGTCGCCCTCCTCGCCGCCTCGACCGGCTACCGCAGCGAGTACGCCCGCTGGCTCTCGGGGTTCTCCGACAACTTCTGCCGGCTCGTCGTCCAGGCCGTCGACGAGCGGCTCCGGGTGACCGGCTTCCGGGTGGACGGCGCGGCGGGCGACCGCAAGGCGTGGGCGTACTGGCAGGCGAACCAGCTCGACGCCTGGCACCAGCGGGCGCACCGCGAGGCGCTCGTCAAGGGCTGGTGCCCGGTCACCGTGGACGCCGCCCCGGACGGGGCGCCGCGGATCCGGGCCCACCAGGCGGACCAGTTCGCCATCGCCTGGGACGACGACGACGCCCTGGCCCGGGCGGCGGCGATGCGGCGCTGGGTCACGCCCGACGGGCGGCGCCTCGCCACGCTCTACTTCGCCGACCGGATCGAGAAGTACGAGCTGGGCGCCGGGAATGCGTGGGCGAATCGGCCGGTGGCGGGCGAGCCGTGGCCGCTGCCCCACGACCTCGGCGTGGTGCCGGTGGTCCCGCTCGTCAACGACCCCGACCTCTACAACGCGGGCCAGAGCGAGATCGGCGCGATGCTGCCGATGCAGAACGCGCTGAACCTGCTGATGAGCGACATGCTCGTCTCGGCCGAGTACACCGCGTTCCCGCAGCGCTGGGTCACCGGGCTCGAGATCCCGGTCGACCCGGACACGGGCAAGCCCGTGCAGCCCTTCAAGCTCGCCTACGACCGGATGCTGATGGCCAGGGACAAGGACGTGCGGTTTGGCCAGCTCGACGCCGCCGACCTCGCGCCGTACATCCGGGCGATCGAGGCGTGCATCCAGCACATCGCCAGCACGACCCGGACGCCGCCCCACTACCTGCTCGGGCAGGCGGGGTCCTTCCCGTCGGGCGAGAGCCTGAAGGCCACCGAGACGGGCCTCGTGGCGAAGGTCAAGCGCCGCCAGGGCGACTTCGGCGAGTCCTGGGAGGAGTGCGTCTCGGTCGCCTTCCGGGCGGCCGGGGACGCCCGCCGGGCCGACCGGCAGGACAAGGAGGCCGTCTGGGCCGACCCGGAGGTCCGCACCGAGGCGCAGCACGTCGACGCCCTGCTCAAGCTCAAGTCGCTCGGCGTGCCGCTTGAGCAGCTCTGGGAGGACGCCGGGTACAGCCCGCAGCTCATCGCCAAGTGGAAGGACGCCGCGGCCGCCGCGAAGTCCGCCGGGGGCGCCCCGATCGACCCCTCGATGCCTGGCGACCCGGAGGCGATGGCCCAGGTGCGCGCCACGATCGCCGATGCCCCGATCGGCGCCCAGCCCGAGCCGGGGGTCAAGGCCCCGGCCACCACGACGCCGGCCCGGCCGGCGGCCCATCCCCCGATGCCCGTGTCCGGCACGGGCGCCTAGGAGGCACATGCCACCATGACCGACGACCAGTCCGCGGGCGCGACGCCCGTCGTGCCGAGCGCGACGCCCGGACAGACACCCGATCAGACCGCCCCCGCATCCGCCCCGCCCGCGACGGGCGAGGACGGGCTCGCTGACGGCGGGAAGCGGGCGCTCGATGCCGAGCGTGCCCAGCGGCGTGAGGCCGAGCGGCGCGCGAAGGCGGCGACCGACGAGCTCGAGGCCCTGCGGGCCGGACAGCTCTCCGAGCACGAGAAGGCGATTGCGCAGGCCCGCAAGGAGGCCCTGACCGAGGCCACGACCAAGGCGCACGCGATGGTGCGCCGGGCCGAGGTCCGGCGGGCGCTCGCGTCGGCCGGCGTCGTGGCGGACGCGCTCGACCTCGCGGCCGGCGCGCCAGAGTTCGCGGACCTCGCGGTCGACGACGACGGGCGGATCGCGGACCTCGACCGGGCGCTGTCCGGGTTCCGGTCGGCGCACCCGTCCCTGTTCAGCGCTCCGCGGTCCGCCGCGGGCAACTTCGACGGGGGGTCCGGCGGCTCGCCGAGCCCGGCGACGTGGACCCGCGACCAGATCGGGGCCATGAGCCAGGCCGAGTTCGAGAAGAACGAGGCCGAGATCATGCGCGCCATGCGCGAGGGCAGGATCAGGGACTGACCAGCCGGCGAGTTCGCCGGCGCCGCCACCGACCTGAGACCCCGGTGAGGGTCGGGACGGCGGATCTCCCCACCGGGAGGAGACAAGAAACGTGGCGAACATCACGCGCTCTCTCGCCGACACCGCGGGCTTCATCCCGCAGGCGTGGGCCCGCCGGGCGCTGACCATCCTCCGCAGCAACATGGTCCTCGCGCAGTTCGTGCGCCGGGACTTCGACTTCGAGCCGGGCTGGGTCGGCAAGACCCTCAACATCCCCTACCCGGGCACCTTTGTGGCCCAGGACAAGGCGGCCGACACGCAGATCAGCGTGCAGACGCCGTCGGGCGGCGCGACCGCTTCGGTCACCCTCGCCAAGCACAAGGCCGTCGACTTCAACATCGAGGACGTGGCCCGGGCGCAGAGCTCGACCGAGCTCATGGACCAGTACCTCTCGCCCGCGGTCATCGCTCTCGGCAACCAGGTCGAGGACGACCTCTTCGGGCTGTACGGCTCGCTCACCGGCACGAGCGTCGGCACGTTGGGCACGGCCGTCAGCGACAGCACCATCCGCTCGGCCCGCCAGGCGCTCAACGGCGCGCTCGCGCCGATGCCCTCCCGAGCGCTGATCGTGTCGGCCCGCGACGAGGTGGCGATCCTCGGCGCCACCAACCTCCAGAGCTTCTTCGCCTTCCGGCAGGGCCAGCAGGCCATCCCCGAGGGCCAGATCGGCCGCCTGTACGGCTTCGACACCTGGATGAGCCAGCGCGTCCCGGTCCCGACCGTCCTCGTGACGCTCGGCAGCCAGGCGTCCGGCACGTTCAGCCTGACCTACCTCGGCCAGACGGCCTCGGGCATCGCGTACAACGCGGCCGCCGCGACCGTCCAGACCGCCCTCCAGGGCCTGTCCACGATCGGCGCCAGCAACGCCACCGTCGCGGGTTCCGCCGGCGGCCCGTACACCATCACCTTCGCGGCCGCCCTGGCCGCGAACATCCAGCCCCTCACGGCCGACTTCAGCGCGCTTGCCACGCCGGCCAACGCGTCGCTCGCCAACGGCTACAAGAACCTCGCGCTGCACCGCGACGCGATGATCCTGGCCGTCCGCCCGTTCGAGCCGGTCCCGGCGAACGCGGGCGTGGACTCGTTCACCGCCACGGACCCGGACAACGGCCTCGCCGTCCGCGTCCAGCGCGTCTACGACATCAACTACCGGGCGATCCGGTACGGCGTCGACATCCTGTACGGGATCGCCGCCCTCCGGCCCACGCTCGGCTCGGTCGTCCTCTCCTAACCCCGCGCGTGGACCTCTGCACGCTCGACGACGTCAAGCTCCAGGGGTCGATTCCGGACACCCAGGACGACCCCTGGCTGGCGTCGGCGATCACCTCCGTCTCCGCGGTGTTCGAGGCGGCGACACGGCGCTGGCTCGCGCCGCGCGGCTCGATGACGCGCTACTTCGACGGCTCGCTGGTGCGCCAGCTCGGCGACATGGCGGGCTCGGTGCCGCGCTACTTCGGCCCGGCCTGGATGCCGCAGTGGGGCCGCGTCCTGCCCGTCTACGACGGGATCACGGCCCTGACCTACCTCGGCGTCGCCGACGCCGACCAACCCGACGACGGCACAGGGTCGTACACGCCGATCACCCGCGGGATTCACCTGCGGGGCGACCTCCGCGACGGCTGGCCGTACACGCGCGTCGAGCTCGACTCGACGGCACCGCGCCTCCTGCCCACCGCCGGGTACAACGTCGTCAAGGTGACCGCGCCCGGCTGGGGACCGGCGGCCGTCGCGCCCCGGGTCGGGGAGCTCGCGGCGACCGCGGTCGTCCGCGGCTGGCGCGCCCGCAATGGCGGCGACGGCGCGCCGGACATTGCGATCCCGCGCCCGGACGGCGGCGTCGCCATCCTGCGGCGCATCGCCCCGGCCGAGCTCGACGAGCTGGTGCGCGACTTCGCGCCCGATACCCGGCCGGCGCTCGCGTCGGTCCCGGCGGGCTGACGATGGCAGCAGGAGACCTCTCCGCCGTCATGGATGGCCTCGCGGCCGCGGTGCTCTCGACGGGCCTCGTTCGCGAGGCCCACGGCTTCCCGCCCGGCGCCGTGACGGTGCCCTCATGCCTGGTCGACTTCCCGACCGAGATCGAGCTCGGGGCGACGTTCGGCCGGGGCGGCGACGTCATCCGGCTGCCGGTGCTCCTGCTCGCGGCGCAGACGCTCAACGAGGCCGGGCGCGACGCCCTGGCCGCGTTCGTCGACGGCGGTGCGGACGTCTACACCGCGATCGAGGGGCCGCACGCCTGGGGCACGGCACACGTCGCCGGCGCCTCGACGACCCCGGTCGTGTTCGCCGGCATCACCTATCTCGCCCTGAAGCTCGACGTGGAGGTCGCCACCTGATGGCTCCCAAGTACGGCTCCGGCACGAGCGTCTGGCTCGACCTCGTCGACGCCTCCCAGTTCTTCAACGAGGCGGGGATCGAGCTCGCCGTCGAGACGGCCGAGACCACGACCTTTCAGCCCGGCACCTCACCGGCGTGGCGGGCCTTCATCGAGGGCGTCGCCAGCTCCAAGGTCACCGTCAAGGGCTTCTACGACCTGGTCAACGACGCGGCGCTGTTCGGCAACATCCGCGACGGCGGCTCGGTCTTGACGTACGGGCCGCAAGGCTTGGTCGCCGTGGGCGACCCGGCCCGCCTCGTGTGGGTCCACGACACGGCAGTCGCGGAGAGCTCACCAGTCGGCGGGGCGGTCTTGGTCTCGTCGACCTTCCAGGGCGACGCCGTGGTCGGCCTCGGCTGGGCCCTCCACCCGATGGCCACGGACTCGGGCACAACGACCGGCGCGACCCGCAACGACCTGGCCGCGAGCTCGACCGGCTGGCAGGCCCACCTCCACGTCACCGCCGTGACCGGCTCGCCCACCTCGTGGACCGTGAAGCTCCAGGACTCGGCCGACGGCACGACCTGGGCCGACGTCGCGGGTGGCGCCTTCACGGCCACCACCATCCCGGCCGCGCAGCGGCTGGTCTCAGCGGCGGGGGCGACGCTCCGCCAGTACGTCCGCTACGTGGCGACCGTCGTCGGCGGGACCACGCCAACCATCACCTTCGGGCTGGCCTACGCCCGGAACCGCTAGGAGGAGATCCCATGGCTACGGGCTTCCGGTACGGCGCGAAGGCGCTCGTCACCGTCAACGCGATCGACCTGTCGGCGTACTGCGACGACGCCGGCCTCGACGTCGGCATCGACACCGCCGAGACCACCACGTTCGCGGCCACCTGGAAGACGTTCATCGAGGGCCTGGCCTCGGCGAAGTTCTCGCTCAAGGGCAACTTTGACCCGACCGTCTCGACCGGCCCGGCCGCGGTCCTGACCGGGCTGATCGGCGGCGGCGCCAAGACCGTCGTCTTCAACCCGGCCGGCACCGCGGTCGGCGAGCTCAAGCGGACGGTCTCGGCGATCCTCACCGGCTACGCCGAGACGTCTCCGGTCGGCGGCAAGATCACGTTCACCGCGGCCTTCCAGGGCACCGGCGCCGTGACGTTCGGGAGCAACTGATGGCCCTCCCGGCAGCCCCGCTTGCGCGGGGGACCGTCGAGGTCGCGGGCGAGATGGTCGAGGTCCGCAGCCTCACCCGCGGCGAGGCCCTCGAGATCCGGGCGCTCGCCGGCGAGCCCGACGCGGACCGGCGCGGCGAGGTCCTGATGATCGCGTGGGGCACCGACACCTCGCCCGAGGAGGCCGAGGCGTGGTGGCGCGCGTCCGACCCGGTCGCCGTGCAGAAGCTCGTCCGAGGGATCGCCGTCGTCTCGCGCCTGCTCGCGGAGGACGGCGGCGACCCAAAACCAGAGCCGAGCGCGCGTTCGTCGAGGGCGAGCTCGACGTGACGGACTTCCTCCTCGGCGAGGCGCTCGGGAAGTCCCTCGCCGAGGTCCGCGCGCTCGGCAACGCCGAGGTCGTCGAGTGGCTGGCGTTCTTCGCCTACCGGCGCGCGCTGGCCGAGGTCGAGCATGGCGGCTGACGGGATCGTCGGGGTCGACCTCGAGGGCCTGATCGCCATCAAGCGGGCGTTCCGGCTCGCCCACGACGGGACGCAGAAGGCGATCGGGCGCCGGCTCAAGGAGGTCGCGACCCTCGTCGCGTCCGAGGTCGCCGGCCGCGTCCCGGTGCGGAGCGGGCGCGCCCAGGCCAGCGTCCGGGCCGTGGCGACCCAGGAGAGCGCATCGGTCGCGGCGGGCGGCGCGCGGGCGCCCTACTACCCGTTCCTCGACTTCGGCGGCAGCACCGGGCGCGGCCACATCCCCGGCGTCTCGGGGTCTGGCTCGGTCAAGCGCGCGTGGTACGGCCAGGGCGGGGCGGGCGGCGGCGAGGGCCGCTACCTGTACCCGGCGATCCAGGACATGTCGGAGGTCATCGCGTCGGCCGCCTCGGAGGCGGTCCACGACGCGCTCGCCGACGCGGGCTTCGAGGCCGGCTGATGGCGGACAAGCGGACCGTCGAGGTCAGGATCGTCGGCGACGCTACGGGCTACAAGAAGGCGCTCGCCGAGTCCGAGCAGGCGTCTGGCAAGTCCGGGTCGATCATCGGCGGGGTGTTCGCCGGCGTCGGCATCGCCGCCACGAACCTCGCGGTCGAGGGCGTCGGCAAGGTCATCGACTTCCTGGGCGACTCGAGCAAGGTCGCCCGCGACGCCGAGGTGACGACCACCCGCCTGACGACCGCCCTGCGCGACAACGTCAAGGGCTTCACGGGCACGGCCGAGGCCATGACGGGCGCCGTGGACGCCGGACGGCGGCTCGGCTTCACCGGCGACGAGCTCCGCGCCAGCCTCGCAGCGCTGGTCACCGTCACGAAGAACCAGCGCCAGGCGCAGGTCGACGCGGCGGCGGCCGAGGACCTCGCCCGCGCCCGCGGCATCGATCTCGCATCGGCGACGAACATCGTGATCAAGGCCCAGGAGGGCAACGTCGGGGCGCTCCGGAAGCTCGGGATCATCGTCCCGGCGGTGACCTCCAACGTCGACGCGCTCAAGGCGTCCCACGAGAAGGCCACGCCGGCCCAGATCAAGGCAGCCCAGGCGGCCGACAAGGCCGCCACGGCGACCGCGGCCCTGGCGGCGATCCAGCGGGCAGCCCAGGGCCAGGCCGAGGCGTACGCGGGCACGATGCAGGGCTCGCTCGCGGTCGCCGGCACCGAGGTCGAGGCGATCCAGGAGCGCCTCGGCGAGACGCTCAACCGCATCGTCGCGGCCGTCCTCCCGCCCCTCGTGAAGGGACTTTCCGCGGTCGCGGACTGGTTCGGGCAGGTCGCCCAGGCGGCGGCGCCGTTCGTCGCCCAGGTCGTCGACCTCGGCGGGCAGTTGATGGCGGCGCTGGCCGACGCGTTCAACCAGATCGCCGCAGCCGTCCAGCCGCTGATCCCGGTCATCGCCGACCTCGTCCACCAGGACCTCGAGGTCCTCGCGTCCGTCATCGGGACCGTCGCCAAGTGGGTCACGGAGAACCTGATCCCGGCCTTCGTGCAGGTCGCGAAGTCAGTCCTCCCGCCGCTCCGAGCTGGGCTCGAGTGGCTCGCGCACGACGTCCTGCCGAGCGTCCGGGCTGCCATCGAGTTCGTCGCCGCCCACGCGATCCCGCCGCTCCGGTCGGCACTCGAGTGGGTCACCAAGAACGTCCTGCCGCCGCTCGGCGCGGCCTTCGACTGGATCGTGAAGAACGTGCTGCCGCCCGTGGTGGCGGCGCTGCGCTGGATCGCCGACAACGTCCTGCCGGCGCTCGGTCAGGGCTTCGCCTTCTTCACCGACCGGGTGCTGCCGGCGGTGTCGGGCGCCCTGCAGGCCGTCGGCGGTGTCGTCGGGAAGGTGTTCGGGGCGGTCGCCGGCACGGTCAAGTCGGCAATCAATGCGGTGATCGGCCTCATCAACGGGATGATCCGGGCGATCGACTCGGTCCAGTTCCACGTCCACATCGATCCGCCCGACCCGCTGCCGAAGATCCACTTCGACTGGAACGGCGTCGGCCTCGGCCAGCTGCCCTACCTCCATGCCGGCGGCCTCGTGCCCGGCACCCCGGGCGCGGACGTCCTGGCGGTCCTCCAGGCCGGGGAGCGCGTCGTGCCCCGTGGCTCGGCAAGCGGGCCGACCGTGGTCGTCAACATCAACGGCGGCCTGATCGACGGGCCGACGATCGACGCGCTGACCAACGCGCTCGCCCGCCGCCTCTCCTTCGCGCCGGGCACGTGACCACGACCGCGCTCACGGTCGGCGGCACGGACCTCACCGCCGCGGTGGCGTGGGGCTCGATGACGTGCAAGCTCAACACGCTCGACTTCACGCTCGTGGACCCGGCGTACACGCCGGTCATCGGCGACGCCGCGGCGCTCACGATTCCGTCCTGGTCCGGCACCGTGGTCTCGGTGGCGAAGGAGGACCCCGTCGACCGGGCCGGCCATGTCCGAGTCACCGTGTCGGCCACGAACCAGGTGGTCGCGACGGCCTCGGCGGCGCCGTTCGGCCTGTCCGACGCCCCGGACGGCTCGACGACCTACGGCTATCGCAAGCTCAAGCTCCAGACGAGCCAGAACCAGGACGGCACGACCACCCAGCACGGCTCGTGCCAGATCAGCCAGGCCGGGATCTGGCCGGCCATGACGTTCCTGCTGACCTCGGCCAACCAGGGCCTGTCCGCCGTCGGCTTCTCGGCGACCAACGTGACCGTGACCTGGCCGCGGGCCGACATCCCGCAGTACGCGCTCGAGTTCGGCGACCCGATCGTCACCATGGCCGTGTGGGCGGCCAGCCAGGCCGGCGCCGCCCCGCCCGGGACGATCGACGGCACCCGGATCACCGCGGGCACGGTCGACACCCCGCAGCTGCGCGCCAACGCGGTGACGGCGGCGCAGATCCTCGCCGGCTCGGTCTCGGGCGACAAGCTCGCGGCCACGCTGCTCCTGGCCTCGCTCATCAAGACCGCGGCGCCCGACGGCTCGGACCCGGGCGCCGGGCTCCGCGTCGAGGTCGATCGCGCCGGCATCCGCGCCTACGACGCCTCCAATGTCCTGCAGGTCAACATCCCGACCGACGGCTCGCCGGTGTACGTCCGCGGCCAGGTGTCGGCGACTAATCTGGTCGCCACGGCCTCCGCGCTGCTGCAGGGCACGGCGCTCCTGGGCGTCGGCGCCACGATGACCGTGCAGAACAACGTCGCGGACCCGAGCTCCGCGCCGGTCCTCGTCGGCTCGGTCCCGAAGCTCATCCTAGGAACGTCGCCGGCGCACCCGGGATCCGGCCTCGCCTACGACCCGGCCGGGGGCGCGGGCGGAGGCACCCCGTCCTTCTGGGTCGGCGCGACCGCCGACGACGGCGCCACGACCGACGTCGCCTATGAATACAACGCCTCGACCGGCGCGCTCCTCCGCACGCTCCGCAAGACCGGCTCGACGGTCACCTACACCGCCACCCTCGGCTCGACCTCGCACGTCAGTGACACCTGCACGGACCGCACCGGCAGCCTGTACAGCCAGGTCGCCACGCCGCTGACCTTCCCAGCGCGGGCCAACATCCGGATCCAGACGGTCTCGGTCTACATGGCCGGCGTCAGCGGCAACTCGTGCACCGCGAAGAACGCGGTCTGGAACACCAGCGGCACGTCCCTGCGCGAGTCGGCGGCCTACACGCCCTCGAAGCCCGCATTTGGCCTCGGCAACTCCGTCCACTACGAGAAGTCGCTGACCTCGGAGCTGGCGGTGGCCTCGGGCGCCACGATCTGGGCCGGCTTCCTGCACACCGCCTCGGGCGACTGGTTCCAGTGGGACCAGGACTCCGGGTCGGGCAACACGGAGAAGCGCGGCGACGGCCTCGACGGGTCGATGACCAACATCTCGACCTTCGCCTCGCTCAAGCCGAACGTCTACGTGACCTACAAGTACGACGTCGACTCGTCCCTCGAGGGGACGATGGGCACGATCGTCGGCATCGCCCGAGTCGGCACCTCCCTGTGGGTGCTCGACGACCTCGGGACCCTGTTCCAGTACAGCCAGGCCGACCTCTCCTACATTGGCAAGACGACGGCGATCGCCGCCTACATCACCGGGCAGAAGGCCGGCGCCGGGCTGTTCTACGACGGGACGAACCTCATCGTCGCCACGGCGTCGGGCACCACCGGCACCGATCAGGTCCGCCTCGTCAAGTGCACGACCGGCGGCGCCTACGCCTCCACGCTCAACTGCTCGGGCCTCGCGGTCAACGGCTCGACCGCGACGATCCGCGGCGGGTGCCTGGTCAATGACGCGCTCAACGCGGGCGCGCCGACGTACTGGCTGGCGCTCGGCGGCGCGTTCGCCGGGGTGTACGGGTTCGTCGCGTCCACCGGCGCCAACACCGCCAACCGCGACTTCGGGCTGGCCGGGGAGATCGCCGGGGGCGTGGCCTGGGACGGCTCAGTGTTCCGGGGCTGGGCGGCGGCCGCCCCGACGAGCCTCTGGGCGTTCACGTCGTGGGACTGGTCGTCGGCCAGCCAGCCGTTCTGGCTCGCCTACGCCTGGTACGACGACGTCGGCACGGTCCACGAGACGCACGTCGGGCCGCGCGCCTCGATCAGCCTCGGCCGGCGCCGCCAGCTCGGCGTGACGGTGCCCACCGTCCCGGCCGGCGGGGCGGACGATCCCGACAAGCTGAACCTCTACATGGGGTCCGGCGCCACCGACCCGGACGCGTCCGCATTCGGCAACCTGTGGCTCCAGACGACGACGACCGCGACCCAGATCACGCTCACCTCCTTCACCTCGTCCGGCACCCACGACGCGACGACGAACAACTTCCCCGGCGGGACGCCCGCGGTCCTGCGGTCACAGACGGGCGTAGCCGCGGACAGCGTCAAGGCGCCGTGGAGCCTGAAAGGCGACGGGTCCAAGTCCGGGTTCCTGCGGTTCGTGCCCATCACGCTCGAGTCGCTGACGGCGGGGACCACGCCGTCGGCCGGCGACCAGACCTGGACACCGGCAACCATCCCCACCGACGGGTCCGTCTACGCCGTCGCCGCGACCATCGGCGTGCGCGAGTCGGCCGGGGGCAACGTCGCCTTCGTGGCGAAGAACTACTCCGGAGAGGCGGCCGGCTACCAATACAGCTCGGGGGTGGCCGGCCGCGGCGGGTTCGGCACCGTCCAGCTCATCCGAACGGGGGGCACCAACAACGTCCAGTTCAAGACCAACGCCAGCGCCACGACCAACGTGACCATCTGGGTCTACGTCCACGGCTACTGGACGTATGCGTAGGTCCGTTCAGCGTGGGGACGGAATCGAGCGGCCGGCTGGGTCGACGTGAGTAGTCGGGGTCGGAGACCGACCTCCGCCGCTCAGGCGCAGTGGCGGACGTCTACCTCAGGCGCGGCGGGGTGTGGGTGAAGGCGCAGCCAAGAACGGACCGCCTTCCCGCGTCGCCTGCGCTTGTCGGACCATCTTCTCGACCCATCGCGGGTCCTATTCTTACCGAGACAGCCGCGAAGGGCGGCAACGGCATGGTACCGAGGACAGGTTGTGACCTCAGGCTTGGACAACGGGAACTTCGACGACCAACTGCTGACGGTCCTGCGCCAGGATCCTCGCATGTTCGCGGCGACCGGCGAGTTCCTCCGCAACGAAGCGATGGAGCTCGGGAACCGGATGGACCCCGGCCTGCTGCGCCTCCTCCTGGGCGATGAGGCGACCCGACGCCGGTTCTTCACCGATGTCGACGGGACAATGGTCTTCGACAAGCAACGCTTTGGCTGGCTCGTATCCAATCGAGAGTTCCTGCCCGACAGCTTCACCCGCTTCACGAACACGATCGGCCTGGTGGACGCTGCCGGCAGGAGCATCGCCAAGAGCCGCGACGTCGAGCTCGTGTGGCCCTACAAGGACTGCTGGCTCGAAGGTGGCCAGACGAAGGAGGAGAAGGGCCGGCCCGAGGTCTTCTACAACGAGAACCTCGCCCCCGATCAGATCGACCGCCTCACCGCTCCGAAGGTCTTCACCAAGGCGCGGCGGATCTCCCGTGACGGGGAGGAGGCGGCCACGAGCTTCGCCCATGGCGACAACCTCTTCATCAACGGCAACAACCTCCTGGCCCTCGTGTCGCTCCGCGAACGCTTCCGCGGAAAGGTCCAGACGATCTACATCGATCCACCGTTCAACACCAAGCGCGACGACTTCGGCTACAACGACCGCTTCAGCCGGTCGAGCTGGCTTACCTTCATGCGCAATCGACTGGAGATTGCGTTTCAGCTGGTCCGTGATGACGGCAACATCTTCGTCCATATCAACGACGAGCAGTACCCGTACCTCGCCGTGCTCTGCAACGAAATCTTCGGCGAGGACAACTACGTCGACACGATCATCTGGTCCTACGGCTCACCATCTGGTGGCCGGGCCTCCACGGCGAAGCTGGTCGGTGTCCACGACTACATCCTCCACTTTGCCAAGAACCGCCCCAACCGCTTCGCCCAGAAGATCTTCACGGCCTACTCCGACAAGTACATCGCCGACTGGTTCCGCTTCGAGGACGAGAACGGGCGCTACCGCATCCGGCTTCGCGAGGCGGATGAGTCTGGCAAGGCAACCGTCGAGAAGCAGTACCTCAAGGACAGCAAAGGCATGCCGGGGACGACTGTCTGGTACGACACGGTCTGGGCCGACATCAAGCAGATCTACGCCGACCCGCGGGCCTACAAAGAGGATCAGAAGGATCACTCCGAGGTCACGGACTTCGGGACGACCCAGAAGCCAGAGCGGCTTCTCAAGCGCATCCTCGAGCACACCACCCGGCCCGGCGACCTCGTGCTCGATTTTTTCGGCGGCAGCGGCACCACGGCCCGTGCCGCCCACAAGATGGGTCGCCGCTGGATCCTGGTCGAGCAGCTCGAGGCCCACGTCAAGATCGCACTCGAGACGCTGGTCAAGACCGTCAACGGGGATCAGACCGGCATCTCCAAAGACGACGACGTCAACTGGACCGGCGGTGGCTCATTCGTCTACTGCGACATGGCCAAGCTCAACGAGGCGATCGTCGAACGGGTCAGGGATGCAGCGACAACCGACGAGCTCCTGGCGATCTGGGACGAGGTACATGCCACCGGCCTCGTCTCCTACCGGGTCCAACCCGAGCGCTTCGAGGCCGAGGCGTTCGCGAAGCTCGACTTCGCGGAGCAACAGGCGGCGCTCATCGCCGTCCTCGACAAGAACCAGCTTTATGTGAACTACTGGGACATCGACGACGCCGACTTCGGGATCGGCGACGACGACAAGACATTCAATCGCGGCTTCTACGGCGCGGGCGTGGCCGCCGGACCCGGGCCGAGCGGAGCTGATCCGGAGTGAACCTCTACGAGCGGCTCGAGGCCGCGGCCGAGGACCGGGGCGGCCGGGAAGGCCTACCCGATTATGTCCAGGACGGCCTTCGGCCGTCCCACCAGCTGCGGCCGTATCAGACGATCGCCCTCCAGGACTTCCTTGCCTACTTCGATCGGAAGCGCCCCGACGGCGAGCCGGTCTATCGCCAGCGCCCGGCCCACACCCTCTTCCATATGGCGACCGGCAGCGGCAAGACCCTGGTCATGGCCGGTCTCATGCTGTTCCTCTACGAGCGGGGCTATCGGAACTTCCTGTTCTTCGTGAACAGCACGAACGTCCTGGAGAAGACGCGCGACAACTTCCTCCATCCGGGCTCGCCCAAGTACTTGTTCAACGACACCGTCCGAGTGAACGGCGATCCGGTGCTCATCCGCGAGGTCGCCAACTTCCAGCTGGCCCCGGCAGACGGGATCAATCTCTGCTTCAGCACCATCCAGGGGCTCCATACCGACCTCAACAACTGGCGCGAGAACCAGCTGACCTATGAGGACTTCGCGGAACGGAAGGTCGTCCTCATCAGCGACGAGGCCCACCACGTCAACGCACTGACGAAGCGCCGCAAGGACCTCAGCGAGGCCGAGATCGAGGAAGAGCGGACCTGGGAGAGCACGGTTGCTGGGATCCTCGAGGCGAACCGCGCCGAGAACGTCTTGGTCGAGTTCACCGCGACACTCGACCTGGCAAACCCTGCGATCAAGGCGAAGTATGACGACAAGATCATCGCCGACTACCCGCTGTCGCGGTACCGCTCGGACGGCTACTCCAAGGAGATCCAGCTCCTCCAGGCCGACCTGCCGCCGATCGATCGAGCCCTCCAGGCCATCGTCCTGAGCCAATATCGGCTCAAGCTCTTCGAGCGCCACGGCCTCGCCATCAAACCCGTACTGCTGTTCAAGTCTCGATCCATCAAGGACAGCGGGGCGTTCGTCACCCTGTTCGATGAGACCATTGCTCGCCTTGACGAAACGCGCCTCGTGGCGCTCCGTCGACTGGCCGGCGATACGAGGGTCAAGCAGGCCTTCGCCTTCTTCGACGCGGAGGGCATCTCGCTCGACATCCTCGCCCTCGAGCTACGCGAGACCTTCGCGCCTGTGCACTGCCTGGCCATCAACTCGAAGGCGATCTCACCGAAGGCGCAGATCGACGTCAACACGCTCGAGAGCCCGACCAATCCGTACCGGGCGATCTTCGCGGTGGACATGCTCAACGAGGGCTGGGACGTTCTCAACCTCTTCGACATCGTCCGGCTCTACGACACCCGCGATGCGAAGGCCGGCAAGCCGGGTCGGACCACGACCCAGGAAGCCCAGCTCATCGGCCGGGGCGCCCGGTACTGCCCGTTCCGACTGAAGGACGACGAGAACCCCTACATCCGGAAGTTCGACACCGATCTGACCAACCAGCTCCGGCCATGCGAGGAGCTCGTCTTCCACAGCGCGCACAACGTCCGCTACATCGACGAGCTGCGAACCGCGCTGATTGAGACCGGCGCCTTGCCCAAGGTGGCCTTCGCCGCCGAGTACAGGCTCAAGGAGGCGTTCGCCGCCAGCGACCTCTACCAGCGCGGTTGGATCTTCGTGAACAAGCGCCTGGCCCGCGACCGAGGAGAGATCACGGAGCTGCCGGCGAACATCCGAGATCGCGAGTTCAAGCCCAAGGTCGCGAGCACGGGGGCGTCGCGCGCCGGTGCAGCGTTCGGAGACAAGCGCGACGACGTGGGCGTGGCGGTCACCACCTATGCGGCGTCCCGAAAGCTCAGCGAACTCCCCGCTCGAGTCATGACTGGGGCCCTCCATCGCAACAACGACCTCCGCTTCGACCGGTTGCGGGATGCCCTGCCCAATCTGGCGTCGCTCGCGGAGTTCTGGCAGAGCCCTTCCTATCTCGGCGACATCAAGCTGACGATCGAGACCCGGGAGCCCGAACCAAGCGCGGAACAATGGGTGCGCGCTGCCGACGTCGCCCTGCGCCAGGTCGCCACCGACATCAAACGCCTCGAGGTGGAGCACTTCGGCAGCCGCGAGTTCGAGGCCCGGCCATTGCGGAGCGCGATCACCGATCGGACGGTCTACGTGGCGGACCCCTCGGGGGACGGGCTCGGGATCCCTCAGAACCGTGTCCGAGAGGACCTTCGCCTCGACCTCTCCGCCCTCGACTGGTACGGCTACACCGAGAACTACGGAACCACCGAGGAGAAGCGGTTCCTCGTGTATTTCAAGGACCAGGCCGCGCGACTCCAGGCTGAGTACGACCGCGTCGTCGTCCTGCGCAACGAGGGCCAGCTCTCCATCTACGACTTCGACACGGGCCGACCGTTCGAACCGGACTTCGTGCTCATCCTGCGCGAAGCAGCCGGTCAGGCCCACCGCTGTTACCAGATCTTCGTTGAGCCGAAGGGCGGCCACTTGACCGAAAAGGACCGCTGGAAGGAGGACCTGCTCCTGCGTCTTGAGCGCGATGGACGACCAGTGAACAAGCTCGCCGACGACAACGAGTACTTGGTCTGGGGCTTGCCCTTCTATACGCACGAGCCACCGGCGGACCTGCGCCGGTTCACGGATGCGCTGGACAGGCTCGTGTCTCCCGTTGGGAAACCTGCCGCCTGACGGCTTGCGTGGCGGCGGGCATCGTTCAGCCTGCCGCGGGCGGCCACGCGGTCACGGAATCCCCGGTCTGGTCGACCCCCGGTTCACCACCGCACGCTCCCCATCTCTGATCCGGCCGACGCTAATGACCAGCGAGCGGTCATTCGTCGCGCGACGTCCGAGCCCAGCGACCACAGGGCGAACAGGACTGCCAGATCCCGGTCCCTCGAGGCCCCGACGTCGGGCGTACCGGCGAGGTCGGCCGTGGCCAGCCACGTATCGCCGAACTGGCGGAGCCGGACGTCGACCCAGAAGTCGAGTTCTGGGTCGGTCAGGCGGAACGGCGTGATGTGGGCCTCGATCACCCGGTGCGCCTTGCCCCCGACAGCGGAAGGATCTTCCGCTCGTGGAACTGTCTTCGAAGGTCGTCGAGCTGGAGGAGAGCACCGTCGTCGGTCCGGTACTCCCAGAAGGTCCAGCCGTTGGTCTGCGGGTACGCTCGCCCTGGCGGCGAGCCGACGACACTCTTGCGGGCCATGCCGCCTGCCGTCGAGACCGAGTCGTAGGCCTGCCCGGCGAACACGATGCGGTCAGGTCCCTCGATGCGGGCGGTCAACTCTGCTCCCTTGTAGCGGTGTTCGAGATCGAGCGGCACGCGCACGAGACCTTCGTCTATGAGTTGGCGAAGGCTCACGCCCCGCCATGGCGTCCCGTCGCCGACCTTCGTCCCGGCAGACACAGCCACAGCCGCTGGCGCCGGGGCTGGCGTCCTCGCAGACGACGCCGGAGCGACCAGGGCCGCCGAAGCGTGAGCCACCGGGAAATCGAATGTTGTGCGGAGACGGCTCAGGCTCGACCGAATTTCGGCTGGGCTGAGCGAAGTAGCCCTCGCGCGGAGGAGGCGTACGAGGGATCGGTCGGGTTCGGGACTGAACAATCCAACCAGCGCCTCTCGGACCTGGCGATCGACGAAGTCAGACTTCCAGAGGACGTCAATCAGGTGATCGGCCATCTGGCTCTTCGCCAGCAGCCGGAGGGTCTGCTCTGCCTGGTCGTCCAGATCCGCGATCCGCACGACGCGGAAGAGCTTCTGTTCGACAGGCACGGTGGCGTGGCTGTTGTAGATCCGCCACTCGTTGCCGTCGGTGAGGGCAACCCATTCGACACCGGCGACGGTCGCGTAGGCCAGGATCTGGCTCGCCCATTTCCCGTCGTCAATGCGGGCGCCGAGCGACTTTGCCTCGATGAATAGGCGAGGGCTTCGAAGCAGGAAGAGCGCGTAGTCGACAGGGTTGTCCGCTGGTCGGCGTCGATACTCGAGCTTGACGTCCTCGAGGTCCTCGACGTCCCACCCCAGAGCACGCAGGACCGGAACAATCAGCGCAGCCTTTGTGTCCTGCTCGCCGATGTTCTCGCGCTGATGCCTCGCGATCCGCTCGCGCACGGTGTCGAGCACGAGGCCCAGGTCGGTCACCGTCATGTCCCCTTGTCGCGCCCCCTGCCGTTGTTCGTTCCCCATAGTGTCCGCCCGCCGTTCCGGACACAAGCCGTGGACATCTCGGGGATGCTGTGGACATTCCCAGCGGGGGGCCAAAAGACGTGGATAGAACACCTGTTCACACGCCTGCACCCTGACTAGACTCAGCCCGGTAAGGAGACGCGGACGTGGCGAAGCACCGTAAGTTCAACGCTGATCGGTTCCTGGACAAGTTCCAAGGGCAGGAGCAGCTCCTGCGAGCCTACGTGGCCCAGTGGGACGGCAAGCTTCCGCTCTCCACTGCGGCGCTTGACGTCCCCGTCCTGAAGGAGTTCCTCGCCAACGGCGATGGTGACGGAAAGGACGCGATGATGGAGGGGCTCTATCGCGCCCACGACCTCTCCACCGAGCGCGGGCACGAGGACCTCATCGCAGCCTGCCGCGACTGGGACATCGATCCGGATCCGGGCGGACAACTCCCCGTGGAGTGCCTCAGCCTCAAGGTTCTGACCGAGAACGAAGAGGCCTTCAACCTAGCCTATGACCGCAACACCCTCTGGCTGGGCGAGCGGTTCTCGATCTTCCGGGGCAAAAGCGCGAAGGCGATCCCCGACCCGGCCGCCGTCGCACGCGAGTTCCAGGAGAAGCTGGCCGAAGCGTTCAGGGAGGACAAGGACAGCGACCGCGTGCTCGTCCGGCAATACCGGGAAGAGCCTTACGTCAACTTCATCGTCTACCACGAGAAGCGGACCAAGGCCGAGCTCGTGTTCACCGGGCCGAAGAGCAAGCAAAGGGTCATGCCCCAGATCTGGCGCCCGGCGCAGCAGGACTTCATCAGCTACAACCACGAGACCGGCCAGGTCGACATCGAGGCCCGTTTCGAGCATGAGGAGACGGCGCTGCGGAAGCACTTCGCCGAATGCTGCCTCGCTGACGCGGAGTTCTTCGAATCGCCGGAGGCCAGCCAGCGCTTGAACCTGACGCGGATCACCGAGTCGGACTTCAGCATGCCGGTGAACGAGGACCACACGGCGGAGCTCGTCGAACTCCAGTTCAGCCTGATGCAACAGCACGGGCCGTCATTCGTGGTCCGCTCGAGGAACGTCCTGGAGACGCTCGACAAGAACTACCTGCGCAAGAAGCTGGTCGGAGGCACGATCCGGCGGGCGGTGTTCAAGATCGGGTTCCCCGACGACCGTCGGGGCAAGCGGGTCGAGCTGTCCGGCTCGAACAAGGTGAAGTTCAAGCGGGCCACCCATGCCGAGGACGTCTTCCGCTACCTGAACAACTGGGGGGTCGTCCTTGGCTGACACGCTTCTTGGGCTCGTCCTGACCCGCCTCGACCAAGTCGAGGACCCGGTGCTGCTCCATCGCGAGGCGGCGGCGTATCCGACGGAGGAGTTCGAGGCCCTGCTTTCGGCGGGCATCGTGAAGGAGACGTCGCGGGCCCTGCAGGTCCCCAGATCCGCCCACATGCCGCCGGGGGGCGATCTGCTGGTCCGGGAAACCGCAAAGGGCCTCTTCGGGGTCGCCGGAGAGGACGACTACCATGAGCCCGTCCCGCTCGCCGAGGACGATGTCCGGCAGTACGAGATTGTGGTCTCGAAGCTGGTCGATCGGCTTCGCCAGGAGAACGAGCTCGAGGGAGCGCCGGTCCAGAACGGGACGCGGCTCACGCTCGTAGGCGAACGGCCTCTGCCCGGCGGCCAGCGGGCGGACGTATACCTGTCCCTGCTGAACGACGACCAGTCCGCGTTCATGCAGGTCTGCGGGCACGTCCACCACACGAGCCCGCGTCCTGTGGTGATGCTGGTGCCCAGCTCGGTGCCCCTGTCGGTCGAGAACGCCCAGCTACTTCGAAGCTGGGACGTGTTCGTTTCGCCCCTCACGACCGACCTGAACGGCACGCGTTGGACGCTCCCGTGGGATCGCATCCTTCAGAACGCCGCCGACCTTGAGACGCGCGTCGGCGGGCAACCCGCGGTGACCGCACCCACATCGTCGGCGCTGGAGCGCCGGCTGGCGCCCATCGTCAGAGATCTGTGGGGCGCCGACCCAGATGACCCGAACAGTGCACCGACACAAGCCGCCGTGGCGGACGAGGCGGGCTATGCCTCGAAGCGCGGACTGGAAAAGGCCCTCGCGAAGGAGAAGGGCTTGTGGGCGAAACTCACGGCGAGGCGACCTGAAGGCCGGTAGGACGGGCGGTAGCAGGCCGGTGTAGGACGGTGCCTGGGACGTAGCCCCAGACGCATCGTGGCGAGCGTGATCGCTCTCCCCGACCCTCCGACAACCGGACCCGACCTGCGTCTCCACCGTGTCGTGCGCCGGGTTCGCCTGTCCGCTGTTGCCCGCTGTGCCGCCTGGAGCCGCCAGCGGGTCACCGCCATCGAAGCGTCTGCTCTGCCGACCCGACGCTCCATCGAGCGCTACCTCGACGCTCTCGATCGAGCGGCGGCCGAACGCTGATGGGGACCCTCGACCAGGAGGCCGCCGTCCGCGTCTCCCTCGACGAGCTCCGGCAGCGTCGTTGGGAGCTGGAGCGTGCTGACGACACGGCTCGCCTCCTGATCCAACGCCTGGAGATGGCGGATCGACCGGCTGACGTTGCCATCGTTCGCGAAGTCCGGATGCGCTTGTTGATGGGCCTCCGGGCCGCGGCTGGCGACCGATGACTCGCGTGACGTGGACCGCCGACCGCGACGGTCAGGCGCACGCGGCGATCACCCGACACGCGCGCACCCCCTGTGGCCTGCAGCCGATCGATCCCCGCTTCGGCTGGCCCGAGACGCGGCCCCGCTGCGCGGTCTGCCTGGCCGTGGTGGAGGAGGTGACGCCCGCGAAGCGACGGTAGCCGCCCGATCACCCCCCTCCCGACACCACAGAAGGAACACCACCGATGACCGACGACATCATCACCATCAGCGCGGGCGCGCCGCCCACCGACCTCACCCCCGGTGTGTACGAGGTCACCCTCACCGACATCTCCGAGCCGCGGACGATCTTCCCCCAGTCGGGTCCCAACGCGGGCAAGGAGGTCCAGCTGCGCGACTGGACCTTCGCCCTCGAGGATGGCACCGAGGTCACGGGCTCGGCGAGCACCGCGTCCGGCCCGAAGTCCAAGACCTTCGCCTGGCTGACGGCGCTGCTGGGCGGGACGCCACCTGCGGTCGGGACGTCGTACCCGAAGTCCCAGCTCGTCGGGCGCGAGGCCCTGGCGACGATCGCGATCGACGAGGGCGGCTGGGCCAAGATCGCGAACCTCTCCGCGCGGCCGAAGGCGCGTGCGGCGGCACCGGCAGCGGTCGTCGCCGCACCTGCGGCGACTGCCGCGCGGCCGGTCGCGGTCGCACAGTCGGTCGCGGCCGACGAGCTCCCGTTCTAGCCGTGATGCCCGCTCCGGAGTCGGTCGTGGCTGCTGCGATCGCGCAGATCGAGCAGGGGTTCGCTGTGTTCGCCCTGCGGGCGGACGCGAAGGTCCCGGTGACGGAGCACGGCTTCAAGAATGCGACGACGCGCCCGGACTGGATCCGGCGGCAGCTCGAGGCCCCGGCCGCCGGGAACTACGGGCTCGTCTGGCCGGAGACCGCGCCCGAGCGCGTCGTCGTGTTCGACCTCGATGACGGCGGCGGTGCGGACCGCCCCTGGCGCGACCGCATGCTCGACCTAGTCGCGCAGCACGGGCCGCTCCCCGCCACGAAGATCACGACGACGCCCTCGGGCGGTCGCCACGCCTTCTACCGCTGGCCGGCCGATGTGCCGGTCCCCGCCGGCGACGAGCTGTTCGGCTTCACCGTCCGCTGGCCCGGCCGCGGATACCTCGTGGGGCCTGGAAGCCGGATCGGCGACCACGAGTACACCGCGGGCCCGGTGAAGGAGATCGCCGACCTGCCCGAGGGCTGGGTCGCCGCCGCGGTCGCCGAGCGGCCCGTGCGCGGGCAGTCGGTCGATCCCGGCGTCATTACCGTCGCGGGTGGTTTCGCGCTCCCGGACCGGATCCCGTCCGGCCGGCGCTACGCGGCCGTCCGCGACTACGTGGCCAGCCGCTACAACGCCGGGCTGGGGACCGACGAGCTGTGGCAGCTCGTCCGGACGCAGGTGGCCCCGCGGTTCGAGGTCGCCAAGACCGAGGCGGAGCTGCGGGCTGACTTCGACAGGGCCACTGCCAAGATCGGCGAGCGCTTGGGCGCACCCGCACGCGCGCCGGAGGCGCGTCGCGCCGTCGGCCCGGGAATGGACGCCGCCGACCTGCTGGGCGTCGACCTGCCGCCGCTCCAGTGGATCGTCCCGGGTCTGATCCCGGAGGGCACGACCATCCTCGCCGCGCCGCCGAAGGTCGGGAAGAGCTGCCTCGTGTACCAGATCGCGGTCGAGGCTTCGATCGGGGGCGACCTGCTCGGCCGCCGCGTGATGCCAGGGAGCGTGCTGTACCTCGCGCTCGAGGACGGCAAGCGCCGCGGTCAGGACCGGCTCCGCGCGGCGCTCGCCGGCCGGACGATGCCCCGCGGTCGCCTCGAGATCCGCTGGGACGCCCGCAACATCGGTGAGGGGCTCGAGGAGGATATCGCCGACTGGCTCGACGCCCACTCGGACGCCGTTCTCGTCGCGATCGACACGCTGGGTAAGGTCCGCGGCGCGACCGATGGCAGGCGCAACGCGTACGAGGTCGACGTGGCGGCGATGGCCCGGCTCCAGGACCTGTTCCGCGACCGAAGCGTGGCGCTGGTCATCGTCCACCATGCCCGGAAGGAGTCGACCGACGACTTCCTGACGAGCGTGTCGGGCACCTACGGGATCACCGGCTCGGCGGACACGATCGTCGTCATCCGGCGCAAGCGGAACGAGGCCTTCGGGACACTCCACGTCACGGGTCGCGACGTCCCCGACGAGGAGATCACCGCGCGGTTCGACGACCTGACCTGGACGGCAGCGCCGGGCGCCCTGTCCGCGGCGTCGTTCGAGCGGGGCGAGGTCTACCGCGTGATCGAGGCGCGCGGCCCGGTGTTCCCGAAGTCGATCGCCGACGAGCTCGGCATGGAGCGGACCTCGGTCCAGCACATCGTCGCCGCGCTCGTCGCCCAGGGCGCGGTGGCCCGCGTCAAAGGTGGCTACGTCGCGGCTGAGGTCGTCCTCGACACGGCCGAGCCCCTTTCTCTCCCCCTTCACTCCACTCACTCAATGAGTGAAGAGAGGGGTGGGGGACACGCGCCCGCGGGCACCCGCGAGGCCAGCCCGGTCCTGCGGATCGTCCCGGCCGACCCGACCGGCTGGGCCCACCCCTGCCACTGGTACCGCGACCACCAGTCCATGCACCGCCAGACGCCGTCCGGCTGGACGTGCGACGCCTGCTACCCGGAGGAGGGACCCACCGCATGACCACCGCCACCGTCGCCCGCACCCCTGCCGGCGCCGGGACCCGGCCCGTCGGCGTCCACCGGACGAAGACGCACCTCTACTACTTCAACGGGCAAGGCCCATGGCCGGGCGTCACGTCGGTCACGAAGGTCCTCGACGCGCCGGCGCTGACCTACTGGAAGATGAACCAGGTCGCGCAGGCGGCGATCGCGGGCGCCGAGCGCCTCATCGAGGACCGCGAGGCCGGCAAGACCGACGCCGCGGTGAAGTACCTCACGACCCTCTCGACCACGGCCATGGACCGCGGCTCGCGCATCCACGCCGCGATCGAGCAGGTCCTGCGGCGGGAGCCGGCCACCATCGACCCGCGCGACGAGGCCGCGGTCGCTGGGGCCCGCGCCTGGCTCAACGCCCAGGTCCGCGAGCACGGGCTGCGGCCGCTCGAGGTGGAGGCGTTCCTGCTCCACGAGTCGCTCGGCTACGGCGGGACGTGCGACCTCATCGCCGAGCTCGACGGCGAGGTCTGGTTGCTCGACTGGAAGACGGGGTCCTCGGTCGCGACGCCCGACGGGATCGTGTACCGCGACCACCGCCTCCAGCTGGCGGCCTATGCGAACGCCGAGTTCATCGCCCGCGTCAACGACCCGGAGCGGTACGCGCTGCCGGCGATCACCCGCTACGGGATCGTCCACGTCACCGATGGCGGCACGCGCCTGTACGAGGCCTTCGTCACGCCCCGCGACTGGATCGCGTTCCGCGCCTGCCTCGCCCTCCACGCCTGGGCGAAGGAGAAGGCGGCGTGAGAAGCGTCCTGGCGATCGACCCGGGCTCCGCGCAGTCGGCCTGGCTGCGATTCGACGGCGCCCGGCCGGCGGGGTTCGGGATCACCGCCAACGACGTCCTCGTCCGGGCGCTCCGGACGGGCGGGCTGCCCGACGTCGTCGTCATCGAGAAGGTCGAGTCCTACGGCATGGCGGTCGGCGCCGAGGTGTTCGACACCGTCCTCTGGGCTGGTCGGTTCGCTGAGGCCGCCCACCGCGTCTCGGTCGTCCTGTTGCCGCGCCGGACGGTGAAGCTCGCTCTGTGCGGCGACTCGCGGGCCAAGGACGCCAACATCCGCCAGGCCCTGATCGACCGCTTCGGCGGGTCGGCCGCCGTCGGCCGCAAGGCGTCGCCCGGCCCGCTGTACGGGATCAGCCGCGACGTCTGGTCTGCCTTGGCGATCGCGGTCACGTACAGCCTCGGCGGCCCGGGCGTCGAGGCGGCATGAGCGAGCAGGGGCGGCGGCTGGTGGAGCGTGATCCGCTCGTCGCCGCCCTTGCCCGGTACGTCGAGGCCCTCAACCGCCGCTATCCCGACGGCCCCGACCAGATGCGCCGCGAACGCTTGGCTGTGGGGCCCGACAGCGCGAATGTCATCGCCATGGACGCGAAGGCCGAGGCTGGGGCAGCATGAGAGAACCCCTCGCGCTGAAGCAGCTGCCCCGCTCACTCGACGACATCCGAGGTCTGCGGGTCGCCCGCTGGATCCGCGAGTCGACCGCCGGCCAGTACGACCGCTTCGGGCCGGCGAGCCAACGCGAGCAGCAGGACCGCTTCATCGAGCGCCACGGCCTCGTCGACACCGGGTTGGTGTTCCAGGTGGCCCACAGCGGGACCACCGTCTGGCGCTCGGCGACGATGACCGAGATGCTTGCCGAAGCCCGGGCCGGGGGGTTCGACCTGCTCCTCGCCGGGTACTCCGACCGCTGGCAGCGCAACCTCCGGCGCACGCTCGAGCTTCTGGAAGACGGCCTCCACCCGTCCGGTGTCGCGCTCGTCATGTGCGACCGGCGGATCCTCTCGTCGGACCCCCGCGACTGGGATGAGCTGGTGGCTGAGGCGGCGGGCGCCGAGCGGTACAGCCGCCGGCTGTCCGAGCGGATCACCGACGGCTACGCCGCGAAGTTCGACCGCCACGCCGACCAGGGCGGACACGCCGGCCTCGGCTTCCGGCGCTCACCCGAGCGGCCGCATGTCCTCGAGCTCGACCCGGACACGATCGGCCGGGCGATTGCGCTCTTCGAGCGCTACGCCCTTGGCAGCGTGAGCGCGAAGGACCTCGCCGAGGAGACCGGATTGGCGGAGAGCCGGATCCGGATGATCCTCATGAACCCGATCTACAACGGCTGGATCCGCCGCTACCGGCGGAGCCGCACCGAGACCCGCAAGCCCGCGCCATGGCGGTCGAACCCACCGGTTTCCGACGCGCTCTGGGCCCGGGTCGAGGACGTGCGTCGGTCAAAGACTCGCGCTGGCGGGCCGAAGCGCCCCGGCCGGGTCGACCTCCTCAAGGGGCTCATCGAATGCGTGTGCGGGCGGCGGGTGCGGAGCGACGGGACGTTCGCCGACGGCCGCCACCGCAAGCTCCACGCGAACCCGTGCACCGACTGGGGCAAGCGCGCCCGCCTCGGCGACGAGGTGTGGGAGGAGCCGATCCTGGCGCAGGTCGAAGCGATCGAGCTCGACGACGCAACCATCTCGGCCGTCATCGCCAGCCTGGGCTCGGGGCCCCGTCCGGTGGCGATCGACCAGGCGCGGATCGAGCGCCAGATCCGCGAGCTCGCGCTGGAGCATGCCGCCGGCCGCCTCGAGGACGCCGCCTACCTCGAGCGGCTGCACGGGCTCCGGGATGCCAAGGAGAACCTCGAGCGCACGAGCGCCGATGGGATTTCGCCGGAGCGCGCCGTGGCGTGGCTGCAGGTGTTGTCGGCGTCGTGGAGGGCGGCGGAGGTTCCTGCGGAGAAGGCCGACCTGCTCCACGCCATCTACGATCGGATCACCGTCGCAGGGAGGAGGATCGTGTCCGTCAGGCTCACTCCGTCGGCATACGCCCACGGATTCGCGCTCGCGCTACCCGAGAAGGTTGCAGTGGCGCGCCCGACAGGATTCGAACCTGCGACCTTCGGCTCCGGAGGCCGACGCTCTATCCACTGAGCTACAGGCGCGCGAGGCCTGATCTTACCGGTCGAGCGCGGCGAGAGCACCCGCTTCTGGGTCGATCGGCCCGCGGGGCCGCGGGAAACGTGCGCCTGTCTCGACAACGGCGCGGACGCCGTGTGACGCCGGGCGGTCGCCAGGGTCCTAGTCGCGGTGGCGGATCCCGTTGTTGTCGACGAGGTTCCACAGGCTGGCCGCGGCGGCACCGCCATTGCCCGAGAACAGGACCTTGTCGCCCACGGCGCTGTTGCTGCCGCCCAGCAGCCCGCTCGTGAACGTATCCATCGGCTCGCGGCAGTTGTCGGTGTTCGAGCAGCTCGTCCCGGAGGTCGGCGCCGTCGCCGTCGCGAACACGCCATGGGCGAGGTTGTCCGAGCCGAACGAGGTCGAGATGTAGTCGCCCACCATCCGGCCCTGGCTCGTGCTGGCGACCCACGTCGTCGGCATGCCGCTGGCGACCGTCGTGGGGTTGCTCCACGTCGACCCGCCGTTCGTCGACGACACGAACCCGACGCTCAGGCTGGTGCTGTGGTTCGGGAAGAAGTAGTAGGTGAGTCCGAGCTGGGCGCTCGCCCCCGATGTCGCCTTGTTGACCGCGAGGCCCGGGATCACGTGGTCGATGCCGCTGTTCACGCCGTCGATCGGGATCCGGGTAACGGCTGACCACGAGGTGCCGGTCGCGTTCAGCGAGTGGCTGATGACGATGTCGTTGGCCTTGCAGCTCTTGACGAACCGGCAATCGGCCCAGACGACGTACACGGTGCCGGCGCCGTCGATCTCGGCCGACGGCAGCGGACCCTCGCGGAGGCTGCCGGGGGCGGACTTGTGGCGGACCGTCGCGATCGTCGTGAGGGCGCTCCAGGAGGCGCCGCCATCCGTGGAGTCGAAGGCGCCGATCGCGCTCTCGTTGCCGTTCGCGATCGGGACGATGACGGTGCCGTCGGGCCGCACGACCGGCTGGCCGCCGATGACGCCGGCGTTGTTCGACTTGGGCGCGCCCCAGGTCAGGCTGCCGTCGGTCGAGGTGCTCATGTAGAGCTTGTTGCCCGCGCCGTTGTCGTCCCATTCCGTGTAGCAGTTGCCGTAGAAGGGGCTCGTCGAGGTGTCGTCGCAGACGATCCAGTTCTTGTCCGGGCTCACGCTCGAGCTCTCGGTCAGGACGGGCGTGCCCCAGGTGAAACCGCCGTCGCTCGAGCGGCTCGTGTAGATCGCGACGCCCTTGGCGCCGCCCGCCTCGGACATGACGAGCGCGGAGATCAGCCAGACGGCGTGCCTGGCGTCGTAGGCGACCGAGGCGTCGGTGGCCCGGTCATATGTCCCGCCGCTGTGCTTCGTCAGGCCCGGCACGAGCCCGCTGGTCCAGGACGCGCCGTTGTTCGCCGTCGTCGCGAAGCCGATCGCGCAGGCGCCCCCGTCGTAGATCCGGCCCACCTGGAACGCGGCCACGATCGTCGAGCCGTTCGAGAAGGTGTCCGGCTCGACCTCGGTCTGGTGGCTCGTCGCGGTGGACCCGGCGCAGCTCGCCTGAGTGAAGGGATCGGTGCTGAGGTGCAGCGTCGCGGCGAAGACGCCACCCGGCAGGAGCCCGACGACGAGCGCGAGGCTCGCGATCCCGATCACGACGGACCAACGTGTGTGTCGCGGCGTCATTGGGCTCCTCCCTGTCGCGCTCGATGGATGGCTAGCGCAGGACCTCGATCGCATCGAGGTCGACCCGTGGTCGGCCCGAGGTGCCGACCAAGACGAGCTTCAGCGTGTGGGTCCCGCTGCTCGCCCACGTCCTGGCGAAGGCTACGTAGCGGTAGGTCGCCGTCGTCGAATAGCAGCTGACGGTCGTAACGAGGACGCCGTCGAGATAGACCTTCACGGAGCCTCGAGAAGTGGCCCGTGTGGTGACGAATGCAACGCCGCGGCCGGTGAACGTGTAGCTGGCGTATGCACCGGCCGCGGTGGCGTACTTGACGGAGCCGCCGGAGTAGCTCGTTGAGCTCGCCGAGAACCAGGTGCCGTGGAAGGAGATCGCGCTGCTCGTCTGCTGATACAGCGAAGGAGCGAGCGTTGGCCCCGCAAGCCAGCCACTGACATTGCCGGCATGGTCGTACGACCGAACCTCGTATCGGTAGGTGTGGCCCGATGTGCCGCCGACGTTGACCGCAGGACTGGCCAAGCCACCCACGACGAGCGCGAACGCCCCTCCATCCACACTGCGGGCGACGTCGTAGCTCGCGACGCCCGAGCCGCCATCGGACCCAGTCCAGGTGACCCGGATTGCAAGCGTCGAACCACTGATCTGCAGCCCCGACCGAAGCGTGGCGCCGGGCGCCGTGACCGTCGGCGCGGTCCGGTCGACGAGGACCGCCGACGAGGCCGCCGGGGACGTGGGTCCGAGGTTCGTCGCCGCGTCGGAGACGGTGTTCGCATTGAGGGTCAGCGTGACGGTCCCGTCGCTGCAGCCCGTCACGGCGACCGTGTAGCTCGAGCTGCAGCCTGACGGCGTCCCCACGAGGCAGCCCGTCGCGGTCCCGCTGACGCCGAAGTCGCCGGCCGCCAGGCCGCTGACCGATTCGGAGAAGCTCACGCCGAACGAGAGGCTCGTGGACGCGGTCGGCGACGCCGGCGCGGTCACGGCGGCGGTCGGCGCCGTCCGGTCGACGGTGACGGTCGCGGCCGTCGAGGCCGAGGTGGGCCCGACGTTCGAGGCGAGGTCCTGCACCGAGTTGGCGTTCAGCTTCAGGATCACCGTCCCATCGCCGCAGCCCGTCACATCGATCGAGTAGGAGGCGCCCGAGCCCGACGGGGTGCCCACGATGCAGCCCGTCGAGGTGCCGGTCCGGGTGAAGTCCGTCGCTGCGAGGCCCGTGACGCTCTCCGAGAAGGTCAGGTTGTACGAGATCGTCGAGCCGTTGGTCGGGCTGCTGGTCGTCGGGGCGAAGCTCGAGACTGATGGCGGGGTCGTGTCGCCGCCGCCGCAGCCGGGCAGCCGGATTGCCGCGATCCGCGTCCGCCACGGGGCGCTGCCGGTCGTCGCGAGGTACTCGTTCGTGTACCAGAAGGTGCAGTCGTCGGTCGGATCGACCGCGAGCATCGAGTAGTCGCCCCAGCGGGCGGCCGTGCTCGTCTGGGTCCCCGAGCCGGCCATAATCGAGGTCTCAGTCGTCGTCAAGGTGTTGAGCGGGTCACCGGCGAGTCGTCCGGCGAACTCGATCGACGGGTAGACGGACGAGCTCGATAGCGAGTAGCCGATCCCGATGTCGCCGGCGCCGTCCATCGCCGCGCTGGCCATCCAGCGGTCGTTGGCATCCGGCGCCCACGTGCCCTGCTGATGGATCGCCCAGCCCGAGCCGCTGTTGCGAAGCTCCCACCATCGAATGCCGGCCTGGCCGGCCCCGACATTGACCGTGTTCGTGGTCACGAGGGTCTGGTACGAGCCGAAGTTCCGGTACTGGAGCCGGTACATGATCCGGTCCGAGAGGGCATCGACGCCCGGCGTCTTGTTGCCCTGGAACGACGGCTGCGGGATGCAGTTGCGTGCGTAGTTGGCGCACACCACCGTGTTCATCGAGGCCGTGGCGAGCGGTGACGCGGCGTCTGGCATGAACGTCGAATTCGACGGCGTGGTCCAGTCGACGTGGAAGTCATACAGCTGGAGCTGGTCCTGCGGGTAGCCGTTGGCATCGTCGTCGGCCTCGACGAAGACGTTCGGGGCGCCGACCGGAGGCGCCTGCCCGTCCAGGTCGGATGGCAGCATCCCGCCGAGGTTCGGATCGACGGAGTACATGTCGAAATAGACCATCTGGGCGGCCTGCCCGGCGAGCATCTTCGAGCGCTCGAACGCGACGGCGCCCTGCCCGCCCCAGCTGTTGCCGTTGAACTGGTTCGTAGAGAGGTAGTAGCCGTCGGGCCAGACCGTCAGGTGGGGGTAGTCGTCGAGCTTGGTGTCGCTGATCTTGAAGGCGTAGCGGTTCCATGACCCGGTCGGATCGCCGGTCTGGGAGACCGCGACGCACATGTAGAACGGCCCGCTCGGGTAGTTCGGCAGCGAGAACTGGCTCATGACCCAGCGATCGGCGAGAGCGTCGTACTGGGCGATCGGGTCGCCGTTGTTCGTCGTCTCGCACGGCGCCCCGAAGCCGCTCCACAGCGTGTTGCCGTTCGCCGGGCCGTACAGGAGCGTCCCGCTCCGGCTGTAGACGGCGAACGAGAGGTTCACCCACTGGACGTAGTCGTTGGGGCCGATGTCGCCGTTGGTGTCCGGGGGCAGGACGCCGTTGAGGTTGGTGATGCCGTCAAAGCTCGTCACGACGCTGGCGGAGATCGCCCCGGCGACCGGCGCGCTCTGGACCAGCGGGTCCGCTCCTCCCCGCGCGACCGCTGCGCTGCGGCCCGGCAGCGGCAGCGGCGCGTTCGCGTAGGCGTCGCTTTCGCCCGGTATCGATGGACCGGGCTTGACCTGGCGAAGGGGCTTCGAGACGTCGTGCCTGACGTCGGCCGAGACGATCGGACGGGCGCCGTTACTGCCGGCCGACGCGGCGCCTAGGGCGGCGGTCGTCGTGGAGCTGGTCAAGCTACCGGCGACGCCCGGTGCGGCGGGTCCGGGGTGATGGGCCGTCGCCTGCTCAGGCGAGAACGAGGTAAGCGTCGCGGCGACCAGCACGAGGGCGCCCAGGAGGGCGGCCGGGACCGCGAGCCGACGGATCATCGAGCCGCAGCGTAGCGCCGGTCCGACACCGGTTCCACAGGACTTCCGTCGACGCCCGATGTCACGCCGGCGGCTCCGGCCCGGCCCGGTCTGATATCGCCCTCCGTGCGCCGGATGGGACAATCGTCCTGGTGCAGATCGGTCAGGGCCGCGTTCGCCTCGCCTTGCTCGCCGTCGTCGTCCTCGTTGCGGCCGCCGCCGCCGGCTCGGTCCTGGTGGGCGGCCTCGGCCTGACGGGCGAGCCCCAGCCCACGGGCGGGTCGAGCTTCGCGACCAGCTCGGGCATCGCCATCGGATCCATCGGGGCGTCGCCGTCGGGATCGCCAACCGCGCCATCCGGGTCGCCGGCGCCGTCGCCGACCGCCTTCCCGCCGCTCGCCCAGGGCGTCATCCCGATCATCTACCTCCACCGGGTGGTCGCCCCGCCCACGGCCTGGCTGACCTGGACCACGGCCCAACGCCGGGCGTTCATCGCCTATGACGACATCCCGGCCGCCTTCGCCGCCCAGCTCGACTACCTCAAGGCGAATGGCTACACGACCATCCTGCCGCGGGACCTGGCCGCGCACTGGGATCACGGAGCGCCGCTCCCGCCAAGGCCCGTGATCCTCACGTTCGACGACGGGAGCGCGAGCTGGACCCAGACTATCCTGCCGATGCTGCAGGCACGCGGCATGGTCGCCGAGTTCTATCTGACCCTCACGCAGATCCACGATGGTGGGATCACCTGGGCCCAGGTCCGGCAGCTGGCCGCCGCCGGGATGGGCATCGGCGCCCACGACGTCGATCACATCCAGCTCGCCATGCTCGGTCCGGACCGGCCGCCCGCCTCCGCGGCCGTGATGTGGTATCAGGTGCACCAGGTGCGGCTGATCATCGGCCAGGAGATCGGTCAGGCCCCTGACTCGATGGCCTACGTGGGAGGCGGCTGGAACGCGACCCTCGTGGCTCTCGTCCAGAAGGCTGGATACACGACCGCTCGGTCGATCATCCGAGGAATTACCCAGTCGGTGGCGAACCGGTGGCTGCTCCGCGTGGTCGCGATCGCGCCGCACGATGACGTGCTCGACTACTACGGGGGCACGCTCGTGGCCGGGCTGCCGGTCTTCGCCTCGAAGCTCGCGGGGATCTCGCACTAGGCGCGGCGCCGGCCCGCGGCGAGATCACGGGCAGGCGATGAGCCCAGCCGCCACCTTGGCCTTGAGGATTCGGCGAGCGGCCTCCTCTACCCGGGCTCGGAATGTGGCGTCCGCCGACGCCCGGGCGAGAACGGCCCGCGCCATGACGCCCGCCACCTGGATGTCGTTCAGAACGAGGAGGTCACCGCCGGCGTCGAGGAACCGGATGGCGCGGTCGGCAGGCGCGATCGCCGAGACCGCGGTTGCGGTGAGCGTGTCCGAGACGATGACGCCGTCGAACCCGAGCCGATCCCGGAGCAGGCTGCCGACGATCGTCGAGGAGAAGATCGCCAGATTCGCGGGGTCGATCCGCGTGTAAGTCGCCTCGGAGACCATCACGAGCTCGGTGCCAGAGGCGATCGCGGTCCGGAACGGGCCGAGGTACGGATCGGTGGTCGTCGTGACGTCATCGACGACCTGTGCCGTGTTGTCAGTGTTGCCGACGACGCGGCCGAGGCCCGGGAAGTGCTTCGCGGTCGTCGCGACCCCCGCGCCATGCATCCCGGCGATAAACGCGGCCACGTGAGCGGCGACCGTCGACGGGGTGGATCCGAACTCCCGGAAGAGCTGGCCGATCGGGGCGTTGGTGGCCTCGGTGCCCGCAGGGACGACGTCACTGACCGGCGCGAAGTCGACGTTCACGCCGGCGGCCAGGAGCTGAGCGCCCCAGAGCCGGGCCCGGGACTGGAGCGTCGCAGGGGTCCAGGTCCCCTGGACGACAGCCGACGGGATGGTGGCGAAGCCGGGACCCGCGAGGCCCTGGATCTCCCCGCCCTCCTGGTTCGCGCCGATGAAGAATCCGACGCCGTCGGTCGCAGCGACGGTGGCCATGGCCTGGATCCGATCCGAGACGGCCCGGATCGCGGTGACACCGGTGTTCGTGCGCCGATACCAGACGTTGCCGAGGTTCCAGGCGTTGATCGCGCTCGCGATCGCCGTCGGCACCGTGTCGGCGACGAGTGACGGCATGAAGAGCTGCCCCACCTGCTGGCTCTCGCTCATCGACGCGAGGGTCACGGCCGCGCAGTCGGCGGCTGCCGTCGGGGCGGTCGTCGGCAGCGGGCCGGTCGCCGTCGAGAGCGGCGTCCCGGTCGGCAGGGCGGCTGTCTGGCTCGGGCTCGCCGGCGCCTGGCTGGGTGAGAGCGCGTCGCAGGCGATGAAGGCCCAGGCGACGACGAGGGCACCGATCGCGGCGCGCGTGGCGCGCGATCGGGTCACGGCAGTTCGCATCGGGGCATCAGACGGCCGGACCCTCCTCGTGTGATGCGAGGGTAACTGCCGACGGGCGGACCTCATCCTTTACGTTTACGTGAAGGTTAGGTAGACTTCGCTCGTGACGACAGAGACCACGCCGGAGGTCGCCCGCCAGATGCGGATCCAGGAGGTCGCGGCCGAGGTCGGCCTGACGACCCGATCGATCCGCTACTACGAGGAGATCGGCCTGCTCGCGCCGGCTCGGAGCGGCGGCGACTACCGCCTGTACGAGTCCGAGGACGTCGAGCGGCTGCGGTTCATCAAGGGCCTCCGGGATGACGCCGGGTTCAGCCTCTCGGAGATCGGCCAGCTGCTCGAGGACGAGGCCGCGCGACTTCGGAACAAGGCCCGTTTCAAGGCCACCGACGATCCGACCGAGCGCCGGGCCCTCGCCCTCGACGGGATCGCCCGGATCGATCGCCAGATCGACTCCCTGCGGGCCAAGATCGAGCGGCTGCGCGGGATGATCAGCGACGCCCGTGTCCGGCGAGACAAGCTCGCCGCCCGGGTCGAGGAGATCGACGCCGGCGAGCGCCGGACCCACGTCCACGTCGACCGCGCCAGGACCGACGCCTCATGACCGGCCTGCCGACCTTCGGCCGACCGTCGATCGGCCAGCTCCCGGCGCTCCAGCACCGCAACTACCGGCTGTTCTTCGGCGGTCAGGGCCTGTCGCTCATCGGCACCTGGATGACCTCGGTCGCCCAGTCGTGGCTCGTCCTGCAGCTGACCGGCAGCGCCTTCGACCTCGGGCTCATCGGCGTCTTCCAGTTCACGCCGGTCCTGATCCTCGGGCTCTTCGGCGGGATCATCGCCGACTCCCTGCCGAAACGGTCGACGATGTACGCGACCCAGACGATCGCGATGATCGTCAGCTTCATCCTGTTCGCGCTGTCGGCGACGCACACCGTCCAGCTCTGGCACGTGTACCTCCTCGCCGTGATCATGGGCATCCGGAACGCCGTCGACATGCCGACGCGCCAGGCGTTCGCCGTTGAGATGGTCGGGCGCGAGGACGTCGGCAACGCCGTCGCCCTGAACTCGTCCATGTTCAACGGCGCCCGGATCGTCGGACCGGCGATCGCCGGCCTCGTGATCGGCGCCTTCTCGCAGGGCGACCCCGTCGGGGGCGTCGCGCCAGCCTTCCTCATCGACGCGATCAGCTTCCTGGCCGTGCTCATCGCACTGTTCGCGATGGATCCCGAGACGCTCCGGACGGCGCCGCGCATCGAACGCCCGGCAACGGTGGGGGCCATCGCGGCCAACCTCGCCGAGGGCCTCGGCTACGTCCGGCGGACGAGCGTCGTCCTGCTGGCCGTCGTGATCGTCGGGATCGTCGCGACATTCGGGATCAACTTCTCGATCGTGCTGCCGCCGCTCGCCGCGGGGCCGCTGAACGTCGGGGCCGCCGGCTATGGCTTCCTGATGGCCGCGTCGGGCGCCGGCTCGCTCGTCGCCGCGCTGTTCATCGCCTTCCGCGGGACGAAGCCCAGCCGGATGCTCGCCGGCGCGCTCCTGCTCGGCGCGGCCGAGATGGTCGTCGGCGCGAGCCGGAGCTTCGGTCTCGACCTTGCCTTCATGTTCCTGACCGGCACGGGCGCCATCACGATGATGGCCACGGCCAACACGACGATGCAGCTCGCCGTGCCCGACGGGCTCCGCGGCCGGGTCATGTCGGTCTATACGACGGTCTTCGCCGGTTCCACCCCGATCGGCGGCCTGGCGATGGGCGCCATCGCGGCGAACCTCGGCGCGGACGTGGCCCTGTTCAGCGGCGGGCTGGTGTCGTTGCTGGCCGGCCTCGCGGGGATCGTCTGGTATCGCCGCCTCCGGCGGTCGGGCCAGATCCCGGCGCTCGTCCGGACGAGCGAGGCCCACGGCACGAACGCCCGGGTGGTTGCCGGCGCAGCCGCGACCGTCCGGCCCGGCGCGGGACCCGCGGGAGATCTCGCTAGCCGGTGATCTCCGCCCGCTCGGAGAAGCCGAGGGCCACGACCAGCGAGCCGACGAGCCACACCCCGACGAGCACGAGCGCGGTGTCCGCGGGCAGCGCCGCGGCGGCACCCGGTCCGCCCGCGTTCGCGGCGTCGGCCGCCGCGCCGCCGATGTTCACCGACGCGCGGGCGACCGCGAACGGCAGGTACTTCACGATGTCGGGCAGGAAGATCGTGGCGAAGGTCTCGCCGAAGTAGAAGGCGATGCCGGCGCCGATGCCGGCGAGCTGGCTCCGCGCCAGTGTCGCGATCGCGAAGCCGAGCGCGGCTTCCTCCGTGACGGCGAACCAGCCGCGCGCGAACTCCTCGGGGAGCCGGCCGAGCGTGTCCGAGTCGCCCAGGCCCGCCGTCGAGACGCCGGCGACCTTCGCGCCGACGATCGCCGCCCCGACGCCGACGACGAACGTGACCACGAGGCCGATCGCGATCATCACCGCGATCGCGGCGAAGCTGAGGAGCATGTAGCGGGAGCGGCTCTCGCCCCTCGCGACGGCATTCTTCAGCGTCCCCCAGGACCATTCCGAGCCGGCGATGGCCGCGCCGTAGATGACGGCGAACAGGCCGCCCAGGCCGAACATGAACGACAGGATCAGGTCGTACGCCGCGGGGAACGTGACGAGGACGAGCACGCGCTGAGCCTGCGTGCCGCTCGACCGCTGGGAGACCGTGGCGGTCGCGATGATGATCAGGACGAGCAGCCCCAGGAGCAGGCAGACGGTGACCAGCGAGGCCGGCCGGCCGCGCAGCTTCCGAAGGCCGGACAGGAAGAGCCTCATTGCCGGATCCCCTGGAACGTGCCTTCAGAGCCGGGCTGCGCCTCGCCGCCGGTCAGCTGGAGGAAGAGGTTCTCGAGGTCGCTGCCGGACTCGAGGCCCGAGGCGAAGATCCCCGCCGAGGCGAGGGCGCGATTGACGTCCGCCGCCCGCTCCGGCGCGGCGTGGACGCGGAGCCAGACCTCGGCACCGTCGCCGGGCAGGCCGTCCATCGGTGTGGTTGCGCCGATCGGCGCGAGGGCCGTGGCGGCGGCTTCGCTCGAGGTGCCCGGCACGCGGACGCGGATCACCGCCTCGCTGGTGAGCAGGTCGTCGAGGGAGCCCTCGCGAACGAGGCGACCCCCGGCGATGATCCCGACGACGTCGGCGAGGACCTGGACCTCGGCGAGCAGGTGGCTCGACACGAACACCGTCTTGCCGATCGAGGCGAGGTGCCGGAGCGTCTCGCGCATCGCGACGATCCCGGCCGGATCGAGGCCGTTGGCCGGCTCGTCGAGCAGGAGCAGCGTCGGATCGCTGAGCAGGGCACCGGCGATCCCGAGGCGTTGCTTCATCCCGAGCGAGTAGCTGGAGACCTTGTCGTTGGCCCGCTCCCGCAGACCGACGAGCTCGAGCAGCTCCTCGACCCGGTTGCGTGGCACCGGCGCCCCGGCCGCCGCGAGCTCGCGAAGGTTGGCCCGGCCTGACAGGTACGGGTAGAACGACGGCGACTCGACGAGCGCCCCGACCTCGAAGAGCCGGCGCCGATCGCGAGCGGAGAAGGGCCGACCGAGGAGCTCGATCGAGCCGGCGTCGGGGTGGAGCAGGCCGGTGAGGAGACGCATCGTCGTGGTCTTCCCGGCGCCGTTCGGGCCGAGGAAGCCGTACACGACGCCGGCCGGGACCGACAGGTCGAGGCCGTCGAGGGCGACCCGGGAGCCGTACTTCTTGCGGAGGCCGCGCGTCGCCAGGGCCAGCGCGCCGGGGGAGGTCACGCGGTCACGATATCCGAGCGGCGCTCAACGCGGATGAAACGCGCAACCGACAGGCACCTCTCGGCGTCTGATCGCCGTGATCAGGCGGCCGGCGATCCTCGCGACCCTGCTCCTCGCCGTCGTGACCGCCTGCTCGTCGTCCTCGTCCGTCGGCCTGGCGATGGCCGCGGCTCCGCGGGCCTCGGTCGCCCCCGCCGACGCCATCGCGGCCGCGGACGCCCTGAACGCCTTCGGGTTCGATCTGCTCCGCGGCGCCGTCGCCTCAGGTGGCAACGGCGTCATCTCACCGGCCTCGATCGCGATCGCCCTCGGGATGGCGCGGCCCGGTGCACGCGGCACGACCGCGACCCAGATGGACGCGGTCATGCGGGCCCTCGCCTCGGACGACCATGCGAGCTGGCTGAATGCCCTCGACGCCGCGCTGGCGAGCCGGACCGGCACGTTCAAGGACGCAGTCGGCAAGGACGAACCGGTGACCCTTCGGATCGCCAACGCGACCTTTGCCCAGCGCGACCTCCAGATCGAGCCGGCGTACCTCGACGCCCTGGCCAGCCGGTTTGGCAGCGGGGTGCGGCTGGTCGAGTATCGAACCTCGACCGAGGCCGCTCGCCAGGCGATCAACAGCTGGGTCAGCGACCAGACCGAGGCGAGGATCCCCGAGCTCATCGACAAGGGCGACCTCGACCAGCTGACGCGACTCGTTCTCGTGAACGCGATCTACCTGAAGGCGGCGTGGCTGACCCCGTTCGACCCCGCTCTCACGGCGCCGGCGCCGTTCACGACGGCCGATGGCACGAGCGTCGACGTCGCGACCATGCACGGCACCACCGACCTGGCATATGCCTCGGGCACGGGGTGGCGGGCCGTGGAGCTCCCGTACGTCGGTGGCCAGCTGGCGCTGACGATCATTGTCCCCGACGACCTCGCGGCCTTCGTCAAGGGCCTGGACGGTCCGACCTTCCGGTCGATCACGGGCGCCCTGACCGAGACGAGCGTCGACCTATCACTGCCCAAGTTCGGCACCGAGACGAAGATCGATCTCGCGTCCCTCCTGGCCAGCCTCGGGATGCCGGACGCGTTCGACCCCGTGAAGGCCGACTTCAGCGGGATCACCACCGCCGAGCAGCTGTACATCTCCGCCGTGATCCACCAGGCGAACATCGACGTCGACGAGAAGGGCACGACCGCGTCGGCCGCCACCGCGGTCGCCATCCGAGCCTCAGCCCTGCCGTCGAACCAGGTCGAGCTCCACGTCGACCAGCCGTTCCTGTTCGCGCTCCGCGACGTCGAGACAGGCGCCATCGTGTTCATCGGCCAGATCACGTCGCCGTCCCCGCGGGATTCGTAGAAGGCCGGAAAACGTACGGAGCGGCTCCCGAAGGAGCCGCTCCGATGCTGTCCCGGTGAAGGTATCCGCCGAGGCGGACGCTTCTGCCACGCGTCAAGGGCATCTATCACGTCGGCTGTACCGACTACCCTGACCCAACCTACCCATGACCTTGCCGCTGGGGCAGCCAGCCTGCGCGAGCGCAGTGCACCAGCAGTCTAGTCCAAAGGCCCCCCTGAGCCAAGGGTTTTCGTCGCGGATATCGTAAATATCCCTTAACGCGCTTCGATCCAGCCCGTTTCCGGCGCGTTACAGCCGCATTGCACCGGTCCGGAGGCCGTCATGCGGCCGCAAGGTTCAGCCCTCGGTGATCGTGATGCCCGTGATCGCGACCGGGTCGTCGGGCAGGTCGCGGCTGTTCCGCGGCGCGCTCACGATCCGGTCGACGACGTCGAGGCCCTTCGTCACCTGGCCGAACAGCGTGTAGCTCTTCGGCAGCCGACCGGTCAGGTCGGCGGTGCAGATGAAGAACTGGCTGCCGTTCGTGTTCGGGCCGGCGTTGGCCATCGCCAGCGCGCCGCGGACATAGTCGCCCTTCACCGGCTCGTCGGCGAACGTGTAGCCCGGGCCGCCGGTGCCGACTCGCCCCGTGTTCAGGCTCGACTTCTTGCCGTGCTGGCCGTCGCCGGCCTGGATCACGAAGCCGGGAATGACGCGGTGGAAGATCACGTCGTCGTAGAAGCCCTTCCGGGCGAGGTCGACGAAGTTCTGGCTGGCCTTCGGGGCCGAGTCCGTGAAGAGGTCGACGTCGATATCGCCGAGCTCGGTCTGGATCGTGGCGCTGGTCATGGCAGCTCCTTCCTCAGGGGTTGGTGACGGTCAGGTGGTCCATCGCCAGCGGTTCCGTGGCGAGGTTGTCGGGCGAGCCCGAGTTCGGCAGGGCGGCGATCTCGTCGACGACGTTCATCCCGGACGTGACCTGCCCGAAGATCGCGTAGTTGTTGGCGGTGACGAGCTGCTGGGCCGCGCTGTCGTCGAGGACGATGAAGAACTGCGAGCCCTGGCTGTTCGGATCCTGGCTGCGGGCCATCGCCACGGTGCCGCGGTGATACACAGCCGTGACGGGCTCGTCCTGGATCGTGTAGCCCGGACCGCCCTGGCCCACGTGCGATGGATCGAAGTTGCTGAGCGAGCCGTACTGCCGGTCACCGCCCTGGATGACGAAGCCCGGCACGAGGCGGTGGAAGGTCACGCCGTCGTAGTAGCCGCACTGGGCGAGCGCGACGAAGTTGCCCGCGGCGATGGGCGAGATGCTGCCGTCAACCGAGATGACGATGTTCCCCGACTTGGTCTGGATCGTCACGGTCCCGGTCTGGTCCGACGCGAGCGCCGGCGGCTGGCTCGTCGGGCAGCCGGGCGGTGGCGTCACGCCGGCGGCGACGGGCGAGCCCGAGTCCCCGGGCGAGCCAGAGCCCGTGGGCCCCGCGCCGCTGTTCCCGAGGAGCAGGACGACGGCCACGATCACGGTGATGCCGCCGACGACCGCGGCCGCGGCCACGGGTCCGGTCGCGAACGGCGACGACGATCGCCGCGGTGGTGGCTGGCGTCGGCCGCCGCGCGGGGGCGGTGGGACGCGGCCGCGGCCTCCCGACCGGCCCGTCGGCGGGGCTGTCGGGGGCGGCGTCGTGCCGCCCTGACCCGCGTGGGCGGCGCGGCGCTTGGCTCGTCGGGGCGCGGACCGGAAGGGCTGGCTCACCTGGCTGCCTCGCTGGCGGTGGGGTAGTCGACCGCGCCCGAGAGCAGCGCGTCGCCGAGGATGATCGCCGCCGCGCCCGCATCGCGCACGCGCCGGATCGCGGCCGGGTCCCGGGCGCCACCGGCGACGAGCAGCTCCGCGTCCGTCGAGGCCACGATCTCGCCCAGCGCCTGGAGGCCCGCCGGGCCCGTCGCGTGCGACAGGACGAACCGGCTCAGGCCGAGGCCGCGAAGCTCGCGGGCCAGCTCGGCCACGGAGGCCGGCGGGGCCCGATGCCACGGGAAGGCCCGCAGCCGGTCTGGCCTGGCGTCGAGGCCGATGGCCAGCCAGTCGCCGGCCACATCGAGGCAGGCTCGCAGGACGGCGGGCTCATCGGCCAGGCTGGTCTCGGCGACGATCCGTGTCGCGCCGGCCGCGAACGCCAGGCGGATGGCGTCGGGGCTGCCCAGGCCGCCGGCCAGCTGGAGCGGCGTGGCCACCCGCGCGGCGATGGCGCCGACGACCTCGAGGTTCACCGGCCGCCCCTGGCGGGCGCCGTCGAAGTCGACGAGATGGATCGCCGGGGCACCGAGCCCGACGAAGTGCTCGGCGATTCGATCGGGTCGATCGGTCGGGGCACCGACGCCGCTCGAGACGCCCGGCCAGAAGACCGTTCGGGAGCGACCGCCCTCGACGTCGATGGCGGGGATGACCTGCATCGGGTCAGCCGGCGACTGCGGACCCCGCTGCGGCGGTCGCGCGGGCGGTGTCGGCGAGGGCACCCCGGACGGCCGCGATCGTCGCGTCCACGTCCGCCGCCTCGACGCCGTAGTGCGTGACCGCGCGAACCTGGCCGTGCGGGAACGGGGTCATGAGGACGCCGCGTCCCTCGAGCGCGGCGAGGAATGCGCCCCGGTCGCGCTCGACCCGGAACATCACGAAGTTCGTCCGCACCCGGCCCGGGTCGAGGCGGCCGGGCTCGGGCTGGGCGACGTCGCCGGCCGAGACGATCCCGTCGAGCCCGGCGAGGCCCTCGGCCAGGCGCCGGGCGTTCCGGTGGTCATCCGCCAATCGCTCGATCATGCCCGCGGAGCCGTCGCGCAGCGCGACGAGGCCCGGCGCCGCGATGACGCCGGCCTGGCGCATGCCGCCGCCGAGGAGCTTCCGCGCCCGCCGCGCGTTCCAGATGAAGTCGCTCGTGCCGACGACCACGCTGCCCACCGGGCACGACAGGCCCTTCGAGAGGCAGAACGAGAGGCTGTCGGCCGGTCCCGCGAGATCGGTCGGCCGGCAGCCGAGGGCCACGACCGCGTTCCAGAACCGGGCCCCGTCGACGTGCAGCGGCACGCCCTTCTCGCGAGCGATCGCCCCCACGTCGGCGGTGTAGGCCGGGCCGAGCGGCTGGCCCATCGTGTGCGCGTTCGTGTTCTCGATCGTGATCAGTCCGGTGATCGGCTCGTGGGGGTCCGTCGGATCGCGGAAGGCGTCTCGGATCTCGGCCGGATCGAGTGTCCCGTCGGGCTGCTCGCGGAGCACGCGGACCGAAGCGCCGACGACGACCGCGTGGCTCGCGGCCTCGTCGCCGACGATGTGCGACTGGGCTCCGGCGATCGCCTCGTGGCCGCGCTGGAGATGGGCCATGAGGGCGACGAGGTTGCCCATGGCCCCGGACGCGACAAAGAGGCCGGCCTCCTTGCCGAGGAGCTCGGCCGCCCGCTGCTCCAGGGCGATGACGGTCGGATCGTCGCCGAAGACGTCGTCGCCGACCTCGGCATCGGCCATCGCCCGGCGCATCTCGGGGGTCGGCTTGGTGACCGTGTCGGAACGAAGGTCGATCGGCGGCATGGGCGGCGAGGCTACCACCGGAGGCGACCTGCTATCCTCGCGGCTCGCCGCCCGGACCCGTGGTGTAGCGGCCCAACATGCCAGCCTGTCACGCTGGAGATCGCCGGTTCGAATCCGGTCGGGTCCGCCATCTCACGACTCCACCCGACGCCCCGCCCGCCCGCCCGGACGGGGCGTCCCCACGCCCGGTCCCCATGCCCGTAGAGTCTCCCGCGTGAGCTTCCGGCGAACCGGGCCGCGGCCGTCGCTCCTGGCATTCCTCGGGTTCGTGGCCGCGATCGCGTTCATCTTCCTGGCCTCGTCGCTCGGCGGGCCGGACCTCCCGGTCGCGTCGGCGACCGCCGGCTACCCGACGCTGCCGGCCGACCTGCGGTCGCTGCTGCCGGGCGGAGCCGAGGCCTCGACCGAGCCGGGCGGACAGGCGACCCCGGCCATCGGCGCGATCGCGATCGTGCCGGTGACGAGCTTCCGGAACCCGTGGGCCTCGACGAGCGCGGCCGAGGTCGCGAACGTCGTGGCCGGACGGAGCTCGCGCTACGCCGCCGTCGAGGTCACCCAGGACGAAGCCGCGCTCGTCCTCCAGGCGATCGCCGTCCCGACATCCGCTGCGGGGTCGCGGGTGATCGTCGCGTCCGACGCCGCGACCCTGCGGGCCGACCTCGCGGCGCATCCGGATCGGCTGGGCTTCCTGGCCTCCTCGGACGTCGACCCGAGCGTCCGCGCCCTCGGCTGGGATGGGCTCACGCTGTTCGGCGTGCAACGCGTGGCCACGCTCGATGGCTGGCCGCTGACGATCGCGCCGCCGCCCGGCACCGTGCCCGCGACCGCGACGCCCTACGACCCGGCGACGGCCTGGACGCTCGTCGCGGTCGGCGACATCAACCTCGACGGCGGGGTCGCGTACCACGTGAAGCAGCTCCATCTCGGCGTGAACTTCCCGTTCGACGGCGGCACGGCCACGATCACGGGCCGCACCTGCTGCAGCGCCGTCGGGCTGCCCCTCCCGATCGCGAGGCGCACCGGCAACGGTGGCGCCGTCCGCGACCTGCTGAGCCTGTCGGACCTGTCCCTCGCCGACTTCGAGAGCCCGGCCCCGAACCGCTTCACGTACCACCCGGCGGGCCTCACGTTCACCGCGGATCCGGCGCTCATCGAGGGCCTGTCGAACGCCGGCATCGACTGGGTCTCGCTGGCCAACAACCACATCGGCGACGCCGGCGGCCAGGGCATCCTGGACACGCTGCAGAACCTCGACACGTGGGGCATCGCCCATGGCGGGGCCGAGGCGAGCCTCGACGCCGCTCGCTCGGCCACGCTGCTCGATGCCGGCGGCATCACCGTCGGCATCCTCGGCTACGACACGATCAGGCCGGCCTCGGCCGCCGGCCCGGACCGGCCGGGCACGAACGAGATGAGCGCCACCCGCGTCCAGGAGGATGTCGCCGCGGCCCGGGCCGCCGGCGCCCAGCTCGTCGTCGTCTTCGCCCACTGGGGAACCGAGTACACCGCCCAGACCACCGCCAGGCAGCGGGCGCTCGCCCATGCCGCGATCGATGCCGGGGCCGACATCGTCATCGGCAGCCACACCCACTGGGCGGGCGGGGTCGAGATCTACCGGGGCAAGCCGATCCTCTACTCGCTCGGCGACTTCGTGTTCGACGTTCAGCGCTCGGAGCAGACCGAGGAGGGGATCATCGTCGAGGCGACGTACGAGGGAACGACGCTGGTCCAGCTGCAGCTCGTCCCGTACGTGGTTCTCGACGGGTCACAGCCGAACCTGCTCGACCCGGCCGGGAGGGGCAAGGTCGTCCTGCGCCAGGTCTTCGGCGCCTCGCCGGACCTGCCGTGGTGACCGCTAGCGCGCCGGCAGCCCGGCGAAGAGGTCGGTCTCGGGCGTCGTGTTCGGGACCTTCGACTCGCGGAGGACGTAGGCCTCCTTGCCCCAGAACCGTCGCCAGCCATCGATCCCGCCCTTCAGGAAGAAGCTGTCCGGCGACATCTGGGTGACGTGATGGTTGATCGCCGCCCATTTCCGGTCGATGACGTCCGAGACGTCGACCCACGTCGTGATCTGGTCGTCCGGGGTCATCATCCGGGCCATCGTCCGCTCGAACTCGGCGAGCTGCTCGGGCGTCGCGTCGGGCGGCGGCGCCCAGCGGTTCGTCTCGCCGGCCTGCTCCATGACCCGGCCCATCTCCTCGCGAACCGACCGCGGGATCGCCTGCTCGTAAAGCTTCAGGGGCTGCCACGGCGCGAGCCCGCCCGCCTCGGCCGCCGGACCGCTGCCTCCGTGCTCGGGCGTGAGCTGCTCCGGATACCAGGCTGGATCACCGGCCCGGGCGAACGCTCGCACGGCGGTGTCGTGGGTCCGGATGTGGTCGGGATGGCCGTAGCCGCCGAAGTCGTTGTAGGTCGTCATGACGTCCGGCCGGTACGTCCGGACGAGCCAGACGAGCCGACCGGCGGCCTCGTCGAGGTCGGCGTTCCAGTAGTTCCGGGGATCGAGGTTGCCGACGCGGCCCATCATGTCCGAGTCGCGGTAGCCGAGGTTCTGCCACTCGATGACGCCGAGCTCGCCCATCGCGGCCTCGAGCTCGCCCATGCGGATCTCCCCGAGGCGCCGGTGGTTCTCGGGCGTGTCCATCGCGGGCACCACGATCTCGCCCATCTCGCCCCGCGTGCCGGTCACGAGCACGACCCGGTGGCCGTCACGGACGGCCTTGGCCATGACGCCGCCCGTGCCGATCGTCTCGTCGTCCGGGTGGGCGTGGGTCGTCATCAGGGTGTAGGGCATCGGCGGCATCCTAGCCGCGGACCCGTACCTTCGTCCGTGGGACGCGCTCGCGATCCCGGCGTCATCCTGACCCCGTGATCGGGGCCATCGGCTCGCGCCTCCGACTCGTCCTCCGGCAGCCCGCGCCGGCCGGCGCCGACGGGCCGCCGTCGCCTGCCGAGGCCGGGGCGCTGCCCGAGGTCGACTTCGTCGCCTACACGTCGGACGAGCGCCTGTCCGGGCGGGTCCGACTCGACGCCTCGCGCCTGTCCGACATGCTGAACCGCCACGACGAGTACGTCCTCGTGGATGCGCTCGCCGAGCGGCTCCCGCTCGGCGGCTCCCTCGTCGTGTCGGAGATCCTCGTGCGACGCGACGAGCTGCCCCTTGTCCAGGTCGGCGGTCCGCGCGGCGATCGCGCCCTGCGGGTCGCCACCGAGCGCCATCGGATCGTGCTCCGAGCGGGCCGCTACCTGGTCTCGGGCCGGCTCCACAGCGGGCTCGGGGAGGATCCGCTCGCGTCGCTGCGGGCCCGCCGGCCGATGGTGCCGCTGACGGACGCGACCATCGAGTACCGGCGCAGCAGTGACATCGTCCGGGAGCCGGGCGGCACGATCGTCGTCAACCGCGAGCACGTCGACTGGGTCCGCAAGGGCGTGCCCATGCCCGATGGCGCCGAGATCCCATGGGTGCCGATGCGGCGGCCGCCGCGGGACGCGGCCGACGAGCCCGCCGAGGTGGAGGCCGCCACGCTCGCCGAAACGGCGGGCTGACCGCGCCGACCGCCGGCTGAGGGCGGCCCGCCGGCCCGTACCATCGCCGCCATGCCAACGGGCCCGCTCGCCGGCATCCGCGTCGTCGACTGCTCGACGGTCCTCGCCGGGCCGTACTGCACGATGCTGCTCGGCGACCTCGGCGCGGACGTCGTGAAGATCGAGCCGCTCGAAGGTGATGCCACCCGCCACTGGGGCCCGCCGTGGGTCGGCGACGAGGCCGCCGGAACCCGGACCGCGACCTACTTCCTGGCGATCAACCGCAACAAGCGCAGCCTCCGGCTCGACCTCCGCTCCGAGGCCGGCCGGGACGTGCTCCGCCGGCTGCTCAGCGGCGCCGACGTCGTGGTCGAGAACTTCCGTGTCGGCGGCTTCGCGGGGCTCGGCTTCTCTGACGAGGCGCTGCAGTCGCTCAACCCGGCGCTCGTCCACCTCGCGATCAGCGGCTTCGGCACGACGGGCCCGGACGCCGACAAGCCCGGCTACGACTTCGTGATCCAGGCCATCAGCGGCCTCATGTCGATCACCGGCGAGCCGGATGGCCCGGCGCTCAAGGTCGGGGTGGCGATCAGCGACGTCGTGACCGGGACCTTCGGGGCGGTGTCGATCCTCGCCGGGCTGCTGGCCCGGGCGCGGGACCGCGCAGGCGGCCAGCGGATCGACGTCTCGCTGCTCCAGGGCACGTTCGCCGTGCTCGTGAACCAGGCGCAGTCGACGCTCGCGACGGGCCAGGCCCCGGGCCGGCTCGGCAACGCCCACCCGAGCATCGTCCCGTACGAGGCGTTCCGGACGCTCGATGGGTCGATCGCGATCGGGGTCGGGAGCGAGAAGCAGTGGCGGGCGCTGTGCGCTGCGTTGGCGCTCGACCAGGTCGCGGCGGATCCGCGGTTCGCCTCGAACGGCGCCCGGGTCACCAACCGCCGGGCGCTCGTGGCGCTGCTCGACGAGCACTTCGGCCAGCGGTCGAGCGCCGACTGGCTGGCGGTCCTCGACGCCGCGGGAATCCCCGCCGGCCCGATCCGCGACATCGGCGAGGCCTTCGCGTCGCCGCAGGCGGTGGCGATGGGGAGCCGCGTCCCGATCCAGCACCCGGTCCTCGGCGCCGTCGACCAGGTCGCCAGCCCGTACGCCCTCTCGGCGACGCCCGCGACGATCCGCCGGCCGCCGCCGATGCTCGGCGAGCACTCGCGGGAGATCCTGGCCGAGGCCGGCTTCGACGCCGCGGCCATCGACCGCCTCGCCGCCGACGGCGTGATCTGAGCTCGGACCGGGCGGCCCGCCGCGGCAGCGGCTCGCCAGGCAGGCGAGCCCTGCGATCGATGCGCGGCTGCACGGACCCGCCCGGGGCGACCGGAACCCGCTGCTAGACTCCCGGCCGATGGATTCCCGCGAGCGCTGGGCGCTCATCCTCGGCGCTTCCTCCGGCATGGGCGAGGCCACGGCCCGGACCCTTTCGAAGGCCGGCTACAACATCGCCGGGATCCACCTCGATTTCCGCGCCGGCCTGGCCCATGTCGAGGACCTCAAGGCCGACCTCGCGCGCGAAGGCCGGGAGGTCCTCTACATCAACATGAACGCCGCCGACGACGAGAAGCGGGCCGCCGCCATCGCCGAGCTCGGCGGCCGGTTCGCGACCGGGCGTGCGGCGGGCCGCGACCCCTACGTCCGGATCGTCATGCACTCGCTCGCGTTCGGCAGCCTCGTGCCGTTCATCGCCGACGACCCGAAGGCCGCTGTCGATCGCAAGAAGATGGAGATGACCCAGGACGTCATGGCGAACAGCCTGGTCTACTGGGTCCAGGATCTCCACCGGGCCGGGCTCCTCGGCCAGGGCAGCCACGTGTTCGCGATGACGTCGGAGGGCTCGACCCGCGTCGTGCCGTCGTACGGCGTCGTGTCCTCGGCGAAGGCCGCGCTCGAATCCCACGTCCGCCAGCTCGCCATGGAGCTCGCCCGGAAGGGCTCGGGCATCACCGTGAACGCGATCCGGGCAGGGGTCACCGACACGCCCGCGCTCCGGAAGATCCCCGAAGCCCAGACGATGATCGACATCACCCTCAAGCGGAACCCGACCGGCCGGATGACGACGCCGCAGGACGTCGCGAACGCGATCCTCGCGCTGTCCGGCGACGGGACCGACTTCATCAACGGTGACGTGATCAGCGTCGACGGCGGGGAGTTCGTCACCGGCTCCTAGGCCCCGGCGCGCATCCCGGCTCCGGGCGCAGCGCTCAGGCGCCGGCCGCCTCCTCGCGATCCCGGCGCGGGCGGATCGGCGTGACCTTGCCCCCGGCCGCCGTCTCGCGGTGCCCGGCGAGATAGGCGCTCGCCAGGACCGGCGGCATCGGGGCGGCGTAATGGAAGCCCTGGGCATATCGACAACCGAGCGAGCTGAACCAGCGGGCCTGGGCGCTCGATTCAATGCCCTCGACGACGATCTCCAGGCCGAGCGCCCGACCGAGCTCCACGATCGCCCGGCTGATCGTCCGCGGCGTCCCCGCCGTCCCGCTCGGCGACACGAACGAGCGGTCGATCTTCAGCTCGTCGAGCTCGAAGGCCTGGAGATAGCCGAGCGACGAGTAGCCCGTCCCGAAGTCGTCGATCGAGATCCGGACACCCATGCTCCGGATCTCCCGGACGCGCTCGATCGTGTCGCGGGTCTGGGCCATGAGGGTGCTCTCGGTGATCTCGAGGGTCAGGCAGCGGGGCGGGAGGCCACTGTCGCGCAGGGCGGACGCGATCATGCCGGTCAGGCCAGGGTCGGAGAACTGGCGCGCCGAGAGGTTCACGTTCACCCGCAGGTCCGGCATCGAGTGGGCGTGCTGCCAGATGCTCACTTGGCTGCAGGCCTCGTGGAGCACCCAGCGGCCGATCGCCATGATCTCGCCGCTCTCCTCGGCGATGCCGATGAACTCGGCCGGCATCTGCGTCGGCCGGCCCGGCGGCTCCCACCGGACGAGCGCCTCGACGCCGGCGACCCAGCGCCGGCCGGGCGCCAGCTCGACGATCGGCTGGTACTCGAGCCGGAGCTCCTCGCGCTCGACGGCACCGCGGAGGCGGGTGTCGACGTCGCTCCGGGCGGCGGCCCGCTCCAGGAGCTCGGGGTGGAACAGCTGGTGGCGACCGCGACCGGCGCCCTTGGCCGCGTACATCGCGATGTCGGCGTTCCGGAGCAGGTCGTCGGCGGAGTCGCCCGCGACGCCGGACATCGCCACGCCGATGCTCGTCCCGATCCGGAGCGTGCCGTCGCGGGCCGGGATCGGCGCCGACACGCTCTCGAGGAGTCGGTCCGCGACGGCCACGGCCTCGGCGCCGTCGCTGACGTCCTCGAGGAGGATCGCGAACTCGTCGCCACCGAGCCGCGCGGCCGTGTCACCCGGCCGGATCGCCAGGCGCAGCCGCTCCCCGACGACCTGCAGGATCTCGTCGCCGGCGGAGTGGCCGAAGCGGTCGTTCAGGACCTTGAAGTGGTCGAGGTCCATGAAGAGCACCGCGACTCGCCGGCTGCTCCGGCCCCGGAGCCGGTCGAGGACGTGGGAGAGGCGGTCGAGGAACAGGCGGCGATTGGCGAGCCCGGTCAGCGCGTCGCGGAAGGCCTGGTCATGGATCTCGTCGTACAGGCGGGCGTTCTCGAGCGACACGGTGGCCTCGCGAGCGAGCAGCTGGGCGAGCTGGACGCTCCGCTCGCTGAAGACCTCGGAGTCGGTCGACGTGAGCTCGAGGATCCCGATCGACTCGCCGCGGACGACCAGCGGCAGGATGACCATGCTCCGCTGGCCGACGGACGCGAGGTACTCGATCTCGTTCGGATCGCTGGCTGGATCAGCCGCGTCCACGAAGCACGGCTCGCCGGTCATCAACACGCGCCGCGTGGCCGGGAACCTCGCGAGGTCGTAGGACGGGTCGATGCCGGGCATGTCGGACGGGAAGTAGGCGAACGTGACGACCCGGTCGGCGGCCCGATCCCAGAGGCTCAGCGTGCAGTCTGCGACCTCGGCGGCGCGGGCGATGTGGCGGGCGATGATCCGGCCCACCGCGACCGGGTCGAGGGTCTGGGCGACCTCCCGTGAGAGGTCCATGGCCGCGCTGAGCTCGGTGGCGATGTCCGTCATCTGGCTGCTCGCGTTCCAGAGGAAGACCTGGAACGCGGCGTACGACAGCACGAGCGAGCCGGCCGGGATGACGAGGTTCCACGGCGTCGTGAGGTGCGAGCCCCACGGGAGGAGTGACCCGGCGAGCGCCGCGTACACGCCGGTCGCGGCGCCGAGGAGCATGACCCGGAAGACGACCCTCGGCGGGACGTAGACCAGCGCGACGACCGACGGGATCACCGCGGCCATCGCCATCGCGATTCCGACGGCCGGCTCGGCGGTGACGCCGAGGACGATGGCGACGTTCATCGCGATCGCCGCTCGCAAGGCGAGGGACGCGGCCGGCCGGTGCCGCGACGTCCGGTACTCGACGAGGAGCCACAGCCCGGCGAGCAGCTCCACGAAGCCGGCGGCGGCGACGGCGGGATCGCGGAGCCAGGCCCCGACGGCGATGCCGAGCAAGCCCGCCGGCGCGACCGCGGCGCCGACGACCCCGACGGCGCGCCGCAGCTGCCGCTGGGCGCGAGGATCGGTCAGCGGCGTTCGATCGGAGGCGTGCGCCGGGTGGGCCTCGGCCGACGCGGGAGCGGGCATCGGGCGGAGCCTGCGGCCTCGTCCCGCCGATGGTCACCCCCCATTCGTACGGGGATGCGCCGACGCACCGGGCTCCTTCGGCCCGCCCCTTCGGGCGATTCGGCTCTGTGGCGGCCAGCCGCCGCTTCCGATGCTCGCCCTGTCATGACGAGATCGGGCGCCAGCCTGCCCCTGAGCCGCCGCGAGCGCCGCGAGCTGGCCCGCCGCGAGCAGCCGCCGAAGCGGACGCGCGCTCGCCGATCGAACCCCCGGCCCGCCTGGCAATCGCCGATGGCGATCGTCACCGGCCTCGCGGTCCTCCTCGGGATCGTCCTCGTCGCGATCGCGACGCGGCCGCCCACGGCGCCGGCCCTGAACCTCGTCAGTGGCCCGACCACGTACCCCGCGGACCTCACCGACGGCACCTCGCTCGGCTCGCCGAACACGCCGGTCGTCATCGACCTCTACGCGGATTTCCAGTGCCCCGCGTGCCAGCAATTCGTGACGATGGAGCTGCCCCAGCTCGTGACCGACTACGTGAAGCCCGGGATCGTCCGGATCCAGGCTCACGACCTCGACATCCTCGGCCGCGGCAGCCCCGACGAATCGCTAGAGCTCGCCGCGGGCGGCTTCTGTGCCGCCCAGCAGGATCGCTACTGGCAGTACCACGACCTCGTCTTCTGGAACCAGGGCCCCGAGAACCGGGGCGTCCACAACGCCGCGTTCATCGCCGCCGTCGCCGACCAGGCGGGCGTTGACCCGGCGGCCTGGCAGGCCTGCTTCGCCCGGACCGACATCCGCGCCCCGATCGTGTCGGCGACGCGAGCGTCCGGAGTCACCGCGACCCCGACGCTCCGGATCAACGGCCAGCAGCTGGTGGGCGTCCCGGCCTACGCGGATCTCGTCGCGCTGATCGAGCGCCTCGCGGCCGCGTCGCCGAACCCCTCGTGACCCCGTGACCCTCGCGTCGCTCGGCCGGCGGGCCCCCGTCCGGCCGATCCTCGGCGTCCATCCCGGGCTCATCCTCGCAGCCCTCGACTTCGTGGGCCTCGCGATCGCGGGCTACATGGCGACAGTGGAGCTCGGCGGCGGCGTCCCGGTCTGCGGGCCGCTCCACGGCTGCGAGGAGGTTGCCCGGAGCGAGTACAGCCGGATCGCCGGGGTGCCGGTCGCCGTCTTCGGCGTCGGGCTGTCGCTGACGCTCCTCAGCCTGGCGATCGCCTGGTGGCGGAGCGACCGCTACTGGCTCCTGCTTGCCCACTACGGGCTGTCGCTGGCAGGCGTGCTGTTCGAGGCCTACTTCCTGTACCTGGAGCTGTTCGTGATCGGCGCGATCTGCGTCTGGTGCACGAGCTACGGGCTGTCGCTCGCGCTGCGGTTCGTGATCGCCCTGACGGTGTACCGGCGAGGCGGGCCGGAGCCGGCGACCTAGATCACGGGACCCCGGACGCGCCGGTCGTCGCGTGCGTGCCGGACGTGGAGAGGCTGACGCTCCGGACGACCGCCGGCAGCGGCACCGACGCCGGGAGCGCCTGGGCGACGCCGTTGATCGCGGAGACGCTCGCCGCCAGGTTCCCGAGCGACGCCTCGAAGGCCGCCAGCCGGCTCACCGCGGTCGCGTACGCGCCGCTCGCGGTCGAATAGTCGGTCGCCTGCGTGCCGAGGCCGGCTGCGACGCGGTCATCGGCCGTCGTGAGGTCGTCGATCGTGGTCAATGCCGGCGCCCGATCGGCCGCCGCCGCCGCTTCGCTGCTCGCCTCGTTGGTGGCCACGCCCGCGAGCGACACGGCATAGGCCGCCGTCGAGAGCCCCAGCATCACGACGACGTGGGGCGGCACGCGCAGGTCGATGCGCCGATCAGTCATCGACGCCGCCCGAATCGTCCGTGTACGACGGACTGCCGCCGCTCGAGCGCACCGTGGCGGCCTTGACCGCGGCGGACTTCAGCGCGGCCTCGAGCTTCGCCAGCTTGGCCTGGGCGGCCGCGAGGCTGGCCCGGAGCCCGTCGGCGGTCGTCTGGTCGACCGTGACCTGGTCGGTCGCGGTGCTCAGGGCCGACGCGAGGTCGGCGCTCGACGACTTCAGCTGGTCGAGCTGGGCCTGCAGGTTCGCCGATCGAGCCTGCTCCGCGGCGAGGGCCGCCTCGATCGAGGTCAGCGACGCCGGCGGGTTCGCCAGCTGGGCCGAGCTCGCCGTCCAGGCGGCGGCGGCCTCGACGGCGCCAGCGGCGAGCAGCAGGGAAAGCAGGACGCCGAGCACGACGAGCGGCCGGCGGACGGCGAGACGAGCGGTCATGAGCGTTCCTCCGTGAGTGACGTGGCGAAGGTGGGTCGAGCAGATCGGACGATCCAGTAGCGGTAGGCGGCGGCCAGCGCGACGACGACGAACGTGGCCACGTAGACCGCGGTGAGAGCGGGGGAGTCCGTGCCGGCGGTCAAGCCGTGGATCCACGCCAGCGCGAGGACGACGATCCCCAGGCGGTGGAGCTTCAGCCACCAGCCGTTCGGGAGCCACTTCGTGAATCGGGCCGTCAGCCCCGTCACGAGCATCGCGTACAGGGCGATCGTGCCGAGCGCGACGGGGACCGACCGGTATTGGGAGAAACCCGGCACCAGCGCCCCGAGGATCCCGACGTTCGCATATCGATCGACGGCGATCGCGGCGCCATGGATGACGACGAACGCGATCGTGAAGACGAAGGCGTGCTCGTGCCACGGGAAGAGGCGCTTCGAGAGCTTCCACGTCGACTTGTTCGTCGGGTGGCTCAGGACGAGCCCGAACGTGACCTCGACCGTCATGAGGAGCAGGGCCGTCAGGCCGGCCGCACGGGCGCCGAGCCAGAAGCGGATCTCGGCCTGGTGGGCCGACGTCGCCGGCAGGATCTGGTTCGTCGCGACGAGGGCCACGATGCCGGCGACCGCGCCGATGATGACGAGGGTCGCGCCGCTCAGGCGCCCGGTCCCGGGCCTCGCGGCCGCCTTCGCGCTCGCCGCGGCGCGCGCAGCGCCGTGCGCCGACCTGACGCCGTTGCCCGACGCGACGCCGTTCGCAGGCAGGGCGGCGGATCCGGAGTGCGTAGCTGCCGCCACGGAGCGACCTCCCGATGTCGACGAGTCACCCAGATTGAGGCGGATCCTCGCGGCAAGGTTTCAGCCGCCCCATCCCGTGAAGGTCCCGGATGGGGCGGCTGTTGGTCACGCGTTGCGCGCGAGCCTCACCCTCACGGGCTGGCCTCCGCCGGCGAGGTGCTCGGCGCCGCCGATGGCGTGGCGGCAGCCGCGGCATAGCCGGTGAGCTCGACGTAGGCCTCGGCGCTACCGGCGCTCACGCAGGAGGGGAAGGGCGATGCGCCGGCCTGCGCTCCGATCCGTGCGGTCACGCACTGGGAGCCCTCCCAGTAAACGACGCCGGTCGTCGGGCGGGTGTCGAGCTCCTGGTCCGCGACGGTCGGGGTCAGGCGGACCTCGATGGGGAGCGATCCCCGGATCTGGATGGTCCATCCGGCCGGGTAGGTCGCGTCGGTCGCCGGGCTGGTCCAGCTCCCGGTCGGCGTGATCCTGAAGTCCGAGCCGGCGATGGTCGATACCTGCGAGCCCCGGACGAGCGCCCCGTAGGCGAGCGCCTGGCTCCCGTCCGGGCCTCGGACGACCGAGAGCATCACGTGGATCCCGGAAGGCGGGAAGCCGATGGCGAACCAGTCCCAGCCGCCGCCGACCGAGATGAAGTCGCCCCACTGGTGGTCGAACCACGCCTCGCCGCTCACCGTCTGGGACACGCCATCCAGGACCAGCTGGCCGGAGACCTGGAGGCTCGGCCGCGAGTAGTAGTACGAACCGCCCGACGGCCCGAACGAGACCCAGCCGTTCGTGTCGTGGAGGGCCGTCGGTCCGTTCGGGCTCAGGCTGAGATCGAGCCCGAAGCCGCCGCCGGCCGTCGAGGCCTCGGCCGGGGAGAGGGCCGCGGTGATCGTGTCCTGGCCGCCCTGGCCGGCGAGCCGCCACGGCGCCGCCGGCGTCGCGGAGGGGTTCGACGGGTCGAAGCCGGAGATCCGGAGATCGAACCCGCCCGGCTGGCCCGTGGCATCCCGCGGGGACTGGTCGACGGCAGGGCCGATCTGCGATCGCTGGGCGTACAGGAATCGGTTGCCGCTCTCGTCGGTCAGGGCCAGGTGCGAGGCCCACGTCACCGGGACGTCGCCTCGCTCGGCGCGGAAGATCACGGCCTCGAAGCCGAAGTGACGCCCATCGGCGGTGACGAGGTGGCCCGTGTAGTACCACCACTCGGTCAGGCGATCGTGCGGTCCGTCGTCGCGGGGGAAGACGATCGCGACCGGATCCGGGGGGCGAGCCGGGGTTGCCGACGAGCTCGCCGGGGACGCGACCGGCAGCGGTGGGTTGGCGAGGAGCAGGCCGCCGGAGCAACCAGCCAGCACCGCGACGACGAGCCCGGCGAACCCGGCCTGCAGAGAGCGCCGGACCCGCGCCCTCATGGGGCCGCCTCCGCGCCCTCGATCGCGGGCAGCCGCCGCTCGATCGCCTTCGGCAGCCACCAGTTCCATCGTCCGAGGAGCCGCATCGTCGCCGGCACGAGCAGCGCCCGGACGACCGTGGCGTCGAGCGAAACGGCGATCGCCATGCCGAGCCCGAGCGCCTTGATCAGAACGATGTCGGCGAAGGCGAACGAGCCGGCCACGACGACCACGATGAGCGCCGCGGACGTCACGATCCGACCGCTCCGCTCGAGCCCGGCCGCGACCGCCGTCCGGTTGTCCCCCGTCGCCCGCCACGTCTCGCGCATGCGCGTGAGCAGGAAGACCTCGTAGTCCATCGACAGCCCGAACAGGACGCAGAAGAGGATCACGGGCTGCGTGGTCTCGACGAAGCCCAGCGGCCGGGTCCCGAGGAGCGCCGACAGGTTGCCGTCCTGGAAGATCCAGACCAGGGCCCCGAACGAGGCCAGGATGGAGAGGCTGTTCATCACCAGCGCCTTGAGCGGCAGGAACACCGATCGGAGGAGCAGGAAGAGGACCGCGTACGTGGTCACGAGGATGAACGCGGCCGTCCGCGGGAAGTCCATCGCCACCCCGGCGACGACGTCCTCGACGTCCGCCGCGCCGCCGCCGACCATCACCGACATCCCGGCCGGCGCCCCGAGCCCGTCGACGCCGGCCCGGATGTCGCGGACGAGCTGCCGACCCTGCGGATCGTTCGGGCCGTACGGCGTCGTGATCGTGAAGCTCGTCAGGTCGCCCTTCGTGGTTGCCGCCAGCGTGGTGGCGACAAATCGGTCCGGCGGTCCGCCGGGGCTGGCGTACAGGAGCTGGTACTGGGCGAGGGTCAGCCGCGGGTCGACGTCGACGAGCCCATCGACGCGGGCCACGCGCGGGTCCGCGGCCAGGCGCCGCGAGTAGTCGTAGAGCGCCGCCACGTTGGCCGCGTCGGTGGCCGGGCCGGTCGTGGTGATCGCGAGCTCGATCGGGGCGAACGGCCCTGGCCCGAAGGCCGCGGCGAGCTCGTCGAAGGCCGCTCGCGAGGGCACGCTCTCGGGCAGGATCCGCGAGTCCGGGGCGTTGAACTGCACGTGCAGGAACGGGGTGCCGAGCACGAGCAGCAGGGCCAGCGTCGGGACGAGCACCGCGATCGGGCGGGCCATGACCCATTGGGCGAGCCGGGCCCACGGGCCGTTCCCGGGCTGGCTCGCGACGACGCGCCGAACCCGGAGCGAATCGAGGCGCGTGCCCGCGATCGCCAGGAGGGCCGGGAGCAGCGTGAGCGCGGCGCTCACGGCGAACCCGACCACGATCGCGCCGGCGATCCCGACCGACCGCAGGATCATGAACTCGAACAGCACCAGGCCGAGGAGCCCGAGCAGCACGGTCAGGCCGGAGAAGAAGACCGCCCGGCCCGCGGTCGCCACGGTGGCCCCGACCGCGTCCTCGACTGCCTCCGGCCGCCAGCCGCGCGCGGCCAGCTCCTCCCGGAAGCGGCTCGTCATCAGGAGGGAGTAGTCCACGCCGAGGCCCAGGCCGAGGAGCGTGGCCAGGTTGAGCACGAAGATGCTCATCGGGGTCAGGTTCGCCGCCACGAACAGGCCGGCCATTGCCGCGACGACGGCCGCGCCCCCGACCGCCAGGGGCAGGGCCGCCGCCACGATCGATCCGAAGACCAGCAGCAGGGCCAGGCCGGCGAGCGGCAGCGAGATCGTCTCGCTGCGGCGGAGGTCCGATTCGGAGACCGTCTGGACGTCGCCGTAGAACGCCGGCCCCCCGGCCAGCCCGACGCTGAGTCCGGGCGCGTCGTGCAGCGCGGCCCGAATGCCGGGCAGGGCCGCCGGAGAGTCGTCGGCCGACAGGTTCAGGAACACGATGTCGTAGGCGGTATGGCCGTCGACCGAGACCTGGCGGTCGTTGACGAGATGCGAAACGACGCTCCGGACGTAGGGCGCCTGCGGGACGTCGATCATCGCCGCCGCCGCGGCCGATTCGAAGGCCGGATCGCCTGCCTGGAGGGTGTCCGAGTGGAAGACGACGACGAGCGCGGCCTGCGGTACCCCGAGCTGGCTCTGCAGGAGGGCCAGGGTCCGGGCGGACTCGAGATCCGGGCGGATGAACCCCCCGGACCGGAGCGAGTCGGGCGCGCGGATCGCCAGTGGCGCGGCGACCACGAGCAGGGCCGCCCAGGCCGCCACGACCGCCCAGCGATGCCGAGCTGCCCATCGGCCGAGCCGTTCGAATCGGGTCACCGACAGGGGCTCACGAGCGGACTGCGGGGAGGGTCACGGGAGGGTCACGGGAGGCTCATCCTACCGGCCGGGCTGGTAGCATGGCCGCGCCGTGACGATCTTCACGATCTGGTTCCAGAACTTCCCGAACAACCTCCCCATCCTGTTCGGATCGGTCGGCGTCGCGGTCCTCTTCGTCTGGATCTTCATGAAGTCGGCCATGGCCGCGGATGGCCGCTCGAAGTGGACCCGCCGGATCACCGGGCCCAACGGCAAGTGGTTCTTCGGCCTGCTGTGGCTCCTCTGGGCGGTGGTCTTCGGCGTCGGCCTCCAGCTCGTGCCGCACGAGGGTGCCAGCTCCCCGTACGGCGGGCTCGGCCTCATCGCCCTCTTCACCGGCTTCTTCATCACGATGGGCTTCCTGTGGAGCGTCATCGGCGAGTAGCCGCCTGACCCAGCCGGCGCGCCCGGCTCACCGCGCGGCACCGAGAGGCGACTCGACCGTCCTGGACCGACCCGGCTATTGCCCGGAAGTTTCAGAGTGCATAGATTCTATGCGTCTGGAATTGCCAGCCGAGCTCAGGAGACCCGCCGCTTGACCTCCGAGATCAGCCCGAAGCACGCCGGCACCGGCCTCATCGACGAGGCCGCGCCGTGGGTCAACCCGCGCGATCCGGCCCAGGCCCTGGGGCCCGACGGCAAGCCCGCCCGCAGCCGCCGGGCGCCGCTCTGGGCCGACGTGCCCGACGAGAAGTGGGACGACTGGCGCTGGCAGCTCAGCAACCGGATCAACACCCTCGAGGAGGTCGCGGCCGTCCTCAACCTGACCGATGAGGAGCGTGCCGGTCTCTCCGCCGACGACAAGTTCCGGGTCGACATCACCCCGTACTTCGCGAGCCTGATCGATCCGGACGACCCGGACGACCCGATCCGCCGCCAGGTCATCCCGCTCGGCCGGGAGCAGCAGGCCTTCACCGCGATGATGGAGGACAGCCTCGCGGAGGATCGCCACTCGCCGGTCCCGGGCCTCGTCCATCGATACCCCGACCGCGTCCTGATGCTGATCACGACCCAGTGCGCCAGCTACTGCCGGTACTGCACCCGAAGCCGGATCGTCGGCGACCCGACCCAGAACTTCACTCGCCGCGACCACGAGGCCCAGCTCGAGTACCTCCGCCGGACGCCGCAGGTCCGCGACGTCCTGATCTCCGGCGGGGACGGCCTGACGCTCGCCCCGAAGCTCCTCGAGACGGTCATCCGGGGGCTTCGCGAGATCCCCCACATCGAGATCATCCGGATCGGCTCGCGGGTCCCGGTCTTCCTGCCCCAGCGTGTCGACGACGACCTGTGCGAGATGCTCGCCAGGTACCACCCGATCTGGATGAACCTCCACTTCAACCAC
>Ga0070731_10000422_pt1 | contig 58780 bp, 57 predicted proteins | sample Coa_R1_2_FD_66448 | JGI IMG/M metagenome (GOLD analysis project Ga0070731, IMG submission 66448) | Surface soil microbial communities from Centralia Pennsylvania, which are recovering from an underground coalmine fire - Coalmine... | ecosystem: Environmental > Terrestrial > Soil > Unclassified ... | reverse complement strand
TGCGGCGCGCTCGGCGTGGTGATCGAGCGCGTGGGGCTCCGGCCGATGCGGCATGTCAAGGGCACCGCGGCGATGATCACGACGATCGGCATCTCGTACATTCTGTTCAACGTCGTGCTGCTGCGGACCGGCGCGTCGACCATGAACTATCCGAACCCCGTGCCGGTGTTCGGATGGCCGATCGGCGGGGCGACGCTCCGGCTTCGCGAAGTGCTGCTGTGGAGCGTGGCGTTGATCCTCATGACCGTGCTGCAGATTTTCGTGCGCCGCACCAAGATCGGCAAGGCGATGCGCGCCACGGCGCAGGATTCGGAGGCGGCGCGGATGATGGGCATCGATGTCGACCGGGTGGTGATGCTGACGTTCTTCATCGGGTCGGCGCTCGCGGGCGCGGCCGGGCTGATCTTCGGCCTGTACTACAATTTCACGAGCTTTCTCATCGGCTACACGGCGGGCCTGCGGGCGTTCACCGCGGCGGTCCTCGGCGGCATCGGGAACATCGTGGGGGCGATGATCGGCGGGCTGGTCATCGGCCTGATCGAGTCGGTCGGCGGCCAGATTCTCCAGGTGCGGTGGACGGACGTCATCATCTTCTCGATCCTGATTCTCGTGCTGGTGTTCCGCCCGACCGGTCTGCTCGGGATCTCCACCCCGACCAAGTCGTGAGGACGTCCCGTGGCTGACGTCTCGCCGGCTGAAGTCTCGTCCCTCCACACGATCGACGGGGAGCCGCAGGTCGCGCCGCCCCCGACGCAGACGCCGGCGTGGCGGGCGATCGCCGCCCCGGTCCTCCGGCCGTTCGAACGGATCCCCGCGGCCGCCCGGGCGCGCCTCGCCGGGGTGCTTTTGCTGGCCGCGGCGCTGGCGTTCCCGGTGCTGCACTCCAACGGCGGCGATGTGGACGCCGCGACGAACGCGCTGTGTTTTGCCGCGCTCGCGCTCGGCCTCAACATCGTGGTCGGCTTCGCCGGCCTGCTGGATCTCGGCTACGCCGCGTTCTTTGCGATCGGCGCGTACACGTACGGCATCCTGGCGTCCGGCCAGCTGCACCCGCTGTGGACCCCGGCCTGGCAGCCGCTCGCGTGGCTCGGCCTCGTCGGCCGGTTCCACCTCGAAGGTGTGCCGGACGTCGTGCAGTTCCAGTTCTCCTTCTGGTATATGTTGCCCGGGGCGGCGATCGTCGCCGCGTTCTTCGGCCTGCTGTTCGGCGCCCCGACGCTGCGGTTGAAGGGCGACTACCTCGCGATCGTGACGCTGGGGTTCGGGGAGATCGTGCCGATCGTCGTCCGCAACGAGCAGAAGCTGACGAACGGCGCGATGGGGCTGAACGGGGTGCTTGCGCCGACGGCGTTCGGCCACAACTTCGGCGTCAACGCAACCCCGTACTACTACGTCGCGGTTGCGATGATCGTGCTCCTCATGTTTGTGAGTTACCGCCTCAAGGCGTCCCGTGTCGGCCGCGCCTGGATGGCGATTCGCGAGGACGAGATCGCCGCCGGGGCGATGGGCGTCAACCGCACGCGTCTCAAGCTGCTGGCCTTCGCGACCGGCGCGGGGTTCGGCGGCATGACCGGCACGCTGTACATCGCCAAGCTGCAGACCGCGACGCCGGACATGTTCCAGTTCCCGGTGTCCGTGATGATCCTCGTCATGATCGTGCTCGGCGGGATGGGCAGCGTCCCGGGCGTGGTCCTGGGCGCCCTGCTGCTGCAGTTGCTGCAGTCGTGGTTCCTCCAGGACCTGACGCAGTGGCTGCACGCCCTGGGTCGCCTGACCGGGATCGTCTCGCTCCAGCACGTCGAGCTGGCGCAGACGATCGAACTGCTCTTCGGCATCATCCTCGTGACAATGATGCTGTACCGCCGCCAGGGGCTGATTCCGGCGTCCAGAACGACCGCGCCGCTCTCGATGGAGGAGCAGGCGGCGGCGCCGACGCGCGGCGGCATCGGGATCTCGCTCAGCCGGCTGGCGCGGACGAAGGTGCCGGAGAACACGCCGCTCCTGGAGACGCGCGGGCTGACGAAGCGTTTCGGCGGGATCACCGCGGTGCGCGGCGTCGATCTCGTGGTCCCGCCGCACTCTATCGTCGGCCTGATCGGGCCGAACGGCTCCGGCAAGACGACTTTCTTCAACCTTGTGACCGGGCTCGACACTCCGGATTCCGGCCGTATTCTGTTCGCCGGGCGCGACGCCACGGGGCTCCCGGCGCACGCGGTCGTCGAGCGCGGCATCGCGCGTACGTTCCAGTCGCTGCGCCTGTTTCCGGACATGACAGTCCTCGAGAACGTCCTCGTCGGCATGCACGCCTGGACGCATGCCAACGCGCTGGGCGCCGTGCTGCACACGGCCGCCGTCCGCACGGAGGAGCGCGAGTCGGTCGAATGGGCGATGGAGGTCTTGAAAATCTTCGGCAACCGGCTCGCGCCGCGGGTGAACCATCTCGCGAGCAGCCTCTCCTACGCCAACCGGCGGCGGCTGGAGATCGCCCGCGCGATCGCGGCGCGTCCGGCGCTGCTGCTGCTCGACGAGCCGACCGCGGGCATGAACCCCGCGGAGACGCTCGAGTTGGCCGACCAGATTCGCAGCCTGAAGGACATGGGTCTTACCGTGCTGTTGATCGAGCACAAGTTGAACGTCGTCAACACGATTTCGGACAAGGTCGCCGTGCTGGACTACGGCGAGAAGATCGCCGAAGGCACCGCGGAGGAGGTCCATCGGAACCCCGATGTCATCCGAGCCTATCTCGGCCGGACGTCCGCTGCTCGAGTTTAAGGACGTCGACACCTACTACGGGGAGCTCCATGCCCTGAAGCGGGTCAATTACGAGATCGGCGTCGGCGAGATCGTCTGCCTGCTCGGCGGCAACGCGTCCGGCAAGTCGACGACAATGAAGACCGTGCTGGGGCTCGTGCGGCCGACGCGCGGCACCGTCATCTACCGCGGCGAGCAGATCTCCCGGCTCTCAACCGCGGAGCGCGTCCGCCGCGGCATCGCCCCGGTGCCGGAGGCCCGCCGCCTGTTTCCGCGGATGACGGTCTTCGAGAACCTCGAGATGGGCGCGTTCACCCGCACCGACCCGGCCGGCATCGCGGAAGACCTCGACCGCGTCTACGCGCTCTTCCCGCGCGTGAAGGAACGCCGCACCCAGCTGGCCGGCACGCTCTCCGGCGGCGAGCAGCAGATGGTGGCGATCGGCCGCGCGCTCATGGCCCGGCCGCAGCTGCTCTGCATGGACGAGCCGTCGATGGGGCTCTCGCCGGCCTTCGTCGAGCAGGTCTTCGATATCATCCAGATGATCAACAAACAGGGGACGTCGATCTTCGTCGTCGAGCAGAACGCGAACATGGCGCTCAGCATCGCGCACCGCGGCTACGTGCTGCAGACCGGCCAGGTCGTGCTGTCGGGCACCGCGAAGAGCCTGCGCGAGAACGAGATGATCCGGCAGGCCTACCTCGGAGAGATCAAGACCGCCTAGCCTATCTCCACAATTGCCCGGCCGACGATCTCACCCCGGTTGAGCGCGTCGTATGCTCGGGGTGCGTCCGCGAGGGTATAGCGCCGCGAGATCGTGCGCGCCGGATCGATCACGCCGCCCTCCGCCAGCCGCAAAAGCGCCGGCACGTCCGTGCGAACCCGGCCGCCGTACGACCCGATGAGCCGGATCCCGCGGCGAACGAGACGGGTAATCTCGATCGGCGCCGCGGTCGTGCCGGGCGCGATCCCGACGATCACGGCGCGTCCGCCGTCGCACACCGCGCCGAACGCCTGGACCACCGTCTCCGGCCGGCCGAGCGCCTCGAACGCGACATCGACGCCGCGCCCCTTCGTGTATTCGAGGATCGCGGCGGAGGCGTCCACGCGCGCCGCGTTGATCGTGTGCGTGGCGCCGACCGCCCGCGCGGCCTCGAGTTTGTCATCCCGCACGTCGACCGCGATGATCGCGGACGCCCCGAAGGCCGCGGCCAGCTGAATGATGTTCGAGCCGACGCCGCCGGTCGCGACGACGGCGGCGGTCTCTCCCGGGAGCAGGGCGGCCTGGTGGCGCACCGCGCCGTAGGCCGTCATGAGCGCGCAGCCGATGATGCACGAATCGGCGAGCGGCAGCCTCTCCGGCAGCGGAAACACGTCGGTGGCGGGGACGACCGCGTAGTCGGCGAGTCCCCCCATGCTGTACATGGCCAGCGGCGAGCCGTCGGCGCGGGCGAGGCGGCTCGTCCCATCGTAGAGCGTGCCGCGGAGGCGGTTCATCGCGAAGAACGTCTCGCACAGATCGTCGCGTCCCTGCGCGCACCACGCGCACGTGCCGCACGGCATGATAAAGCTGCACACGACGGGCATCCCTTCGATGAGGCGGGGGCCGCCGCCGGGCGCGGTGTCCGTCCCCACCGCCGCCACGGTGCCGGATATCTCGTGGCCGAGCACCGCGGGCGTCGGGAACTTCACCTCGCCCTTGATGACGTGCAGGTCGGTGTGGCAGACGCCGCACGCGGCCACCCGTATCAGGACCTCGCCGGCGTGGGGACGCGGCGCCGGGATGTCCTCGATCACGAGCGGAGCATGCACCTCGGAGAGCACCGCGGCGCGCATTGGACTCCTACTGTTCGGTGTGGATGAGAGGACCGCCTCCGCCGAATGGAGAATTATGCAGAAGACAATTCCAGCGTGGCGGGCGCGGCCTTATCTGCTTCACCGATAAGGCCCTTTTTCGCGGGTGCGTGAGATGGCCGGACGGTCACGAGAGGTCACAGACGAGATCCGCCGGCGCATCAGCATTCTCGACGTCGTGTCCGCGCACGTCACGCTCAAGCGGTCGGGCCGGCGGTACACGGGCCTCTGCCCGTTTCACTCCGAGAAAACCCCGTCGTTCACGGTGAACCCCGAACTCGGGTTCTTCTACTGCTTCGGGTGCCACGCCGGCGGGGACGTGTTCGATTTCGTGATGCGCATGGGCGGCGTGGCGTTTCCCGACGCGCTGACAGAGCTCGCCGGCCGGGCCGGGATCCGGCTCGAGCGGACGGTCGAGGAAGAGCGGCAGGGCGGCGAGCGGGAACGTCTGCTCCGCACGGTGGCCGAGGCCGCGGCGTACTACCGCGCGCAGCTGGCGGCCGAGGCGGGCGGGCCCGCGCGGCGTTATCTGGCGGAGCGGGGCGTGGACGCGGCGGCGACCGAGGCGTTCCGGCTCGGGTACGCGCCCGCGGGGTGGGACGGACTTCTTCGGGCCCTGCGGACCCGCGGCTTCGACGGCGCGGCGCTCGAGCAGGCGGGGCTGGCGGTGGCGCGCACCGGAAGCGACCCCGCGCGCGGGCCGGCCGGGCACTACGACGCGCTGCGGCAGCGCCTCGTCTTTCCGATCCACGATCTGCAGGGCCGGCCGGTCGCCTTCGGCGGCCGCGCGCTCGACGACGCGACGCCGAAGTATCTGAACACGCGCGAGACCGCGCTGTTTGCGAAAGGGCGCACGCTCTACGCGCTCGACACCGCCCGCGCGGCGATCCGGGAGAGCGGCGAGGCCGTCGTGGTAGAAGGGTACATGGATGCGCTGGCGTGCCACCAGTTCGGCATCACGAACGCGGTCGCCTCGTTGGGCACGGCGCTCACGCAGGACCAAGTCCTGCTGTTGAAGCGCTTCGTGGGCCGCGCCGTTCTGGTCTACGACGCGGACGCCTCCGGCATGGACGCGGCGGAGCGGGGCCTCGGGATCTTCGAGCAGGCGGAGCTGCCCGTGCGGGTGGCCGTCCTGCCCGGTGGGGCCGATCCGGACGAGTTCTTGCGGAAAAAGGGTGTTGAGGCCTTCCGGGCGGTGTTGGCTGGGGCGCGGTCGGTGTTCGACTACCGGTTCGCGATGGCGTCGGCCCGGCACGACGGCAGAACGGTGGAAGGAAAGGTGGGAATTGTTGACGAAATGAGTCAGTTAATCATTATAGCACCGAATCCGGTCCGGCAGTCCGAGTACGTCCGGCTGCTGGCGGAGCGCCTGGGCGTCCGTGAAGACGCTATCAGAGGACAGTTCCGCCGTCTCGCGAAGGATCGTGAAGACACGAGGCGGCCGGCCGCCACGCCCCGGAAGGTTCCGGAGGCGGACGGCCGGATCGGAGCGGAGGCGCTGCTTCTCCATCTCCTGGTGGCCGATGCGTCGGTGCGGGCGGGTGTCCGCAACCTGCTCGACGCGAACGGATTTCGCGAGCCGGTTCATCACCTACTTGCGCAGGCGCTCCTCGATCCGGAGGCGGAGGGTATCGAACCCGGCCGGCTTCGCGAACGGCTGCGGGATGACCGCGCGATCTCGCTGTTGAGCCGGTTTTTGATCGAGGAGCCGCCGGTGCGCGGGGATGCGCGCCGCGTCGCGGAGGGGTGCCTCCGGACCATGCGGCTTGTTGAAGTTGAGGAGCGGATCGACCGCCTGACGGCGGCGCACGCGGAAGCGGTGCGCGGCCGCGACGACCACCGCCGGGACGAGCTCGCGGCGGAGCTGCTCGAAGCACGCAAGGAAAAGGAACGCATCAGGGAGTTGAAGGTCAGTGTCTAAACCGCGTCGCGCACACGTCACCGCCGAATCGGAGGCCGCTACGACGAAGCGCCGGCTGGAGGCCGAAAAGGCCCTGGCCACGCTGCCGGCCGAAATGCGCCAGCTCGTCGAGCAGGGCCGCCGCCGCGGCTACGTGACTTACGAGGAGATCCAGGAGGCGGTGCCGCAGGTCGAGCACACCCTGGACGAGTACGACCGCATCTACGGGATGCTCGGCGATCTCGAGATCAAGGTCGTCGACGATCCCAAGGAGGCCGAGAAAGAGAAAGAGGAAGAAGAGGCGGAGCCGGTCGAGCTCGAGCCGCTCGAAGGGGTCAGCATCGACGACCCCGTCCGGATGTACCTCAAGGAAATCGGCAAGGTGCCGCTGCTCTCCTCCGCGGACGAGGTCAAGCTGGCCAAGCGGATGGAGCGCGGCGACGAGGACGCGAAGCGCCGCCTGATCGAAGCGAACCTCCGGCTCGTCGTCAGCATCGCGAAGAAGTATGTGGGCCGCGGTATGCTCTTCCTCGACCTCATCCAGGAAGGCAACCTCGGCCTGATCCGCGCCGTGGAGAAGTTCGACTGGCGCAAGGGCTACAAGTTCAGCACGTACGCGACGTGGTGGATCCGGCAGGCGATCACCCGCGCCCTCGCGGACCAGGCGCGGACGATCCGCATTCCGGTCCACATGGTCGAGACGATCAACAAGCTGATCCGCATCTCCCGGCAGCTGCTGCAAGAGTACGGCCGCGAGCCGACCCCGGAAGAGATCGGTCACGTCATGAAGATGCCGACCGAGCGGGTGCGGGAGATCATCAAGATCGCGCAGGAGCCGATCTCGCTCGAGACGCCGATCGGCGAGGAAGAGGACAGCCACCTCGGCGACTTCATCGAGGACCAGGATGCGCTGGCCCCGGCCGAGGCCGCGTCGTTCACGATGCTCAAGGAGCAGCTGGAGGGCGTGCTGGATACCCTCACGCCCCGCGAGCGGAAGGTGCTCAAGCTGCGCTTCGGGCTCGACGACGGACGCCCGCGCACGCTGGAAGAGGTGGGCCGTGAGTTCGGCGTGACGCGGGAACGGATCCGTCAGATCGAGGCGAAGGCCCTCCGCAAGCTGCGGCATCCGAGCCGGAGCAAACGGCTGAAAGACTTTATCGAATAGACCGCATATATCGGTAGGTGCGCGCCCGGTTCGCGGACCAGTCGGCAACTGCCGAACGGCCGCTCGCCCGGCGCGCACCTACCATCACAGTGCGCCCCTCGATCAATTTCTCATCCGGTAGCCGACAGCACACCAAACCGCGGGCACACCGCGGGGCCTCCGCATCGCCGCCCTTACTGGCTGCGGGGCGCGATGTTTTTGTTCATGCGGAAGAAGTTCGTGGGATCCCATTTGGTCTTGATCTCGATCAGACGGTCGTAGTTCGCGCCATAGGCGTTGCGAACGCGGTCGTCGCCTTCGTCCTCGGTCTGAAAATTGATGTAGGTGCCGCCGGTGGAAAAGCGGCGCATATCGCGCCAGGCCGCGCGCGCCCACTCCACGTTGGCGGCGTCGTCCTCCGGCCGCTCCCAGGACGCGGTGATGTTGAGGGCGACGCGCGCGCTCCGATTGCCCACCGCCGAGTGATCTTCCGGCAGCCGCTGCACCGCGCCGTCCACCGGAAAGAGGATGACGGCGGAGTGGGGCGACGGCAACCGTCCCGCGTGCTCGATGGCCTTTGCCACTAGATCGCTCGATACTGCCGGCAGATATTCGGACTTCCAGTAGTACCGGCGGCCTTTCGGCTGCGTCGCGTCGAGCAGGCTCTGCTGGGTGACATATGGGCGGCGCTGCACGATGTCGCCGATCGGTTTGCCGAACGACTTGATCGGCGCCACGGCCTTCTCGCCGTCCGCGACGGGGCCGGAGTGGCAGACCACGAGCACGATGACCGGCTGACCGTGCACGTCTTTCGGCAGCCATGGAGCCGGCGGGGCCTTCCGCAGAATGGCCACACAGGTCAGCTCCGGCGGGGCCTGCTCGCGGAACGTCCGGTACATCTCGAGCACCTCGGGCGCCGCATCGGCGCGCCACGCGATGGCGCCGGCGACGATCTCGGGCCCGACCGGGTACAGCCGGTACTCGAAGTTCGTCACCACGCCGAAGTTGCCGCCGCCGCCCCTGAGTCCCCAGAACAGGTCGGGATTTTCCTCTTCGCTCGCCCGCACGACGCGCCCGCCTGCCGTCACCACCGTCATCGAGCGCACCGTGTCCGAGGTCCAGCCGAACCGGCGCGTGAGATAGCCGAAGCCGCCGCCGAGCGTCAGGCCGGCCGTGCCCGTCGCCGAGACGAATCCGAGCGCCGCGGCAAGGCCCTGGAGCTGCGTCTCGCAGTCTACGTCCCCAAGGAGGCAGCCGGGCTGGACCTGCGCCGTTCGGGCGGCCGGATCGACCCAGACCCCGCGCATCGACGACATGTCGAGCATGAGGCCGCCGTCGGATGCGGCAAGACCGGCGATGTTGTGGCCGCCGCCTTTGATCGTCAGGGCGATCTTCTGCTCGCGGGCGAACTGGATGGACGTCACGACGTCGGCCGTGCCGAGGCAGCGAACGACCGCCGCCGGCCGACGGTCAATCATCGCATTCCAGAGCGACCGCGATTCATCATAACCGGCATCCGTGGGCAGCAGCAGTAGGCCGCGCAGACGCGCTTTCAGATTGCTGAGGGCCGTTGCATCAATGCCGGACTCGGCCATGGTCGGGGCCTCCCCTCCGTGGTCGCCGTCGTCGCGCGACGGCGCGGCTTGTCGTCCGCCGGTCTCGCAATCCGAGTCTACGCCGGGCGGCCGCTCCTGAGAAGTTCAGAAAAAGGACTGGGCGCCGGGCAGCGCGTATGGCAGAGTCCAGGCATGGGGACGTACGGACAGTACTGTCCGATCGCCAAGGGCGCCGAAATTCTGGCCGAGCGCTGGACGCCCTTGATTATTAGGGACGTCATGCTGGGCGCGCATCGGTTCAACGACATCGAACGGGGGTTGCCCGGCATCTCCCGTTCCTTGCTCGCGGGCCGGCTGCGACAGCTGATCCGGTCCGGCGTGATCGAGCGACGCGCGGGCGAGGGCGGCGGGCGCGCGGAGTACCATCTCACGCTGGCTGGGCGGGAACTCGGTCAGGTGGTCGACCGGCTCGGCGAGTGGGCGGCCCGCTGGGCCTTCCGCGATCCCGATCCGGAGGACCGGGATCCCGTGCTGCTGATGTGGTGGATGCACGGGCGCATCAACCGTGATCTACTTCCGCCGCGCCGTGTCGTCGTTCGGTTCGACTTTCGGCGTGCCACGAAGCGGTGCATCTGGCTGGTGCTGGAACGGAGCGACGTGTCCGTCTGCCCGACGGATCCCGGATTCGACACGGATCTTGTGGTGACGACGGACATCGGCGATCTGTACCGAGTTTGGCTGGGCCGGATCACGTTCGGGCGGGCCGTCGAGGACGGGCTCATCGAGATGGACGGTCCGCCCGCCCTCGCGCGCGCCTTTCCGCGCTGGCTGCAGTTGAGCCCGCTGGCCGGAGCGGTACAGGCGGCCGCGAGGAGTTCGGCCGGGTAAAGGGCCGGCGCGACCGGCGCTCGTGGGTCGCCTTACTCGATCGTGACCGAGGACGCGGTGATGACGCCGTACCCGTCATTGTCACCGCGGACCGTGACGTGCTCGCCGGCCTTCAGGTCGGCGACTTTGCCGAGCAGGATGCGGCGGATCGGCGTGCCGGCGGGCACGACGATCGACGTGTTTTGGTCCTGGTAGCTCAGCTTGAGCGTACGGCCCGACTTGCCCTCCACGATGCTGGTCACGTTCATGTTCGTCATGATGTTGCCGGACTCCATCGGCCACTGGCCCTTGCGCGCGCTCGGCATCGCGTCGAGGATGGTCATCGACACCGCGGTGAGCGTGCCGTCGGCGGCCTTGCTGGCGGTGATCGCCAAAAAGGTCCCGACCTTCACGTCGGCGAGCGTGGCCGGCAGCCGGCGTATGACCCGCGTCTGGTTCGTCAACACGACCGTGGTGCTGCCCATTTTCGTCGCGATGGTCGCGGACGTGGGCGTGGCGTTCGCGATCGTGCCCTCGACCGTGGTCGTGGATTGCGCCGCGGCGCTCAGCGCACCCCCGGCGATCGCCGCGACGGCGAGCGCGGCCGCGAACGCGCGGACTCGAGACGATGTCATCAAGGATCCCTCCCAGGTCACAACTGTCTTGCGATCTTGGCATCTCCGTCTCGTCTATCCTTCCGGCGTTTCGTACATGTTACAATCGGTGGCGCAGATTCGTGGAGCGAGGTGATCGCCGCATGCCCGGCCGGTTCACGCCCGATGCCCTGACCACGCTCGGCGCGAAGATTTTTGCGGCCCTCGGCGCCCCGGACGACATCGCGCGCATCGTCGCCGGGTCGCTCGTGGACGCCAACCTCACCGGGCACGACTCCCACGGGGTGCTGCGGATCCCGCAGTACGCGCAGCGAATCCGCGACGGCCTGGTCCGGCCCGCGGTGCGGCCCAAGCTGATTGAAGCGCGGCAGGCGGTCGGCATGGTCAGCGGCGAGTGGGGGTTCGGTCAGCTCGCCGGCCGCCTGGCGATGGCCGAGGCCGTGCGCCGTGCGCGGGAGTTCGGGGTCGGCGCCGTCGGGGTGGTGCGGTGCAACCACTTCGGCCGGATGGGCGAGTACATGGAGCGTGCGGCCGACCAGGGCTGCGTCGGGCTTGTGTGGGTCGGGGGCCTGGGCCAGCGCGCGGCGGTGCCGCACGGCGGCAGCCGTCCGACGCTCGGCACGAACCCGATCGCGGTCGGCTTTCCCGTGGAGGGCGAGCATCCCGTCGTGATGGATTTCGCGACGACCGCCGTCGCGGCGGGGAAGATCATGGTGGCCCGCGCGAGACACCTGCCGCTTCCGCCCAACTGCATCGTCGACAAGGACGGAAATCCGACGACGGACGTGGAGGACTACTACGCGGGCGGCGCGCTGCTGCCGGCCGCGGCGCACAAGGGCTTCGGCCTATCGGTCGCGGCGGAGCTGCTCGGCCAGGCGCTGACGGGCGCCGACGCGATTCGCGACGCGCCCGGGACAGCGGCAGAGCCCGTGCACCGCAATTCGGGCGCGCTGTTCATGGCGATCGATCCGGGGACGATGCGTCCGGCGGATGAGGCGAAGGCGCAGGCGCGCCGGATTGTGGACCGGATCCGCGGGATCCCGCCCGCGTCCGGCGTGGACCGCGTGCGAACCCCGGGCCAGCCGGAAGTCGAATCACGCCGCGAGCGCTCGGCCGGCTTCGAACTGCCGGACGATACGTGGCGCGCGATCGCCGAGTGCGCGCGCAGCGTGGGCCTTCGCGACGAGGATCTGCCCGCGCCGATCTAGCCGCACGCCGTTCAGGCCGGCGGCCACACCTCGAAGAATACGGGCGTCCGGTCCGCGCCCGCCTGGATGCGGTAGAGGACCATGCGCGTCAGACTCATGACCTGATGAGCCTCTCCGGCCGGGAACAATACGGTCCCGCCCGCGCCGAGCCGGTGCTCGGCGCGTCCGTCGCGGAAGACGCCTTCACCCCGCAGGACGTGGTAGATCTCATCCGCCCCGGGATGCGCATGAATCGGCGACACCTGCTCGGGCTCCCAACACGCGATGCTGATGCCGCACCGCGGTGAGGCGGCCAGCGTCTTCTGCATGTGGTGCGTGGGCGAGAACTCTTCCGCCTGCGTCAGATCGAGGATCCGCATCGGCCGCCGCCTCCCCGCACGAAGTGTAGCGTGACGACGCGTCACCGCGCCGCCGGTGCGCCCAGGTGGCGGCGCAAGAACTCCGCCGTCCGCCGGTGCGCGTCGATCTCGTTCTCGCGCCGCCGGAAGCCGTGGCCTTCGTCAGGATAGATCTGCAGCTCCGCGACCCCGCCGTTGGCCCGAACCGCGCGGGCGATTTGCTCCGCCTCGTCCGCCGGACACCGCACGTCGTTGGCACCGGCGAGCACGAGGAGCGGCGCCCGGATGCGGTCGGCAAAGAAGATCGGGGACCGGTCGCGCCAGAGCTCCGCGTCGTCGACCGGATCGCCCATTCGCGCGCGATCGGAGTCGCGCAGGGTTTGGTCCTCGTGTTCGTATTCCGTGAACCAGTTCGCAAACGGCACGATCGCGACCCCGGCCGCCCAGCGGTCCGGATGCTTCGTGAGCGCCATCAATGTCAGGTAGCCGCCGTACGATCCGCCCATGACGGCGACGCGGCGCGGATCGACGTAGCCGGAGGCGGCGATGGTCCCGGCCGCGGCGACGACGTCGCGCAGGTCGCCGCCCCCCATGTCCCGCATGTTGGCCTCTTCGAACGCGCGGCCGAATCCGGTCGACCCGCGGTAGTTGGGGGCGATGACCGCGAAGCCGTGGGAGACGAGGTACTGCACGAGCGGTACCCAGCCGTTCATGTGCTGCGCGGCGGGGCCGCCGTGCACGTAGACGATGGCGGGCGCGGCGCGATCGGGCCGCGCGCCCCGCGGAAGGTACACGAACGCCGAGATCGGCGTGCCGTCGAACGACGGATAGGTGACGAGGCTCGGCCGGACAAAATCGTCCGCGGCGAGGCCGCCGACGAGCGAGCGGCTCACCTGGACGGGCGGCGCGTCCGCGCCGCCCCGCTCACGCGGGACTGGCCGGCGAGATGCGCCGGCGTCGTCGCATACCCACAACTCGAACGGCGACGTCGCGGCGCCGTGAAGCAGGGCGAGCGAGCTTCCGTCGGGGGAGAACGCGGCGTCGGCCACCATCCCCGGCGGCAGCGCGAGCGTCCTCGCGCCGCCGTCCGGCGCGCGCAGCACCACCGCGTGCGTTCCGCCCTCGTTGCGCGCGCAGACGTATCGATCGCCGCCCGGCGCGACGTCCAGCAGCTCGACGTCCCACTCGCCGGCGTCGAGCCACGTGACCGCGGCCGTGGCGGCGTCGACGCGGGCGATGCCGTAGGTGCCGTGCGGCGTCGCGTTGGACGAGACGAGCAGCGCCCGGCCGTCGCCCGTCCACCCGAGCGCCTGATGATCGGCCGTCTCGTCGATCGGAAGCAGCGTCCGCTCCTCTTTGGTGGCCAGATCGAGCACGCCGACGCCTCCGTGGGCGTAGTCCCAGGTCCGCGTCACCGCGAGCCGGCGCCCGTCCGGACTCCAGCGCACGGTGGTGCACTGGCCGCCGTCATGGCCGCCGACACGCTCAACGTCGGCGCCGTCCGGCGCGAGCCGGTAGACGTCGTAGACGCCGGACGCGGCGCGCTCCGCGGCGAACGCAAGCGATCGACCGTCCGGCGACCACCGCATGCTGCGATAGGCGACGCCCTCGGTCGTGGTGATCGGCCGCGGACGGCCGTGGGGGAGGGGCTGGAGGAAGAGGTTCGGCTTTTCGTTGCCGCCCCGATCCTGCGTGAACAACAGCCACCGGCCGTCGGGCGACGGGCGCGCGAGCGCCGTGCGCTCGTCGGACACGGTCAGCTGGACCGGCCAGCCGCCGCGGCGAGGCACCTGCCAGATGTTGAAGCGTCCCGTGACGTTCGTTTCGAAGAAGAGTCCCCCGCCGTTCGCGGACCACTGGACCCCCGCGATCCGCCGGGTGAAGAACAACGTCTCGAGGTCGAGCGGCGCGCCGCGCGGGGGCGGCGGGGTGAGCGGTTCACTGTGCAGACGGGCGGCAGGCGTCGGAATCATGCCGTCGACTTCTTGCCCGGCCCGCGTGCCTTCCTGGTACCGTAGAGGACATGGCGACGCTCCCCCGGACCGCTCCCGACGCCGGCGTCGCGCCCGGCCGCTGGGGCGCCTTGGCGCTGATCGCGGCGGCGCAGATCGGCGCGATGAGCACCTGGTTCAGCGCGGCCGCGGTGGGGCCGTCCCTGGCACGGGATTGGGGGCTCGCGACCGCGCAACTCGCGCTGCTGACCGTGGGTGTGCAACTTGGGTTTGTCGCCGGCGCGCTCGGCCTCGCCGTGAGCGGGCTCAGCGACGTACTGTCGGCACGGACGGTGTTCGTCGCGTCCGCGGCCGGCGCCGCGGCGGCCAACGCGCTGCTGCCGCTCGCGGCGGGACGTCTGCTGCCCGCGGTGTGTCTGCGGATCGCGCTGGGGGTGCTGCTCGCGGGCGTGTATCCGACCGGGATGAAGCTCATGGCCGGCTGGTTTCGGGAGGGCCGCGGGCTCGCGATCGGAACGCTGGTCGGGGCGCTGACCCTCGGATCGGCGCTGCCGCATCTCATCGCCGCGCAGGCGGTCGGGGCCTTGCCCTGGCAGGCGGTCATCGCCGCGACCAGCGCCGGGGCGGTGCTCTCGGCGATGATCGTGGCCGGCTTTGTGCGGCCGGGCCCGTTCGATGCGCCCGCGGCCGCCCTCGACCTTCGCTGGGCCTTGCGTGCCCTCCGCGATCCGGCGCTGCGGCTCGCCAACTTCGGCTACTTCGGCCACATGTGGGAATTGTACGCGATGTGGACCTGGATCCCGGCGTTCCTCGTCGGGAGCTTCCAGGCGTCGGGCGGTCTCGGCGACGCGGACGCGGTGCGCCGCGCGGCCGGCCTCGCGGCATTTGCCGTCATCGGACTCGGTGCGGGCGGCTGCATCGCGGGCGGACTGATGGCGGACCGGATCGGGCGGACGGTGACGACCGCGGGCGCGATGGCGCTCAGCGGAGCCTGTGCGCTGGCCGCGGGTTTCCTGTTCGGCCGGGCCCCCGCGCTCGTCGTCGCGGTCGCGGCGGCCTGGGGGGTGACGGTGATCGCGGATTCCGCGCAGTTCTCCGCGGCAATCAGCGAGCTCGCCGATCCGCGCCGGGTCGGCAGCGCGCTTGCCCTGCAGACGTCGCTCGGGTTTCTTCTGACCGCGGTGAGCATCCAGCTTCTTCCGTTCGTCCTTCGCGCCGGCGGGTGGCGGCTCGCGTTTGCCGTGCTGAGCGTGGGACCGGCGCTGGGCTGCGTCGCGATGCTGAGGCTGCGCGCGCGGCCGGAGGCCGCGCGGCTCGCCGCGGGGCGCCGCTAAGGCCAGGGACCGCGCGCGGTTGTCGTCGAAGAGGTCGCAGCGCTACAATGCTTGGGTCTCCGGCGCCGTTGCGGGGTCGGGGTGCCGGGAGGTACACGGAGTGAACGCAGACATCAAGGACCCCGGCCTGGCGAAGGCCGGCTGGGATCGTATCGCGTGGGCCGACGGCGAGATGCCGGTGTTGAGAGCGATCCGCGAGCGCTTCACGCGCGAGCGGCCGCTCGCGGGGACGCGGATCGCCGCCTGCCTGCACGTCACCACCGAGACCGCGAATCTGATGCGCACGCTGCACGACGGCGGCGCGCAGGTGGCGCTGTGCGCCAGCAATCCGCTCTCTACGCAGGACGATGTGGCCGCGGCGCTCGTATCGGAGTGGCATCTACCGGTGTTCGCCCGCCGCGGCGAGGACCGCGACACGTACTACCGCCACATCAACCAGACGCTGGATACCAAGCCGAACTTCACGATGGACGACGGCGCGGATCTCGTCTCTACCATCCATAACTCGCGGCCGGAGCTGCTGCGCGAGGTCCGCGGCGGCAGCGAGGAGACGACGACCGGGGTGATCCGCCTGCGCAGCATGGCCAAGGCGGGCGTGCTCAAGTATCCGATCGTCGCGGTGAACGACGCGCTGACGAAGCACCTGTTCGACAACCGCTACGGGACCGGCCAATCGACCCTTGACGGACTCCTGCGCGCCACCAACCTGCTGCTCGCCGGCCGCTTGGTCGCGATCGCCGGCTACGGCAACTGCGGCCGCGGGCTCGCCCTGCGGGCGCGCGGGATGGGCGCCCAGGTCATCGTGACGGAGGTCGATCCGGTGCGCGCGCTCGAGGCGCACATGGACGGCCATCGGGTGCTGCCGATGCTGGACGCGGTGCGCGTCGCCGACGTGGTCCTCACCGTGACCGGCAACACGTCGATCGTCCGCCGCGAGCACTTCGAGGTGATGAAGGACCGGGCGATCGTTGCGAACTCGGGGCACTTCGACGTCGAGCTCGATCTCGCCGCGCTCGCGGATCTCGCGGAGTCCCGCCGGTCCGTTCGGCCGAACGTCGAGGAGTTTCGGCTGCGGGACGGCCGCCGGATCTACGTCCTGGCCGAAGGGCGCCTCTTGAACCTGGCCGCGGCGGAGGGGCACCCGGCCGCGGTGATGGACATGAGCTTCGCCAACCAGGCCCTCGTGATGGAGTATCTAGCCAAGCGCGGCGGCACGCTCAGCCCCGACGTCTACGGCGTGCCGGCCGAGATCGACCAGCAGGTCGCGACGCTCAAGCTCGGCGCCGCCGGCGTGGCGATCGACGCGCTGACGCCCGAGCAGTCGCGGTACCTGGCGAGCTGGCAGGAGGGCACTTGATGCCCGGCGCCCCGTTCGCGGACCGGATGGCTCAGCTCGGCACAGAGACGGCGTTCGAGGTGCTGGCGCGCGCCCGCGCGCTCGAAGCGCAGGGGCGCTCGATCATTCACCTCGAGATCGGCGAGCCTGACTTCGACACCCCGGAGCACATCAAGGACGCGGCGATCAAGGCGCTGCGCGACGGCTACACCCATTACACACCGGCGGCCGGGATTCTGGAAGCGCGCGAGGCGATCGCGGAGGACGTCGCCGCGTCGCGCGGCATTCCCGTGCACCCGGACCAGGTCGTCATCACCCCGGGCGCCAAGCCGGTGATGTTCTTTACGATGCTCGCGCTGCTCAACCCCGGCGACGAGGTCATCTTCCCGGATCCCGGGTTTCCGATCTACGAGTCGGTGGCGCGGTTTCTCGGGGCGCGGACGGTGCCGTGGGTGCTGCGCGAGGAGCGCGAGTTTCGCGCGGACCCGGAGGAGCTGCGCGCGCTGATCACCCCGCGCACGCGGCTCATCATTCTCAACTCGCCGCACAACCCCACCGCGGGCGTGCTCTCCCGCGCGGACCTCGAGGCGATCGCGGGCATGGTGCGCGGCCGGCCGATCACCGTGCTGTCGGACGAGATCTACGGACGGATCCTCTACGGCGCACAGTTCGCGAGCATCGCGTCGGTGCCGGGGATGGCCGACCAGACGGTAATTCTGGACGGCCTCAGCAAGACATACGCGATGACGGGATGGCGCATCGGGTACGGCGTCGCGCCCCGCGAGGTGACCGCGCGTCTCGTGCAGCTGATGGTCAACTCCAACTCCTGCACCGCCGCGTCCACACAGATGGCCGCGATCGCGGCGCTGCGCGGGGATCAGGGCTGCGTGGAGCGGATGGTCACGGAGTTTCGCCGGCGCCGGGACGTGATCGTGAAGGGGCTCCGCGCGCTGCCCGGCGTCGGCTGTCTCGTGCCGGCCGGCGCCTTCTACGCTTTCCCGAACGTCCGCGCGATCGATCCGGATGGGGGGGCGCTCGCGGCGCACCTGCTGAACGACGCCGGCGTGGCGGTGCTCGCCGGGACGGCGTTCGGCGCCCACGGCGGGGGATATCTGCGGTTGAGCTACGCGAATTCCGTCGAGGCGATTACCGAGGCGCTGTCGCGGATGCGCGCGGCGCTGGAGCGCTACACGCCCAAGGCCACGGCCTGATCTCCCGTCCTACCGGCGGTCCGCGCGTGGCGTCCCCGCGCCGGCCTGCACCGGCACGTAGGCATAGGCATCGACCGCGCGGCCGTCGCTCGTCTGCACCCGCACGGTGACGCGCCGGTACTCCGGGCCCTCGTAGGCGTCGAGCGCGGCGAGGGCCGTCTGGTCGACGCCGTCGAGGAGCCGCCCGTCTACGCTCGCGCCGGCCAGCGGATGCACGATGGGATAGCCGATCGACGCGTCCAGCGTGCGGCAGTAGCCCTCCAGCACCGCCGGCTGCCACGGCAGCCGGCGTCCGAGCAGCCGCTCGACGAGGTGTTCGTCCCGCAGGGTGCCGTAGGCGAAGAGGCGCGAGGTCATCAGGCGCGGGCGCGCCGGTGCAGCCACTCCCGCAGCGCGCCGAGCGCCGCCTCCCACCCGAGACGGAACGCCTCCTGCGCGGCCGCCTCGCGCGACTCGTCGAGCGGCCGGGGCGGGGGCCCGGAATCGGCGCGCCGGCCGGCGGCGGCCAGGCGGGCCTTCGCGGTCTCCGCGGCTTCCTCGAAGCGCAGGTGCTCGAGCGCGGAGCGCAGTTCCTCGGGCGCGATGCCGCGGCCGACTTCCACGGGCAGATGTTCGAGGCGGTGCAGCAGCTCGAGGTGCCGCTGGACCGCCTTCGCGTCGGCGCCCTCGAACGTCTCGCGCAGGCGGTCGACCGGATCCTTCACCGGCCGGTCGCGGTAGCCGTCGATAAAGAACGCGGGCGGCTGATTCACCGCCTCGCACAGCCGCAGAAAGGTCTCGAATTTCGGCAGCGCCTTGCCGCGCTCCCAGTCGCCGACGGCCACGCCGCTGCGCAGCCCGAGCACGCGCGCGAGCTCGGTCTGGCTCAGGCCCGCGTCGCGCCGGGCGTCGTGCACGCGGCGGCCGAACGCGCGGCGGAGATCGGCGACGGTTCGCTTTTCCATGGGCCCATTATAACCAAGCAACGGGGGGTCAGAACAGCCGCTGCTGCTGGCGCGGCCGGTGCACGCGGCGCACCGCTTCGCGCGCCGCGTCGAACGTCATGCCTTCCACCGTCATCAGCCGGTGCACCATCTTGCCGCTGTGTCCGGGAAGAAACCGCGCGTCCGGCGCGGCGACATGCGCCCCGCACCCGCACAGACACGCGCCGCCCCGGCCGTTGAGCACGGCGCGGCCGTTGCCCGCGCCGCCGTGCCGGTGGCGCCGGATCCAGCGCCGCAGGTCCTCTTCCTCGACGCGCCACGCGCGTCCCACGCGCACCGACGGAAGATCGCCCCGCCGCAGGAGGCGCAGCACCACCGACGGCGACACGCGCAGTTCCGCGGCGACTTCTTCGGGCGTGAGGAAACCCGTCTGGCGCCGCGTCGATCCCGCGGCGGGTGAGACCGGCTTTGATTTCATCGTGGCCGGCGAGTCCGCCGCTAGGCGGCCCGCCGGCGGCCGGGTCGTCATCGTGCCATGTTGTTGGCCTCGGGCGCCACGTCTCCTTCCGACCCGGCGGCCGGAGGTCCCGCATCGGACGGAGCGAATCACGCAGCGATGCGCCGGACGATGCAGACGATCGACTGTCACGCCGCGGGCGAGCCGCTGCGGGTCGTGACCGCGGGCCTGCCGCCGCTGCGGGGCGACACGATTCTCGCCCGGCGCGCGTACATGGCGGAGCACTTCGACCACGTGCGGCGCTTCCTGATGTGGGAGCCGCGCGGACACGCGGACATGTACGGCTGCATCGTCACGCCGCCGGTCTCGCCGGGCGCGTTCTGCGGCGTGCTCTTCATGCACAACGAGGGTTACAGCACGATGTGCGGGCACGGGATCATCGGCCTCGTGACCGTGTTGATCGAGACGGGACAGCTGCCGGCCGCGGAGCGGGAGGTCTCGGTCGCGCTCGACACGCCCGCCGGACTCGTGCGCGCGCGGGCGTCGGTGGAAGGCGGCCGCGTCCGGGAGGTCACGATGCGGAACGTCGCGAGCTTCGTGCTGGACCGGCGCGTCGTGCCGGTCGACGGGCTCGGCGACGTCGCCGCGACCGTGGCCTACGGCGGCGCGTTCTACGCGCTCGTGGACGCGCCGCGCGCCGGGCTCGGTGCACGGCCCGGACCGCTCGGCCGGCTGGTCGAGGCCGCCGCGGCGATCAAAGGGGCCGTGCTCGGCGCCGGGACGATCGCGCATCCGATCGAAGCCGGCATTGACGGGCTCTACGGCGTCGTGATGGGCTGGCCGCCGCAGCGCCCGGGCGCGGATCAGACGAGCCTGACGGTGTTTGCCGACCGCGAAGTCGACCGGTCGCCCTGCGGCACCTGCACCTCGGCGGTGATGGCGGCGCGGTGGGCGGACGGGCGCCTGCCGCTCGGCGCGCCGTTCGTCAACGAGAGCCTAATCGGGACGCGGTTTTCGGGGCGGCTCGTCGAGGAAACGCGGATCGGCGCCCACCGCGCGGTGACCCCGGAGGTGAGCGGCGCCGCGTCGATTACCGGCTATCACACCTTCGTGCTCGACCCCGGCGACCCGCTGCCGGACGGATTTCTCCTGCGCTAGTCCCCAACCTCGCGCTACGGCGCGCCGGTCGCGGCCTGATACGCGCTGACGAGGCGCAGGTTTCCGTCCGCCTGCGTGATCGCCGCGGCGCGGATCGCCGGCGCCAGGTTGGCCACGCCCAGGGTGACGGCGGCGACGTATTCGCTGTGCGCGACGAAACTGGTGTCGGCCAGGCCCTTCGTGGCGATCGTCGCGGTGCCGAAGCCCTCGGTGGGCCCAACCATGCGGAACTCAAGACGCGCGCCGAGATACATGCCGGAAAACAGCAGCGTTGTCTGCCGGCGGTCGGTCGTCATGAGGATCAGGCCGCTCTTGACCGCGCCGGCCGCCGTCCTCAGCGAAAACTCACCGCCGCCCGCGCCCGCGCTCGCGCCCGGATGCAGGGTCACGGTGGCCGATTCGATCGCGAGCCCGCCGAGTGTGCCGCGGATCAGACTCGTATAGAGCAGATGCTTGTCCCCCCGGTCGTCTATCTGGTAGCCGGTCAAGACCGGAGGGATCTCAAGAGAGTAGTAGAGGGGGTACAGGAATGCGGCGCGCGCCGCTCGCGGCGACGCGGCCGCCCCGAGTGCAAGGGCGAGGCAGAGCACGACGGCCGCGGCGCGCCGCGGAGGCCGGCGGCGGAGAGGGGTGTGTATCATCGACGCACCGTTTGTTCGCGCCGCCGGGAACAAGACCCTTTCCGCCGCGGCCGCGCCGGCGCGGCCGCGTAGGCGTATAATCGGCACCACGATGGGCACACGCAGCCGCCTGATGATCGCCGCCGCCGTGTTTGCGGCGGCGGCCTGCGCGCCTCGGGCGGCGGTGCAGAGCACGCCGCCGCTGCCCGCGGCGCCGCATCCTGCCGTCGGGGGCCCGTCGGTGGCCGCGGTGCAGCGCAGCGGCCGCCTTCGGGTCGCCGCCGACCTTTCGGTTCCTCCGCTGGCGTTTCGCGACGCGTCGGGTCCCCGCGGGTTTGACGTGGATCTGGTCGGGCTGGTGGCCCGGGCGCTCGGCGTCCGCGTTGAGATCACCGATACGCCTGCCGCCGCGATGCGCGAGGCGTTTCCGCCGAACGCGGACCTCGCCGCCGGCGCGCTGTTCCACGGCATGACGCCGGGCGTCGCGACCGACCCGTACGGCGACGCCTCGCCGGCCATCGTCTGGGGCGGCAAGACGCCGGGAAGCGGCCTCACCGCGCTGCGCGGGAAGCGGGTCGCGGCCGCCCTCGGCAGTCCGGGAGAACGGCTGGCCCGCGACGCCGGCGCGACGCTCGTGACGACATATCTCACGGAGCAGAGCCTGGCGCTGGTCGCGGATGGGCGGGTCGACGCGGCAATCGCGGATGGACCGCAGGCGCTCGGGTTTGTTTCGGGAAGAGCCGGCCTGCGGACGTCCGCGGCCGGAGGCCCCGCGGTGCCCCTCGTGTTGATCGCGCGCCCGGACGCGGCGGACCTCGCCGCCTACGCGTCGGCGGTGATCCGCGAGTTGCGGTCGGGCGGCGGATTGCAGCAGTTGCGGCTCCGGTGGCATCTGTAGGCGACCGTCGCAACTCGGTGGGGAAGATTCTGCCGAGCGTCCGGAGGAGCGGCGAGGCCGGAGGGCGTACAGTAGCGCCAGACGCGGTCGCCCGGGCGGCGGCCGTCCGGAGAGGCGGGACGGTGTGGCGGAGCAGGTACGGGGAGAGACGCTCGCTCAGCGCGCGGAGGACATCATCCGCAGATTGCGCGGTGTGTCCGCCGTCCGCGTCGATCTGGCGCAGGGTGGGGTGATCGATCGCGTCCACGTGCTGGGCACGGCCGAGCGAAGCCCGCGTGTCATGGCCGCCGAGATCGTCGCCGCGCTGGCCGCGGAGCTCTCCGTCGAGATCGAGCAGAACCAGGTCCGGATTGCGACCAAGCGGTCCGAACAGCCGGATGCCGGCCAGCTCCCGCTCGCCCGCCTGAAGTTCGTCGGCATGACCGTGGCGACGCTGCACGCGACCGCCGAGGTGAAGATTCAGCTCGAGCACGACGGCGCGATCGTCGAGGGAACGGCCGCCGGGCCGAACGCCGCGGCGCACCGCCTGCAGCTCGTCGGCGCGGCGACGCTGCGGGCGGTCGAGGCGCACCTCCGCTCGCAGGGGCTGTTCCTCCTGGAGAGCGCCGCGATCGCCCCGCTCGGCGCGCGACAGGTCGCGCTGGCGGTCGTCGCGTGGCTCGGTCCCGAAGAGGACGTGCTCAGCGGGTCCTCGCTCGTGCGCGACGACCCGCGCGAAGCCGTCGTGCGCGCCGTGCTCGACGCGGTCAACCGTCCGGTTGCGTGGCTGAGTCCCCGCTGATCCCGGCTTCGCGGGACGGTACGGCCCGTCTGCGCTTCGATCCGATGACCGTCCATCGCCCGCACCTCATCCTGCTCGCGGCGGCGCTCGCCCTCGCGCTTGCGCCCACGCCGGCCATGCCCGCGGGATCCGGATCCGCGGGCTGGCGCGTTCCCATCCTGATGTATCACATGGTCGACACGGACGTGTCCGCGCGCGACCTGATCACACTGCACCTCACGGTGATGGCGCCCGCGTTCGAGGCGCAGCTCAAGCTGCTGCGGAGCGCGGGGTACCGGCCGCTCAGCCTCGACGACGTGTGGGCCGGCCTCAACGGCCGCACGCCGCCCGCGCGGGGGGCCGTCCTGACGTTTGACGACGGCTACGAGGACAACTACACGATTGCATTCCCTCTGCTGAGGAAATACGGCTGGACCGGCACATTCTTCGTGGTCACCTCGACGATCGGCACGCGCGGGCACATGACCAAGGCGCAGCTCGACGAGATGTCGCGGGCCGGCATGGCGATCGAATCCCACGGACAGCATCACATCGACTTCTCGCAGCTGCCGCTCGGCGCGGCGAGGACGGAGCTCAGTCAGAGCCGGCAGATCATCGCCGGATGGAGCGGGAAGCCGGTGGAGTTCTTCGCGTATCCGGCCGGGCGGTTCACGCCGGCGCTCGGACGCCTGCTCGGCGACCTGGGATACCACGCGGCCGTCACCGAGGTCCCCGGCTTCGCCACGTCCGCGAGCCGGCCGTTTGCGCTCGAGCGCGTCCGCGTGGATCACGACGACTCGCCGGCCGCGTTCGCCCGCAAGCTGAACATTCCGCTGCCCTAATACTCCGCCCGCGGGGCCGCCGCCGGGCACGAGGGCCCGCCAGAGCCGCCTCGCCGGGGAGTCGGCGCGGTCGATCCCGTCGTTTTCCCCAATGGGGCCGTGTGGTTGCACGACCGCTTATAATGGTAAGAAGATTCTGGGTTGCTCAGGTCCAGTGAGGAGTTCCGAATGCTGAAGCTGTTTCAGGGTCTGCTGGGGGATCACAGCGAGAAGATCGTCAAGCGCTTCCGTGACGATCTCGTCCCCCGGGTCAACGCGCTCGAGGCGGACTTCGCGGGCCTCGACGACGTCCGTCTCCGCGAGAAAATCGACGAACTGCGGGACCGGGCAAAGGGCGGAGAGTCCCTCGACGACCTCATGCCCGAGACGTTCGCGCTCGTGCGCGAGGCGGCCAAGCGGACGCTCGGCCAGCGCCACCACGACGTCCAGTTGATCGGCGGCGCCGTGCTGTTCAGCGGCAAGATCGCCGAGATGAAGACAGGCGAAGGCAAGACCCTCGTCGCGACGCTGCCGCTCGTGCTCAACGCGCTCGAAGGCCGCGGCGGGCACCTCGTCACGCCGAACGACTACCTGTCACGGATCGGCGCCGGGTGGATGGGGCCGATCTATCACCTGCTGGGCCTCCGGGTCGGCGTCATCACCCACGAGTTCGCCGGCCTCTACGACCCCTTGTTCACCGATCCGGCGCACGCGGACGAGCGCCTCAGGCACTTCCGGCCGGTGCCGCGCCGGGAGGCCTATCAGGCGGACATCACCTACGGCACCAACAACGAGTTCGGGTTCGACTATCTGCGCGACAACATGGTGCTCCGCCCCGAGGATCTCGCGCAGCGCGAGCTGCACTACGCGATCGTCGACGAGGTCGACTTCATCCTGATCGACGAGGCCCGCACGCCGCTCATCATCTCGGGCCAGGTGGAGCAGTCCGTCGACCTCTACTACAACTTCGCCAAGCTGATTCCACGGCTTGTCGTGGAGCGCGACTACCACGTCGACGAAAAACTCAAGACCGCCACGCTGACCGAAGAGGGCACGACCGCCTTCGAGGGGATGCTGCGGATCGACAACCTGACGGATCCACGCCACATCGAGCTGATGCACCACGCGCAGCAGGCGCTGCGCGCGCACACGCTCTACCACAAGGACGTCGAGTACGTCGTCAAAGACGGCCAAGTCATCATCGTCGACGAGTTCACGGGGCGTCTGATGTTCGGCCGCCGGTACAGCGACGGACTCCATCAGGCGATCGAGGCGAAAGAGGGCGTCAAGATCGAGAAAGAGAGCCAGACCCTCGCGACGATCACGTTCCAGAACTACTTCCGCATGTACCATAGGCTCGCCGGCATGACCGGCACGGCCAAGACGGAAGAGGCGGAGCTCACGCAGATCTACAACCTGCCCGTCGTGGCCATCCCGACCAACCGGCCGATGATCCGCGAAGATCAGGCCGACCTCGTCTACAAGCACGAGAAGGCGAAGGTCGCGGCGGTCGCCGACGAGATCGCGGAGAGCCACAGGAAGGGACGCCCCGTCCTCGTCGGCACGCGGTCCATCGAGAAGAGCGAGGCGCTCTCGGCGTTGCTGCGCCGGCGCGGCATTCCCCATCAGGTGCTGAACGCGAAGTACCACGAGAAGGAAGCGGAGATCATCGCCCAGGCCGGCCGGGCCGGGGCCGTCACGATCGCGACGAACATGGCGGGCCGCGGCGTGGACATCATCCTCGGCGGCAGCCCGCCGGATTCGCAGAGCGCGGACAAGGTCCGCGCGCTCGGCGGGCTGCACATCGTCGGCACGGAGCGGCACGAGGCCCGCCGGATCGACAACCAGCTGCGCGGCCGCGCGGGCCGGCAGGGCGATCCCGGGTCCTCCCGCTTCTACGTGGCGCTCGACGACGAGCTGATGCGCCTCTTCGCCGGCGAGCGGATTGCCGGCATCATGGAGCGCCTCGGCATCGAGGACGACGTGCCGATCGAGCACGGCCTCGTCACCCGGCAGATCGAGAACGCCCAGAAGAAGGTCGAATCGTATCACTTCGACGTCCGCAAGCATGTGCTCGAATACGACGACGTGATGAACGTGCAGCGGAGGGTGATCTACGCCGAACGGCGCAAGGTGCTGCACGGGGAGGCCCTGCGCGAGAACATCCTGGATTTCATCGAGCGCCTCGTAGCCCGCGTGGTCGAGACGGTCTGCTCCGGCGAGGTGCGGCCCGACGAGTGGGATCTCGACGGCCTGCTCGAGGACGTGCGCACGATTGTGCCGCTGCCGGCCGAGCTGACCGCGGAGTCGCTTCGCGGGTTGTCCGCGGACGAGATCCGGGAGCGGCTCGGCGACGCGGCGATGGGCGCCTACGAGGCGAAGGAGCAGTCGATCGGCCCGGAGACGATGCGGGAACTGGAGCGGCTCATCCTCCTCCAGACGATGGACCGCAAGTGGATCGACCACCTCTACGCGATGGACGCGCTGCGCGAGGGCATCGGGCTCCGCGCCTACGCCCAGGTGAGCCCGCTCATCGAGTATCAAAAGGAAGGGTTCGCGCTGTTCGAGCAGATGAAGGACGAGATCCAGGAAGAGACCGTCAAGTTCCTCTACCTGGTCGAAGTCCAGCCCGCTGCCGCCCCGGCGCTCGCCACGACCGGCCGGCCGGGCTACCGCGTGACCGCCGAGTCCGGCGGGTCGTCCGCGGCGCCGGGACCCGGCGACCGCCGCGCGCGGCCCACTGGGCAGGTGCCCGGCAACCCCGCCTTCGCCGGGCGGGACGGCGGACAGCCCGCGGGCGCCGCTCTCGCACCGATCCGCGTTGCCAAAGTCGGCCGCAACGATCCGTGTCCGTGCGGCAGCGGCAAAAAATTCAAGAAGTGTCACGGCGCTCCCAGCGCCGCGTCGCCGGCGGGCCAGTCCGGACGCGGATAGCCGGTCTTTCGGGGTAAAGATTCCTATGGTCGCGCGCCGACGGGCGGTCTCCTCTGCCCGCGCGCGCGAGCCGTGGAGTGATGCGGACCTTCCACCTTCGCACGGACAGCCAGCCCGAGTCCCTGAGCAGCGCGCGACGACAGGTGCGCCGGGCGTTGGCCGGCGCGGGGCTGAGCGTCGAGGCGGCGCGCGACATCGAAGTTGCCGTCGGCGAGGCGCTGTCCAACACCTACCGGCATGCCTACGCCCGCGGCGTCGGTCCGGTCTCCGTGGACGTCCTTGCCACGCCGGATACGCTCACGGTCGTCGTGGCCGATGAGGGCCCGGCCACCGTACCCCCGGCGATTCCGCTCGACCTTCCTCCCCGATCCGATGCCGGCGGCCACGGCCTCTACGTGGTCGGCCGTCTTGCCGGCAGCGTCGAGGTCGGAATCGGTCCCGCGGGGCACGGCGTGACGGTGTGGATCACAGCGCAACTCCGCGCGCCGGGCGAGCCGCCGCGCGCCCGCCCGGACCTTGAAACGGTGGCCGCGGACTTGCAAACGTCGAGCGCAGAACCGACAGGGCCGAGCGAAGCGATTGCGGACGAGGCGGCGGACAAGAAACCGGAACGGCCCGAGGATTGAGCTGACACGGACGTGGAGGCGCCCGCCGCAGGAGAACTTTTCTTGTGTACGAACGGTCATCGCGGGGCATGGCCGCCGGCACACCTGGGAGTTGTGCGGTGCGCATCTTGGCCGTTCATACCGATAGCCGGCCCGAGTCGTTGGGCATTGCGCGGCGGCAGGTGCGGGACGCGATGACGCGCGCCGGGCTCGGCGATGAGACGGCGCGCGACATGGAAGTGGCGGTCGGCGAAGCCCTGTCCAACATCTATCAGCATGCCTACCCCGGCGGGATCGGCGCGGTCTCGGTCGAGGTGATCGCCACGGCGACCGCGATTACGGTTGTCGTCCGCGACGACGGTGACGCCACCGCCGCGCCGGAGATTCCCCGCCGGCTGCCCCCTCGGACCAGCCCAGGCGGCCGCGGCCTGTACATGATCGGCCGCCTCGCGAACGACGTCGAGTTGCGGGTGAATCCCGCGGGACACGGCGTGACGGCGCGGATCACGGCGCGCTTGAAGACACCCCTCGGGACCGCATGGGGCGGCGAGGGGAACGGGCCCGCGCGCAAGACCGCGCCGCAGTAATCTCACCATGGAACCCGCGACGCGGTACGCCGGACTCCTGAGCCAGGTGCACAGGACGCGGCGGCGCTACGTCTCCTTGTGCTATCAATTCCAGGAGGTCCGGTTCACCTTCGCGCGGCTGCGGAACGATCTTCGACGGACGCGCCTTGCATGTGATCTCGCCGCGCCCTACGCCGCCGTCCCGGATCCGCCAATCTACGCGTTCACCCGCACGGCGGCCGGCGTCGTGTCCATCGTCCGGCGGCCCCGCATCACCGGGGGCGCCGGACCGGCGTTTCTCCACTGCCGGACGGAGCCGGTGCCCGAAGGGTGCGTGCTCTGCGCGGAAGGCGAGGTGGACGTGGCGACGGCGCCGCTGTTCGCGAACGCCGTCGCGGCCGCCTTTCGCGAGAGCCGGCGGGTGATCGTCGATTTGAGCCGGCTGGGGTACCTCGACGGCGCCGGTGTCCACGTGCTCGAGGACGCGGCGCAGGCGCACGGGGGCCGGTTTGTCGTTGTCGGGTCGAGACCGGAGATCCACCGGCTGTTCGACATCCTCGGCCTCACCAACGTGCTGCCCGTCGTGGCCACGGTCGACGCGGCGCGCGCGTACATCCGCGATCAGTAGTATCATTGAGGCGGGAGTACTCCCCGACGGGCGCGCGTCATCGCGTCGTCGATCCGGCACGCACCGAGCGAGGCATCGCAGACGTTGAGCGAGGACCGGCCCTTCCAGATTATTGCCCTGGCCGCCTCGGCGGGCGGCCTGAATGCGCTCAGCCGTATCCTGGGCGCGCTGCCGGCGACTCTTCCGACGCCTCTCGTGGTCGTCCACCACCTCGACCCGCGGCACCGCAGCCTCATCGCCGAAATCCTGAGCCGGCGGACGAAGCTCCAGGTGCAGGAAGCGAAGGAGGGCGACCACCTTCGCGCGCATACGGTCTTCGTCGCGCCGCCGGACTACCATCTGCTCGTCAACCCCGACGGCACGCTGTCGCTGTCCCACTCCGAGCTCGTCCACTTCCTCCGGCCCTCCGCGGACCTGCTCTTTGAGTCGGTGGCCGCGAGCTTCAAGACGCGCGCGATCGCGGTCATCCTGTCGGGAACCGGCACGGACGGCTCGATGGGCCTGCGCGCGATCAAGAAGATGGGGGGGACGGTCATCGCGCAGGATGAGGCGACGTCGGAGTTTTCCGGCATGCCGTCGGCCGCGATCAAGACGAAGTTGGTCGATTTCGTCCTGCCCCTCGATCAGATCGCCGACGCGCTTGTGACGCTGGTCGGGGGCGTCCCCGAATGAGCGAGGAGCTCAATCCGCAGCTCGAGCAGCTGCTCGACTACATCAAGGAGAACCGCGGGTTCGACTTCACCGCCTACAAACGCGCGGGCCTCGGCCGCCGCATCGAGAAGCGGATGCAGATCCTCCACCTCCCCGGGTACGCGGAGTACACCGAGTATCTGAAGGCGCATCCCGACGAGTTCACGCTCCTGTTCAATGTCATCCTGATCAACGTGACGGAGTTCTTCCGGGACGCGCCGGCGTGGGAGTATCTGGCCACGGAGATCATCCCGCGTATTCTCGCGGGGAAGGCGGCGCACGAGCACATCCGGGTGTGGAGCGCCGGCTGCGCGTCGGGCGAAGAGGCGTATTCCGCGGCCATGCTCTTCGCCGAGGCCCTGGGCAAACCGGCGCTGCTCGACCGGGTCAAGGTCTACGCCACGGACGTCGACGACGAGGCGCTGGCGACGGCTCGTCTGGGCCGGTATTCGCAGCAGGCCGTGGAGAGCGTGCCGCGGCCGCTGCTGGAGAAATACTTCGTCCGGGACAACGATCTCTGGGATTTCGACCGCGACGTCCGCCGCGTGGTCATCTTTGGGCGCCACGATCTCCTCGAGGACCCGCCGATTTCCCGGATCGATCTGCTGTTGTGTCGCAACACCTTGATGTACTTCACCAACGAATCCCAGCGGCGCGTGCTCGCGCGCCTGCACTTCGCGGTCAGGGACGGCGGGTATCTGTTACTGGGCCGCGCGGAGATGCTCCTCACGCACGGCAACCTCTTTACCCCCGTGGACCTGAAGCGCCGGTTCTTCGCGAGGGTGCCCCAGATCCAGTATCTCGACCGGATCGCGGTCGCGCAGGCCGGAAACGGCAAAGACAACAGCCACAATGACAACGACGGCGGAATGGCCGACGGCGCGTTCGAGCTCGGCCCCGACGTGCAGATCGTTCTCGACGCGAAAGGGACCCTCGTCCTGGCCAACGAGCGGGCTCGGACGATGCTGCGTCTCGGCCCGCGGGCCCGCGCCCCCCACTTCCGGGAGCTCGACCTGCCGGCCGACGTGCTCGGGCTCGTCGAACAGACCTTTGGCAACGCGTCGGCCACGCGCCTCACGGACATGCGGCTCGCCGAGGTGGTGTGGACGTCGGCGACCGGCGACCCGGCATTCTACAAGGTCACGCTGCGTCCGATCCGCGAGCCGTCGGGCGCCGTCGACGGGGTCAGCATCGTTCTGCAGGACATCACGGACCAGCGCAAGCTTCAGGAGCAGCTGGAGCGCTCGCGTCACGAGCTCGAAACCGTCTCGGAAGAGCTTCAGTCGTCCAACGAGGAGCTCGAAACGACAAACGAAGAGCTGCAGTCCACGGTGGAAGAGCTCGAGACGACGAACGAAGAGCTGCAGTCGACGAACGAGGAGCTCGAGACGATGAACGAGGAGCTCCAGTCGACGAATGAAGAGCTGCATACCATGAACAGCGAGCTGCGGGAGCGCAGCGACGATCTCAACTCCGTGAACGGGTTCCTCGGGTCGGTGCTGTCGGGGATCCGGGACGGTCTCATCGTCGTGAACCGCGGCGGTCAGATCACCGCCTGGAATCCCGCGGCCGAGGAGCTCTGGGGACTGCGCGCAGCGGAGGTGCAGGGCAAGGCGTTCTTCGGGCTCGACATCGGGCTGCCGGTCGATCAGCTCGGCGCGGCGGTTCGCCGCGGGCTGAACGGCGAATCGGGCCTGGTGACGGTGCACGCCGTCAACCGGCGCGGGAAGAACGTGTCCTGCAGCGTGGTCGTGACCCCGCTCAAGTCGTCCACCGGTGAGATCCAAGGCGCCGTGCTGTTGATGCAGGCAAAGGGCGCGTAATTAGGGCGCGGTTGCTCGCCGTGGCGGTCTCCGCCGCGGCGTTCGCGCTCGCGTTTCCTCCCTACGATCTCGGCGCGCTCGCCTGGGTCGCGCTCATCCCCCTCGTCGCGGGGGTGTGGCGCCGCCCGCCGCGGACCGTCTTTTGGACCGGCTACGCCTGGGGCTTCGCCGCGTTCGGCGGGGTCCTGTGGTGGCTCACGGGCTTTGGGTTTCCGGTATGGGTGCTGGCGGCCGCCCTGCTCGCGTTTGCGCCCGCCGTGGCCCTCGGCGCCGCCGCCTGGGCCGGCGCCGGCAGCCCGCGCCGCATGGTGCTGTGGATCCCAGTGACGTGGACCGCCGTCGAGTTTCTGCGCGGGCAGGGCACGCTGGGGCTTCCCTGGGCGCTTCTTGGAGAATCGCAGCACGCCGCGCTCCCCGTGAGCCAAATCGCAGCGCTGACCGGCGTCTACGGCGTGACCTTCCTGGTGACGCTCGCCAACGCCGCCGCAACACTCGTCCTCACACGGTCGGCCGGTCTCGCGCCCATCGCCCTGACCGCGGCGGCCGTGGCGGCCGCCCTCTTTTATGGAAGTACGGCGCTTGCGACCCCGGTCCGCGCCGACACCGCCGTCGCGCTCGTGCAGCCCGGGTACCCGGCCCGGATGACGTGGAACCCCACCCAGGCGGCGCGCGATCTTGCGGCCTTGAACGCGCTGACCCATGATGCCGCGGTGTCGACGGGCTCGGGCCGGAGCGCCGTGCTGGTTGTGTGGCCCGAGACCGCCTCGCCGGTCGGTCTGGCCGGAAATCCACGGATCCGTGCGATCGTGGGGGAGTGGGCCGCCCGCGATCGCATCACCTTGATCGCGACGAGCCTCGAGGGCGGACTCACCAATTCCGCCTTTGCCGTGGCGCCCGACGGCGCCATCATCGGACGGTACGACAAACACCGGCTCGTGCCGTTCGCCGAGGCAGGGGAACAGGCCGGGCGCGGGCCCGCCGTGCTGCCGACGCCGGCCGGCGGCCTCGGGGTCGCGATCTGCTTCGAGAGCGCGTTTCCCGAACACGCGCGGCGGGCCGTACGGGATGGGGCGGCGCTGCTGGCGGTCCTGACGAACGACGCGTGGTTCGACGGCAGCGCGGCCCCGCTTCAGCATGCCGCGATCGCGCCGTTCCGCGCGATCGAGGAGAGGCGGTTTCTCCTGCGCGCGGCCAACGCGGGACCGAGCGAGATTATCGATCCCTACGGCCGCGTGATCGCGAGCCTGCCGCTCGGCGCGAGGGGGGTGCTCACGGGCCGGGTGGCGCCGCGCGGCGGCCTGACGTGGTACGCGCGGTACGGTGACGTGCTCGCCTGGGCCGCCGTCGCCGCGTCCGCGCTCGCCGTTGGTCCGCGGCTCGCCCAGTTCGCCCTCGAAGGGGGGCGCGGCGCCGCGGCCGCGCGCCTCGGCGTCGCGAGCGCCGTCCCTCTCGGCGCACTGTTTGTCACCGAAGCGCTGGCTCGGGACCTCGCCGGCGGGTCCGTCGGCGGGACCGCTTGGTCGCCGGTCCTCGCGGGAGTGCCGATTCCCCTCCCGCCGCTGGCCGTCCTCGTCGCGGCCGCGCTGTTGAGTCTTCGGCGGCCGGCACCGGAGGTTGGGTTCGGGGGCGGGTTCATCCCCGCCGCGGCCGTCTCGCTCGCGGCCGTCGCTGCGCTCGGGGGGGTGGCCGCCCGCGCGTTCACGGCGCACGGGGGCACGATGCCCCTCGTCCCGCCCCCGGGCGGGTGGTGGTGGGGGACGGTGGTACAGGTGCTCGTCGTCGGATTGGGCTTCGAGTGGTGGCTTCGCGGCGTGGTGTTCGCCGCCGCGACGGCATGGCGCGGCCCTGTCTCGGCGGTCGGCTGGCCGGCCGCGCTGGGCGCGCTCGCGCAGATGCCCCGCGGCCCGGAAGCGGTGCTGTGGGGTCTCGCCGCGGGCACGGCCTTCGGTCTCGTGCGGACGCGCTGGCCGCAGGTGCCGGCGCTGGCGATTGCCCACGGCCTCGGCGCGGCGTTTTTTGGTTTTCTCTTCGGCCCGTGGTGAGCGGCGGAATCGTGAGATGCTATAATGGGCGCGTGACACCGGACGAACTGAAGCGCGCACTCGCGACCTACCGTGAACGCCTCGAGGGCATCGGGAGGCATCTTTGACCTTCCCCGCCAGCAGGCCCGCCTGACCGAGCTCGAGCGGCAAATGCAACAGCCCGGGTTCTGGGACACCCCGGAGACGGCACGGCGCGTTTCGCAGGACGTGGCGCGTCTGCGTGAACGCCTCGACGACCTCACACGTCTCGACCGGGAGATCCGGGATCTCGCCGAACTCGCGGCCCTCGCGGCCGGCGACGACGCCGCCCTGGCCGACGTCGAGCGCGAGACGAAGGCGCTCGGCGAAACGCTCGACCGCGTCGAGCTTGCGACGCTGCTCTCCGGCGAGCACGACGGCAGCAATGCGATCCTGTCCGTGCACGCCGGGGCCGGCGGCACGGAGGCGCAGGACTGGGCGGAGATGCTGCTGCGCATGTACATGCGGTGGGCCGAGACCCACGGCTATGCGACGGACGTCGTGGACATGTCGCCGGGCGAGGAAGCGGGGCTGAAGAGCGCGACCGTGATCATCGCCGCCCCCAACGCGTACGGGTACCTGCGAGGCGAGCGGGGGGTGCACCGGCTCGTTCGCATCTCGCCGTTCGACGCGGCGCACCGGCGCCACACCTCCTTTGTGCTGGTCGACGTCATTCCGGAAGTCGAGCCCGAGGAAGTCAGCGTCCGCGAGGACGACCTGCGGATCGACACCTACCGGGCCGGCGGGGCCGGAGGGCAGAACGTCAACAAGGTCGAGACCGCGGTGCGCATCACGCACCTGCCGACCGGCATCGTCGTGCAGTGTCAGAACGAGCGCTCGCAGTATGCCAACAAGCTCACCGCGATGAAGCTGCTGCAGGCGCGGCTGTTCGAGGCGCAAGCGAAGGAACACTCCGAGAGGCTGTCCGCGATCCGCGGCGAGCACCGCGACGCCGCGTGGGGCAACCAGATCCGTTCGTACGTGCTGCACCCGTACACGCTCGTCAAGGACCACCGCACCGGCCTCGAGGTCGGGAACGCGCAGGGCGTGATCGACGGCGGGGTCGACCCGTTCATCGACGCGTATCTGCGCCGCGGGCAGGCCGCGGAGACCGGGGCGGCCGAGCCGCGGTCCGCGCCGCCGGTGGCATGAACCGATCGGCCGAACTCGGACGCACCCCCGCGCAGACGGGCGCGCAGCACGCGGGCCGGACGCCGAAGACCCGGCGCCGGGCGTTCGGCGGGGCGCTTTGGATCGTCCTCGTTGCGGTTCTGTCGCTCGCGCTCGCGGCGAGCCTCGATGCGCCGGACCTGGCGAGGATGGCGATCCGCGCCGCGCTCGTCCGCTCATTCGGCACGCCCGACGTTTCCGTCGCCGTGCAGTCCCGGCCGGCCCCGGCGCTGTGGTGGGGTAACATCGGAGTGCTCTCCGTCGCGGCGCGGTCCCTGCGCATCGGCCGGCTCGACGTGGCGGCGTTCGAGGCGATCCTGACGCGGGTCGCGGTGGACCCGGGCGCGCTCTACGGCCGGCGCGAGCTCGCCGTGCGGTCGGTCGGGTCCGGCACCGCGCGTGTCACCGTGACCGCCGGCAACCTGGCCCGGCTCGTGGGCGAGCAATCGATGGTGCGACAGGTGGTGGTGCGGCTGCGGCCGGGGACGATCATGCTGGATGGCACGGTGGCCGTCTTTGGGACGGAGTTTCCGGCGTCGGTCGCCGGCCACCTCGTCGTGCGTGACGCGAGGCATCTCGATCTCGTCGTCGATCGGGTCACCGTCATGAACGGTCTGCCGATCCCGGCCGACGTATCCTCGCGGCTCGCCGAGTCGATGAATCCGGTCCTCGACGTGGGACAGATGCCGTTCGGCCTGCGGTTGACCAAAGTGACGATTGGTGAGGGCGTGCTGATGCTGCAGGCCGTGGCGGGCCAAGCGCCGGTCGCGGGGCGCGCGCCGTGACGGTCATGTGGCGGAGGCTCTGGACGCGGTTCCCCGCGCTCGTGTTGTGCGTCGCGGCCGGCCTGGCGGCGTCGGCCGTGCTGCTCGCGGGCCGCGTCGCCGTGGAGCGATCGTACCGCACCGTCGAGATCACGGTCGACGGGGACGACTGGGCGACACTCGCCCGGCTCCGCGGCCTCGAGCGGGAGGCGGTGTACGGCGATCTCTACCGGTACGGCGTCCGCAGCGTGACGATCTACGCGGCATCGCTGCGGCGCCTGTCGGACGCGGGCCTCGTCACCTTCAACGCCGGCAGCGACGCGATCGACGCGGCGCGCGCGGAAGCCCTCGCGCCCCCGCTGGCGCGGCTCGCCGGGCGGCTGCGCGCGGACGCGACGTACGTCCAGGGACCGCCCGCACTGCTCGAGCTCGTCCGCAGCGGCTTCGCCCTGCAGCGGGGCGCCGGCGCGGCCAAGATCGTCGGGCCCGGCGTGCTCGAGATCGCCGGCCGCGGCCGGGATCTCGAGGACCTTTCGCTCGGGATGGTGCCGGAGGAAATCGACGCGGCCCGCCGGGCGCACCTTTCGGCCGAGCCGCGGATCCGCAACTTCCGGGAAGTCGCCCCGGGCGGCATCGACGCGTTCTTCGCGTCCCTCGGACAGTTCGGGCAGGCGTTCACGCTGATCTTCGACCGGGATCAGGTCCTCGGGTACGACGCCCTCGTGCCGGACGTCGCGAGCGCGATCAAGTCCCGCGGGTTCGTCTTCGGCCGGATCGAGGCGTTCACGGCCCGCCGCCGCCAAAAGGGCGAGGAACAGCTCGCGCTGCTCGCGGCGCCGCGCGTAATCCGCGTGTTCAGCCTGGCGCCTGAAGAGCTCGCCGGCCTTACGCCGGCGCAGGCCCGCGACAAGTTCGTGCTCGCCGCGCACGAGCGCAACGTCCGGATTCTCTACGTGCGTCCGTTCCTCTCGACCTCGGCCGGGGTGGATCCGATCCAGGCCAACCTGGAATACGTGGGCTCGATCGCCGACGAGCTGACCCGCAGCGGCTACAAGCTCGGCAAAGCGGTGCCGCTGCCTGTGGTCGGGACTCCGGCGCCGTGGTTTGCGCTCGCCGCCCTCGGCGCGCTGGCCGCGGGGGCGCTCGCGGCGGCGGAAACCGGCGGCGCGCTCGGGTACGGTGTACGGCCCGCGTGGCTGTACGCCGGCGTGGCGGCGGGGTTGGCGATCACGCTCGCGACAATGGCGCTGCACCACGTGACGCTGTGGCGCGAGCTCGTCGCGCTGCTGGCTGCGCTCGCGTTTCCGATCCTGGCGATGCTCTGGTTCGTGCCGGGCGCCCGGCGCGAGACGTGGCCGGCACACGTGCGGCTCGGCGGCGGCGCGGTGCTGGCACGGAGCCTTGCGGGACTCTGGGGGATGTCCGCCGCGTCGGCATTGGGCGGTTTCATGGTCGCGGCGCTGCTCGCGGAATGGTCGTTCATGATGGAGGCGCGCCTCTTTCTCGGCGTCAAGGTGCTGATCGTGCTGCCGGTCGTGATCGTCGGCCTCGCCGTCGCCGCGGCCCAGGCTGGGCCGGAGGGCGTGTGGCCGCGGGTGCGGGAGTGGCTGCGGCAGCCGCTGCGGCTCGAGTACGGGATTCTCTTGATCGTCATCGGCGGTGCGGCGCTGTTCGCGCTCGGCCGCACCGGCAACACCGGCCTCCCGGCCCTCGGCGGGCTCGAGGTCAAGGTCCGCACCGTGCTGGAGCGCGTGCTCGTGGCGCGTCCCCGGACCAAGGAGTTTCTGATCGGTCATCCGGCCATGATGCTCGCGCTCGCGCTCGCGTGCCTCGGCGCGCGGCGGTGGGTGCTGCCGCTCGCGATGGCCGGCGCCGTCGGCCAGACGAACCTCGTCGACTCGTTCTCGCACATCCACACGCCGCTCGTGTACGTCGTCGAGCGCACCGTCTACGCGCTCGTCATCGGGTCGGTGATCGGTGCGGTGCTCATCGGCGCGCTGCTGTGGAGCCGCCGGTGGTGGCGTCTGCCGGCCGTCGGGGCCGTCGGGTCCGAGGCGCGGGCCGCGGGCCGGCGCCCCGCGGGCGAGGGCGGGGAACCTGCGGGGATGCCCTCCGGTCCGTTGACCGACTACGGCCGGGGGTAGCCGGCGCGAACGGGATGACGAGCCCGGCGGTATTGCTCCGCAGGTGAGCCGGGTCGTTCTTTCGGGTTATTACGGATTTGGCAATCTCGGCGATGAAGCGGTGCTCGCGGCGACCGTCGCGGAGCTGCGCCGCCGGCGCTCCGACCTCGACATCAGCGTGCTTTCGGCTTCCCCCGTCGCGACGGCCCGCGCGTACGGCGTCGAGGGGGTGCCCCGCGCCCAGCCGCGCGCGGTCGTGCGCGCGCTCCGCGGCTGCGACCTCTTCCTCTCCGGCGGCGGCAGTCTCTTTCAAGACGCGACCAGCTGGCGCAGTCCGTGGTACTACCTTGCGGTCTTGGCCGGCGCACGCCGGTGGTCGCGGCGGACGGCCGTCTACGCGCAGGGTTTCGAGCCGGCGCACCGCGCGTGGATCCGGGCGGGCATCCGATCCGTGCTGAACGGCGTCGATCTCGTGACCGTGCGCGACGCCGCGTCGGCCCGGGTGCTGGCCGAGGCAGGCGTCCGCCGACCGCGAACGGTCGTGAGCGCGGACCCGTCGTTTCTCCTCGATCCGGACCCGACGCCCGCGGTGGACCGGGAGCGCGCGCGGTGGGGCAGCGGTCTGCTCTTCGGGCTGAGCGTGCGGCCGTGGGGCGACGGGCGCGTGCTGGAGGCGGTGGCCGCCGCCGCGCGCGATGCGGGGGCGCGCCTCGGCGCGCGGTGGGTGCTGCTGCCGATGCACCGGCCGCACGACGTGGAGGCCGCCGAGTCGGTGGCGGCGCGCCTCGACGGGGCGGTCGTGGTTCGCGACCCGTTCGAGCCGCGGGAGATGCTGGCGCTGATCGGCGGCCTCGATCTCCTGGTCGCGATGCGGCTTCACGCGCTGATCTTCGCCACCTCCCAGGGTGTTCCGATCGTCCCCGTCGCCTACGACCGCAAGGTCGCGGCGCTCGCCGAGGAGCTCGGGGAGGAGGCGCCGCTGCCGGCACAGGGCCTGGACGCCCGGACGCTCGGGGTTCGCATCGAGACGGCGGCGGCCGACCGGCCCGGCCGCCGCGACCGCCTGCGGCGCGTCGCGGCGGCCCTGCGCGAACGCGCGGCGCTGAGCCCGGCGCTCGCGATGGAGCTGCTGCGGTGAGACGCATCGGCATTCTCGGCGTCGGCTTCGATCCGGTGGATCTCGACGGCGCCGTCGCCCGCGTCGTCCAGCTCGTTGAGGGCGGGGTCCCGTCGCTGGCGATCACGGCGAACACCGAGATGGTCATGACGGCGCGCCACGCGCCCGATCTCGCAAACCTTCTGGCCGGGGCAGCGCTCGTGGTGGCGGACGGCGTCGGAGTCGTCTGGGCGTCGCGGTATCTGCACCGGCCCCTGCCGGCGCGCGTGCCCGGGATCGAGCTCGCCGAGCGGCTTCTCGCGGAAGCGTCGCGGCGCCGCTGGCGCGTCTATCTGCTGGGCGGACGCCGGGGCACCGCGGAATTGGCCGCGGCACGGCTCGGCGCAACCTATCTCGGCCTCGAGATCGCCGGGTTTGCGGACGGATATTTCTCGGCGGCCGACGAGCCGAGGGTCGTGGAGACGATTCGGAGGGCGGCGCCGGCGCTCTTACTGGCCGGGCTCGGCACCCCTCGGCAAGAGCGATGGCTGGCGCGGCACCTCGCGGCGCTGGGGGTGCCGGCCGCGATGGGCATCGGCGGGTCGCTCGACGTCTGGGCCGGCCGGGCCCACCGGGCGCCGCGCGCGATGCAGACGCTCGGCCTGGAATGGCTGTACCGCCTGGCGCGGGAGCCGCGGCGGCTTCGGCGCCAGCTCGCGATCCCGCATTTCATGGGCGTGATCATGGTCACGCGCGCCCGGGACGCGCGCCGGGCACGGCGGGCGCCGACGCCGGGGGGGCCCGGAGAGCGGCCGGAAGTCCTGCCGGCGGACTCGCCGCCGGCCACCATGTCATCAAAGCGCGAGACGGGGCAGGAGTTGCCTCCAAGATGATGGAAATGGGCCCAGCCTGCCGGCTGCGGCAGGGCTGGGGGGGCAGGGACCGCGATGGGCGAAGTCCTCAGAGTCTCCGCTGACTCGAAGCCCAAGGCCGTCGCGGGAGCGCTTGCCGCCGTGCTGCGGGAGCGGGGCGCGGTCGAGCTGCAGGCCGTCGGCGCCGGCGCGGTCAACCAGGCCGTCAAGGCCATCGCGATCACCCGCGGATTTGTGGCACCAAACGGCATCGACCTGATCGCCATTCCCGCGTTCACGAAGGTGGAGATTGACGGGGAAGAGCGGACCGCCATTCGCTTCCTGGTACAAGCCCGCTGAATCCGGCGCGCCGATGGGCCGCCGCGCGCCTGCGTGGGCTGCCACCGCCGAGCGGGAGATGAAGGTCTTTTGCGGCACCGCGAATCGCGGGCTCGGTGAGGAAATCGCCGCGGAACTGGGCTTTCCGCTCGGCCGGGTGACCATCCGGCGCTTCGAGGACGGCGAGATCTACGCACGCTACGACGAGAGCGTCCGCGGCGCCGACGCCTTCGTCATCCAACCCACCTGCCCGCCCGTCAATGAGAACCTGATGGAGTTGCTGGTGATGGTGGACGCGCTGCGGCGGGCGTCCGCGGGCCGGATCACGGCCGTGATCCCGTACTACGGCTACGCGCGGCAGGACAAGAAGCACGGGCCCCGGGAGCCGATCACCGGCCGGCTCGTCGCGGACCTGCTGCAGAGCGCCGGGGTGGACCGCGTCCTTGCGCTGGATCTCGACGCGGATCAGATCGAAGGGTTTTTCAGCATCCCGGTCGACCATCTGCGCGGCCTCGCGCTTTTCGCCGACTACCTTCGGGGACGCGATCTCGGGCCCGGCGTCGTTGTGGCCCCCGACGACGGCGCGGTCAAGACCGCCCACCGGCTGGCCGAGCGGCTGCATCTGCCGCTCGCGGTGGTGTTTCAGCGCCGTGTCGAGGCGGTGAAGCAGGTCGTGCAGGTGGTCGGGGACGTGACAGGCTGCGTCCCGATTCTCATCGATCGCATGATCACGACGGGCGGCACCATCCGTGCCGCGCTCGACGCGCTGGTCGCGGCCGGGGCGAAGCCGGAAGCGTACGTCTGCGCCACGCATCCCGTCTTCATCGAAGGCGCGGCGGGGGCGCTCGCGCGGCCGGACATCCGGGAGCTCGTCGTGACGAACACGATCCCGATCGCGCCCGCGACGCACATCCCGCAGCTGCACGTGCTGTCCGCAGCGCCGCTGTTCGCGCAGGCGATGCGCAGCATTCACCGGAACGAGTCGGTCAGCACGCTGTTCACGTAGCGTTCGCTTCACGGCGGCCGGCCGCTGTGATTTCATCGCGGCCGGCGGCGGAGTCGGCCGGCGCACCGCCGGCCGGCGTTCGATCGGGCGCCGGTGGGGAGCGCGTTTGCGCCGTTCCGGGGACTTTGCTACGCTCAAGATATGGCGGTTCGCACGCGCTACGCTCCCAGCCCCACCGGCTACCTCCACGTCGGGGGCGCCTGGATGGCCTTCTTCACCTGGCTGTTCACCCGCCACGAGGGCGGGCAGTTCGTGCTGCGCATCGAGGACACCGATCGCAGCCGGTCGACCGAGGCGTTCGAGGCCGCGATTCTCGAGGATCTGCGCTGGCTCGGCATCACGTGGGACGAAGGGCCGGACGTCGGCGGGCCCTTCGGTCCCTACCGGCAGACAGAGCGCACCGGCCTGTACCGCGAGCACGCGAAGATCCTGGTGGAGCGGGGCGCGGCCTATCCCTGCTACTGCCTGCCGGAAGAGCTGGAGGCCGAGCGGCAGCGCGCCGGGGCCGAGCACCGGCCGTACCGCTATTCGGGACGCTGTCGCGACCTCACGCCGGCCGGCCGCGCCGAGATGGAAGCGGCGGGACGGCGGGCGACGCTGCGGTTCCGCGTCCCCCCGACCCACGGACCGCTCGTGGTCGACGACCTCGTGCTCGGCCGGGTCGAGTTCGCGGCCGGGGATCTGGACGATTTCATCATTCAGCGCTCGGACGGCACGCCGCTGTACAACTTCGCCAACGTGGTCGACGACCACAGCATGCGGATCACCCACATCACGCGCGGCGCGGAGCATCTCTCCAACACGCCGCGCCAGTTCCTGATGTACGAGGCGTTCGGCTGGGCGCAGCCCCGGGTCGCGCACTTCCCGTCGCTGCTCGGCGTCGACCGCAAGAAGCTCAGCAAGCGCCACGGCGATACCGCCGTGCGGGAGTACAAGGCGCAGGGGTATATGCGCGAGGCGCTGGTGAACTTCTTCGCGCTGATGGGCTGGTACCCGGAGGACGGCCGCGAGATCTTCAGCGTCGAGGAGATGATCGCGCGCTTTCGCATCGAGGACGTCGGGAAGAGCGGCGCCGTCTTCGACGCCCAGAAGCTCACCTGGATGAACGGCGTCTACCTCCAAGAGGCGCTTCGCCGGACGCCCGAGCGCGTCGTCGATCTCGTCGTCGAGGCACTGCGTGACGCCGGGCTGCTCGACGGCGACGCCCGCGCATCCCGCGGGGTAGTCCCCGAGGGGGGCGACGCCCGCGCATCCCTGGGCCTACGGCGTGAGCCACAGACGCGGCTAGTCCCCGAAGGGGGCGATGCGGGTCCGGCACAGCGCGCCTACGTGGCGCGGGTCGTCGCGATCATGGGCGAGCGCCTGCGGCTGCCGAAAGACGTCCTGACCTACGGCGATTTCTTTTTCCGGGATGAGATCGCCTACGATCCGCAGGCGGTGCGCAAGCAGTTCCATGGGGAGGCGACGGTCGCGATGCTCGGCCGCCTGCGGGACGCGCTCGCCCGCGTCGAGCCGTTCGAGGTCGGTGGGATCGAGAAGGCGGTGCGGAATACGGCGGCGGCCCTCGGAGTGGAGAGCAAGGACGTGATCCATCCGGTGCGCGTGGCCCTCACCGGGAAGACGGTCGGGCCGGGCCTGTTCGAGCTGATCGAAGTGCTCGGCAAGGAGCGTGTCCTCGCGCGCCTCGACCGCGCCACGCGCCTCGCGCAGGAGACCGTGCCTCACAGCGACGAGGCGCGCTAGCCGGCCGCAGCCGCGTGGTATAATTGTGGTCGCAGCCGCTGGGGGATCGTCTAGCGGTAGGACGACGGGCTCTGGACCCGTTAGCGGGGGTTCGAATCCTCCTCCCCCAGCCAAATTTTGGGCACTCATTTGAACCCCTCAGGGTGCGCGTCCCGCTGGCGGCCTGAACACCTGGCATCAACGGCACATGAGGGAGGCGGAAGGCCCGTTCTACCGGTGATGCCAAAGGCGTGCGTCTTTTGCGATTCCACAGAATCCAAAATCACCGGGGAACACGTCATCACCGAATGGGTTGCCGGTCTCTTCCCCGAGGAAGACCAAATGAGGTACGGGATTGTCCAGGCGGACGGGTCCATGAAAGACACCCTGGGCACTCGGCTTCAACGCGCACCCCGGGTTTTTGAAGATCACTTACCGAAATCTGGCCAAGGGATCACAGTGTGACATGGCCTCCCAAGTTGATCATCGGGGACACCAGTCCGTTGCGAGATTTCTTTGGCGCGACGGAAAGAAAGACGGAGCAGGAGCCTCCGCCATAGCGGTTGACGAACCTCGATAGTGACGAGGATCGGGTCCCGCTGGCGGCATGACCAGGGTAGGGACGTGGGCGGCGTAAATAATTTCCCACCATGAGCGCGGCCTTGGATAATCGCTGCCCGACGTGTGGTGCCCCCCGCCTCCAGCCGGGCTGCACTGGCACAGGCATCATCGTGACGTTTTCTTTACGAGACAATGTTACTGAAATTGTCTACAGAGGAATTCATCACCTCATGGGGGGGCATGATGCGTCGGTTCTCACATACCGCGTTATTCGTGGCAGTAGGTATCGCGGTCGGGATGCTAAGCAGTCAGGCGCTGCGGGCGCAAACGCAGGCGGTCAGAAACACCCCAGTACTCCGAACGGAACTGACTGATTTTCAGGGCACGGAAGGGTATCTGAATGTGGTACAGCAAGATTCCGGGGCCGTCGGTCGCAAACAGTATCACACAGGCGATGTGTTCTTCTATGTCATTTCGGGCTCGATGAAGTTGGAGATGGACGGCAAACCCACGGTCACCATTGCCCAAGGTCAAGCATACCACCTTGTGCCAAAGACTGTGATCACTCCAGGAAATTCCAGTTCAACGGCTCCCGTCACATTCTTGGTCTTCGGGTTAGTCGGCAAGGGCCAAGCGCCGTCCGTACAAGTACCCTAGTTGAAAAAACGGCGTCCCCGCCGGTGACACGCGAAATCCACCGGATGTGCCCGAGGCACGGGTCAAGGCACGCCCGAAACATAACCTAACGCCCGGCCGTCGCCGGAATCGAGCCCTGATCGCTTCCTGCGTGCCACGGGAACGAGCACGTGCATTTTCGTGCCCGCGCCCTCCCTCAGCCATGTATCTGATTGCGCCGAACTGCACGCCGCTGCAAACTCCGCATTTTTCAAGGGTTCGGAGGGTTGCCCAGACTGCACGGGACTGCGTGTCGTGGCACCCTGCGGAGCGCCGGACAAGTGCAAATTGAGTGCAGTCTCGAAGCCCTCCGGGAACACCAACTCGTCGATCCACTCGACCTGCTGGCGAGGAAGCGATTCCATTAGGTGTCCGTAGACCGTGAACGAAAATGCCGGGCTATGGTGTCCCATCTGACGGGAGACGTACAGCGGATTCTTACCCGCCGTGATGGGCGCGACCTCCCTCTCACCGATGAACCGGCCGCTCACGCGCTTAGCGATGGCATAGGAGACCTTTGCGAGCCGAGGCCGACGCGGAATATGCGGAGACTCCGCACGATGTCCAAGGGACCGCTGCTCGTTCGAACACTCGGCTGAGTGCCTGAGTCCGGTCTGGGCACCGTGCGTTCGTGGGCATGATCGGATACGCACGGTGCGAAGACTCGCGACGAGGGAGGGACCGTGAAATGTTCCTGCTCCTGGTGCTCATCGGCGTAGTGTTGTGGGCAACGGGCCACATGCTCTTGCGCTGAAGTAATCCTGTACCTTCGAATGGTCGGAAGTGAAGAGAGGCCAGGGACGACCCGGGCCTCTCTATTTTCGAAAGGAAATCTGCCGCTACACTACGCTGTGCCGTCGGGCCACCCGCCGAAAGACGTGCCCGTTTCGGACCGTGCCGGACCTGCGGGACGATTTCCGGGACCTGCCCAACGTGTCACCCGTGTGGGTGCGGCCGGCCGTGGTCGTCCCGATCGGTTACCGTCAGCGCCTGCGGCACGCGATATCGTCCGGCGGTCTGTGGGCGAAAAGTCTATTACGACAGCGAACCTCTGACGCTTGATTTACGCTATCGCGGCTGCCCGTCGCGCGGGTCTCCACTCACTCGTACTTGATCACGGATTTGGTGCGCAAATTCTGCCGCTCCATAGCAGCGGAACTTGAACTCCGCGCCATCCCGAAGTGCCACGGTCACGATGCGCATGGCGACTCCGAAGTGATCGATGACCGCCGCAATGTCGGCCAAAGGTACGCGACGGCTCATATCGCCTTTGTGCGTGAATCGGTTCAGTGCATTTGGTCGGAAATCGAGACAATCGGGCAAGAGATACATGGTGCCACCGACCCATAAGCCCCTGTTACGTGCTTTGATGAATTTGAGAGCGATCCCCACCTCCGCGTCCATTGGAAATCCTAACTCTGCAGATGCGATAAGGGCGTTTACCGCCCTCTTGGCAATAATGTTCCCTGCCGCGTCCATTGAAGAGCCGATCCCTATCCTCGTGACGAACTAGTAATTCGCATCGAGGTTGTACCTGCAGGTGTCCAGATCTCGACGGGTGCTGCGGTGCTCGTTCGTGTAGACGAGCCTAATATCTTCGGCACAGCCCTCACGAATAGTGAAGGTTTGATAATGCCCCGGGGTGATGTAGTAGTCACCGAGAAGATTTCGCCCCCAACTGTCTCGATCCACCCCGCTGATGTAGACCGCGCTGATCGTGTGGTCACCGTAGTTGTTGATCCTGAATGAATGCTCAGCGAACGCCGGAGAAGGCCGGGTGAAGATTGTCGCAGCGGCAACGATGAACGCTGCGGTAGTAACCTTGGCCAACCAGCCTTGGCGAAGCCGATACATACCTGCCCCCTTTTTGACCCAGTGATTCCACCCTGTAGGGTCCCCCCTCGGATTTTCAGTTTGACGTGTGCATTCCCCTTTTCTCTGCGGACCACATGGCTTGGTGGGCAGGCCGGTGGCGACCGAGAGCAGAGGCTCACCCGTCCAGCCGCTCACCTATCCCGGCGTACGCGTTCGGCATCAGGCGCCCGTACCGATTCAGTGGTGTCATTATGGATGTGTGACCGCACCGAGCCTGGATGGCCTTGGGGTGCACCCCGGCGGCTATGAGCAAGGCGACGTGCGTATGTCTAAGATCGTGAAACCGAACGTCCTGCGGCAAGCCTGCGAGGGTCAGGTGCCGCTTGAACGCCGGGGCAATGTTGTCCGGTTCTAGGGTGTCCAGTATGGACGAGGTGTTGACACTTTTGTCCTCCAACCGTCGTCCTCAATTGCTCTCAGCTGGCCTTGCAAGCCATGTCGTCTGAGGATCGCGTAGACGCCCGAGGCGCTGTTGTGCCAGCCACCCCACAGGGCTACCGCAATTGCATCGCGATCAGCGCCGGGCCGTGCGCCGGCCACAGCAGAGCGTAGGCCAAGACTTGGTGCTCCAGGGCCGGGGATCGCTTGCCGCGGCCAGTGGGTCGGCTGGCTGGGCCGCGGCCGCAGTCCGACGGCACCGTAGCGCAGATACCGTCGGCGCCATTCGGTAGGAGAGCGTCCGGGAGATCCCGGCTTCCCGACAGGCCTGGGTCACATTGCCGAGCAGGGCGGCGTGTTGCAAGATCGCCACGCGATGACGGCGAACGCTGTCCTCGAGGGTCACGCTGTTCCTCCTCCTCTTTCCGACACCCGCCAGGTATCGGTTGGAGGATTCGGAGGCTGGGGCGTCCATGAAGATGGCCGCCCGTATTACGGCGGGCCCTACCACCCGAGTGTGTTCAAGAGCCACAGACGGCCGATCAACGAGCATCTGAGCGAGTGGGGCATGGAGCGAGTCGAAGAGATCGGCTTTGTCGTCGCTCACCACTCGGGCGGCTTCGTAAACGGCATCGTCGTGCGGCTCCTGAGGGGCGAAGAAGACGTCGAGGCATTGGTGGCGCGGGTGATCGAGGCCCGGGCGCACCTGGCGAAGACGGACGGGCCGCTGAGCGTCATCGTGTCGGGCTGGCGGAGGCGGAGGCCGCCGGAGCCGACCGCAAGCGTATCGCCACCTGCAGACGACTACGAGGGAAGGTGATCCACGTCCCGCAGAATCGCAACAGCAAACGGAAGCGGCCGACAGGCACATTATCGCCACTAGGGGTCCGGGGTCCGTTCGGCGGCTGGCGTGTCGTCGATCGGACGCAGGAGGCCATCGAGAGGGGCGTCGCCTACATCCTTACGGGGCAGCACCTGGGGCCAGCGCGGCGAGTCCGACAAGCCGGTCGCCAGGCGCTATGACGGCTTGCCCTCGACGTGACGTTCCCCGGTAGGATCGCCTTCGGCCACGGGATAGACAGTCACTTGGTGGTGGCCCGTGGATTTCTCGTGGTCACGTTTGCCTTGGTCGGCCTGCGCCCGATGAACGGCATGCATATTCCACTGGCACTGCACGCAGGTGACCTGCCAGCCTCGTAGGGACATAGAGTCGTCACCCTTCCACGGCGGGGGCTTTCCCGTCGATTTGGCCTTCGGGTGCCAACGGGTACTCGCACGATCATGTGGCACAGGGCGGACTCGGCGGAGTCCACGGCCGCACCGTGATGACTTCGGCTCCCTCAACTTCGACCCGAATCTTCCGTGTCGCCTCTTCGGGAGACTCCGCCTCCACGACCATGGCGTTGGGACCATCAATGTTGGCCGGACCGATAGGATCGCCCGGCATCCTGAACGTGACGGTCCAACTGCTACTACCCCGCCCCTGCCGCTCCGTGCTGAGTCGCGTCATCGTTGCGCCTCCGATAGTATTGTACACTCGCCGGAGGCGGAACTATGCCGAGGTGCATGCCGTGGCGCAGGAAGACGACCGCAAGCGTGACCAGCCGACCGACGACCCGTCGCCCGCTGGCGATGATACCCGCCGCAGGACGAGCCGATCTTCGAGGAGATCTACGGCACCGGCGCAATCATCATCGCGCCCGCGAGGCGTCCGACATCCGCGAGGGGCGGACCGGAGTCGCGCATGATGAGCCGCGAGGAGTGGCGGAAGGAGATCGGGCCGTTCTGGGAGGACGCGATGGACGAGGCGATGGAGCGGGGGCTGGCGTTCGTGATCCTCGGCGGGCGCGCACCGTCGCGGAAGCCGCCGAAGGGAGGGAGCGATGACTGGCAACGGGCTGGGCGAGTGGGAGGACGAGCCGTACCCGAGTAAGCCTTCGCGCTCCATGGACGAAACTACGTCCCGGGACGCCGAGGACGACATCTTCGATGATGTGACGGATGACGTTGGCGGGATCATCACCTCCGGGATGCGACCGGGCGCGTCGTTCCCGAAGAAACCGACGGCGACGAGCCGGAACCGACACCGGTGAAGTGATCGCGTTCCAGAATGCGGGGATTGTTTGCTTGGAAAGGTCTCAACGGGGCGGCTGGTTGGTTCGGTGGATACTAACGCCGGAGATCGTGTGAATCGCCCGGAGCCGCCTTTCGCATTTCGGCGGCTTACGGAGGACGACTTGCCGCTGCTTCACCGCTGGCTGAATACAGCGCACGTGCTGGAGTGGTGGGACCGACCGGGACCGACGCTCGGCCAGGTGCAGGCCAAATATCTCCCCCGGGTGACCGGGGCGTCCGATGTCACATCGTATGTCATCTATCGCGGCGAGGTGCCTATCGGCTACATTCAACTCTATCCCGTTCGCACTGGAGCGTGGGGTCTTCACAGCATAGGTGCCGGTGAGGGACTCGATCTCTTCATCGGCGAGGCTCTCTACGTGCATCGAGGACTCGGCGCGGGCATCCTCAGACAATTCCTGACAGATGTCGTGTTCCGGGACGCGGCCGTCAACGTGTGTTTCGTAGACCCTTCGCCACGTAATCGCGGCGCGCTTCGCGCTTATGAGAAGGCGGGTTTTCGCTATCTCGGGACTGGCACCGACCCGGACAGCGGAATGCCGGTGCATCTAATGGAGATCAACCGACATGATTTGGTGAATTGAGGATACCTCCGCGCGACGAAGTCGCGTTTGTACAGGAGGAACGGCCGCCGCAGGCGTCGCCCAAGGGGACGGCAGCCTTGATGTCGTGCAGGCGCTCGACGTCGGTCACGCCGTTCCCGATTGTTTGGTAGACGCCTCCTACCGAACAGAATACGGTCGAGCCATCTGATCCTGGGCCAGTTCAACCGGCAGGGAACCTTTACGTACGCCGGGTTTTGCGGCACGGGTCTGTCCGAGACGACGCGCGCGGTGCTGCTGGAAGAACTCCAGGGCACGCGCCGGAAGACGTGCCCGTTCCGCGCCGTGCCGGACCTGCGGGACGATTTCCGGGAACTCCCGGACACGCCGCCCCAATGGGTCCGGCCGACCGTGGTCGTCCAGGTCGAGTGCCGCCAGCGTTTGAAGGACGGGCCGCGGCACGCGGCGCTGAAGGGCGTCCGGCCGGACAAACGGCCGAGGCTGATCCGGGTACGGTCAAAGTGAGCCGGGAGGGCTAAATGGCAGGAGAGAATCGGCTTTCGGAAGCCCAAGTCCGGAGTCGGATTGAATCAGAACGCTACGGTCGTCCCGACGGCCGGCTGCACAAACGCGGACGGCATGGCGCGCGCGAGTGCATGCACAGCCCTCCATCCAGTGCAGTGCGCCGGCAACAGCCGTTCAACCCCGGCCTCGCGAAAGGCGTTCACGGTCGGCTCGATGATCGGCTCGAAGAGACCGCCGGTGAGATGAAAACCGCCGATGAAACCCGCGATGCGGGTGACGCCGGTCAGGCGCTGCGCGTTCCGCAGCACGTTCACGGCGCCCGCGTGCGAGCAGCCGGAGACGATCACAAGACCCTTGCCCTTCACGTTCAGCACGACATTCTGGTCGTCGACGATGAGCGGATCGGGCTCCCACCCCGCCAGCGTCTGCGCGTAATGGATCGGAAAGCCCTTTTCGAACTCGTTTGTCCGCTCGACCTGTCCTGAAACGAGCACAGCACCGTCGAGAAGGAGCGTTTGCCCGCGCTCCTCGATTACTTGGAGGCCTTCCGCCTCGAGATCGCGGCGGCTCGGCGGCGGCAGACGCAGTTCGGTCCCCGTGGGAAAGACGACTTTGCGCTCGCGCCACGCCTCCGGGTGGATCACGAGCGGCAGGCGGCACCGGCCGTACCGTTTGAACAGTCCTTCGAGCCCGCCGTGGTGGTCCGCATGTCCGTGGGAAATGACAATCGCACGCAAGTCGCGGACCCTCACGCCGAGGACGTCGAGGTTGCGGCCAAGGCCGCTCGGCGTGAGTCCGCCGTCGTACAACAGGGACTCCCGATTCGGGCCGGAGTGCACGCTAATAAGCGCGGAGAAGCCGTGCTCGGCGACGAGTTGATCGCGGTCGGAAAAATCGCGCGCGGCGTATCGCCGGACGCCCTCCGAACCGGCCATAAGCACGTCTACGAAATTGTCCATGACGATCGTGACGTCGACTCGGTCGACGGTTCGCAGCGTTGCGCGCGGCGTGCTGCCGGTCACGGTTTGCGCGCGGTCACGACGTGCGCCCGAAGCGGTGTCCGGACGGGATCGCCCAATTCGGCCTCGACGTTCTTCGCCATCGCCGCCTTGATCTCGAGAAACCGCATCCGGCTAGCGGTTCATAATGTGGAGCATTGAGCGACTCGGTCCCTCAAGACGCGCCGAACAACGCGGTCACAAGCGACATCCGGTAGACCAAGCCCAGCGCGGCCAAGATCAACACCAGCCCGAGCGGTACCGTGAGATGCTGGCCCCAGCGGAATGATCGTTCCGCCGACATGATCGCGCCGAGCGCCAGCATCCAGCCCAGGTTAACTCCGCCGACGGCAAACATGAGCAGCATCAGTGTCCAGCAGCAGCCGACGCAGAACAGCCCGTGCCGCGCGCCAGTGCGTCTCGGGCAGGGTTCTTGCCACGCCAATGTTCGGCGAGAAACAGGTAGGGCGACCGGCACTTGGTCAGACACATGTCCTTGAGCGGTGTGACCTGGTAGACGCCGGCCAGAAGCAGGATCGCCACTCCGATCCACTGGGTGGCATCGGCCACCGCAGGAAAGCGTGCTACTGCGGCGTGCACGTAGGCGTCGCCTCGAAACGCCGCCCCGCCGAAGATCGCCCACACGCCGAGATAGCCAACGATCAGACGCACCACGAACCCTGTTCGGCCAGGCCGACCCCCGACCATTCGGGAGAAGAGGTTGATCAGCGGCAGGCTCCCCGGCAGCATCATCGCAATCACCATGAGCGTCCACCCGACGACAAAGACGACCACGCGGGAGATGGGGAGGACCCCCTCCCCGATCCCCCGGTGGTCGAGCAGACCTGCGAACGGCGATGCGCCCCACGCGATGAGGGCGGCCCAGGCCAATAGGACCAACGAGGCAGCCGCCAGAGTGTACCAGCGGATATCATCGACCGTGCGCATGGTGCCGATCACCGCCGCAGCGTTGCTGACGTCACGGGCGCTCGCCGCTCAGGCCGAAACGCCTGTGCCCGCTATGCCTCGAACCGGAATGTTCCCAACACGGCATTGCGCCCGTTGAACTCCCACTTCATGTCGTGCTTTGGCAGATTGACCTTGTAGGACATCGCCTTGCCGAGGAACGCAGGCGATCCTGGAATCGTGCTGAAAATGCTGTCGACCAACTTCGTCGGACGCCCCTGAGAGTCGGTATACGGCTGCATTTCGGCCGACACGGTGTCTCCGATGCGGATCGTTCCTTTGCCTTCCGTGAAGTTGAAATCGATCGGCGCGTCGTAGACGCCCATAACCTCCCCGATCAGCGACGCCAATTCCGCGAGCGGACCTCCTAGTTTGCCCGTGTGCATGGCCAGGATCGCCTGTTTCTGCTCGGGCCGGGCCTTGCTGTCTACGAGCGCCGCGACCTTCCAATTGCCCTTCAGGATGTTGCCGGGAATCAGCGCGACGAAGGCCGCCGTAAGACCGCTTACGTTGACGCCGTTAATTTCGCCCTTGTCGTAGTGATAACAGAGCATCCCGTCACACTTGCCGCCGTCGGGATCGTCACCCACCCAGCACGGACATGGCCCCCCGCACGAGCAGGCTTCGAGCAAACGCCCTTCCACACTGTATGCCATCGTCACACCCCCTCATCGCGTTGAACCACCAATCGTCGCGGTGCCTGTGCATTGGTAGCCTGATTCGTTCGGACCCCGTCCCGCCACTCCTGCGCGAAAATTTGCTCGTTTTTGCCACGATTACGAGGGTACTACCGGTACCCTTGGGGGCGCAGCGTTCTCATACCATCACGGGGGGCGACCGGCCCGGTCGAGGCCGCAGCGGGCCCGTCACGACGCACGCCGACCGACGGTATCCATATTAGGTTCGGGGGCACTGTAGGTCGCTGCATCTCAGGGTAGCCGTAGCGCCCACTTATTCAGCCGTGAGAAGCGAGGCGCCGCATCTAAGCCTCGGTCAATTGGAAAAATCCGCTCGGCACGGGCGTCGGTCACGGCGGGCGGAATTGGAGCTCTCGATTCGGCCATGGAGCTTTCCTTGACGCCGCCTTTTTACAACACCAGGGCCGTGAAGTACAGGCCCTCCCACCCGAAGGAGGCCGAAAATGTCTTGTCTGATGTTTCGATTTTGGCGCCTGCACCCCTTCCGTCGGTTGGTGTATGTGGATTAGTACGGAGGGACTACCGCGTCTGCTACGCAATCCAAGGCCCTACGGTGACGGTGTGGGCGATTCGCAACCGACGGGATGTCTACGCGATTCTACGGCGCCGAGGTCCGGCTTGATTCTTCCAGCCACGCAGATGACGGTAGTTGGTTGACGCCGCACGGGCGCTGTTCTTTCCGGCGCTGCTGGCCGGTGCGGTGTGCGTTCTGCTGTGGCGCCGGCTGCGGGGCCGGAATCGGCCGGCCGGACTGCTTTCCGCCGGGATCGGACTGCTGGCGGTGCCCCAGTTTCTCATGCTCATCATGGGCACCATGGCCACCGAACTCCTGCTCTACCGGCAAATTGTGCTCGCGACCTGGCTCTCGGCGTTTGGACTCTTTGGGGTTTGGCAGTTTCTCCGCGCCGTTCAGGGCCGCTCAATTCCCGTTTCCGATCGCGGCCTCGGCCGGAAGATGAACACCGTCATTCTGGGTCTTCTCGCGCTGGTGTTCGGGCTGGTGTTCGGCGGTTTCGGGCTGTACCTGGCGGCGCTCAGCGCGGAAGATTTGTTGTTGCCCCATCAGGTTTTCGAAGGCACGATCGCCCGGAAGTGGGTGACACGCGGCACGCGGGGGATTCCGGAGTACCATCTCAGGCTCGACGGTCACAGCGTCCGGATCGGCCGAGACTTGTACGTGCGGGTCCGGCCGGGAGAAACGGTCCGGCTGGAGGTGACCGCGGGGTCACACACGGTCGCGAAAGCCGATCGGCTCGGCCGGGCCTACTGAACTGCGGAAGCGACGGCTCGACACCGCGTGATTACGCGGTCTCCCCGGCCATACACCCGACGGTCTTGAGGAAGCTTTCTACCAACTTTAGGGACACCTCATCGGAGATCTCACGCTTAAAGAGAGAGGTTAGCCCTCGACGGTAAGCCCGACCGTAGGGGTCTATCCTCTTGGTCTCGGCCGGGCTTAGGTTTACGATTCGCCCATGTCGCGAGGTCAATCGTCACGCGACGCTGGTTGCTTGAGGTGATTGCCATGCCGTGGAAACGGTGGATGTTCATGGTGGCCTCGCTGGGATTCATCGTGACCGTCGGCCACGTGGGCCGGTTCGACGTGTACGCGGCACGCCTTGATACCGAACGATTCACGCATCACGCGACCACGGGCTCCGCGCCGGTCGCTCTGGGGTTTGGGGAGATGATCTACCTCACACACCCGGAAGACATTGTGGAGGCCATCCACCACGCCGAACAGGTGCCGTCGTTCGGCAACGAAGCCCTGGCGCGGGCTTACGGTGGGCATGGGGCCGTGCCGGAGAACGTGGCGCGGGTGGCCACGGCCGATCTGGTACACGAATGGTACGCCGAGTGGGTGCGCCGGGGCCGCCCCGGGGACTTCCTGGTGTTCGTCCGGGACCGGTATGCGCCGCTGCTGGCGGCGAACGATCCAACGCACTTGAATCAGGCATGGTTGCCCAATGTGACGCAGTACCTGCGTGCGCATTACCGGTACCTGCCGGCGCTTTCCGCGGGGGTGGCGCCGTTTACCAGCGCCTGCGCCGCGCGATAGGACGTTTTCCAGCCCGTAGGGGAACTTGTGAAAAGAACCGGTGAGAAGCCTCCGCGCTTCCTTCAGCGTACGACCGTGAAGAAGTCCTGAGACGTTCTGTAATCGAATCTTGGGATCGCGCTCCACCGGGGGGAGGCGAGCATGCACCGCCGCGTCATTCTACGGTTCTTGTGGCGAACCGCCGTGCCGGTACTCATCAGCGCGCGGGCGCCCCGGTCGAATTCAAGGTCTATCCGGGCGCGACGCACGCCTTCGACGCGCCCGGGCGCGCCCGCACCCGCAACGTGCCCAACATTGGGCTGGTCCACCTCGCGTATGATCCCGCGGCGGCGGCCGACGCGCACACGCAGGTGCAGCGCTTCCTTAAGGCGCACCTGCAGTGAGACGGTAGCGCGGGGCTCTCAGCGGTCCGACGAGGGATCCAGGGCGTCGCGGAGGCCGTCGCCCACGAAGTTGAGGCTGAGGAGCGTCGCGGCGAGCACCAGCGCCGGCGCGATCACCAGGCGCGGATACGATTCGATCGCGTCGACGCCTTCCGCGATCATGAGGCCCCAGCTGGGCGTCGGCGGCTGGACGCCGAGGCCGAGGAAGCTCAGCCCGGCCTCGGCGATGATGAAGGTCGGCACGAGCAGCGTCGTCATAATGATGAGCGGGGCGACGATGTTCGGCAGCAGATGCGTGACGACGACGTGCCCCTCGGAGGCCCCCAGACTCTTCGCCGCCTGAACGAACTCCCGATGCCGCAGCATGAGGGTCTGCCCCCGCGCGACGCGGGCGACGTCCAGCCAGCCCACCAGCGACAACGCGAGGATGATCGCGGCGACGCCGCCGGTCGCCTGGTTCAGCGAGTGCAGCCAGACCAACGGGCCGGAGCGGATCGACGGCAGAAACGCCGTGAAGAACGTCTGCAGCAGCACGACGAGCAGCAGGTACGGGATGGCGTACACGATGTCCACGACGCGCATCAGCAGCAGGTCGAAGGTGCCCCCGAAGTAGCCAGCGGCGAGGCCGGTGGGCACGCCCACCGACAGGACGATCGCGGCGCTCGCCAGGCCGACGCTCATGGAGACGCGCGCGCCGTAAATCAGGCGGCTCAGCAGATCGCGGCCGAGCGCGTCGGTCCCGGCGAGGTGGCGGGCATCCGGGGATCCGTAGGTGGTCAGGAGATCCTGCTTGTCGTAGCGGTACGGGGAGAGGGTCTGGGCGGCGGCGCCGGTCAGGGCCACGACCGCCAGAAACGCCGCGCCCACCACTGCCATGCGGTGACGGGCGAAGCGCGCGAGGGCGCGGCGGGCGCGCCGGCGCGGATCGGCGGCGAGCACCGCCCGCTCGGCCTGCAGGAGCGAGCTAGCCGTACCGCACCTGCGGGTCCAGCAGCGCGTAGGACAGATCGACCAGGATGTTCATCGTGATGATGATGATCGCGAACAAGAGCGCGAGCGCGAGCAGCACCGGGTAGTCCCGGCCCGTCGTCGCGGTGACGAAGTAGCGCCCGATGCCCGGCACGCGCGTGATCGTCTCGACGAAGAACGAGCCCGTCACGACGTCCGCGACGAGGATGCCGGACACGGTGGCGATCGGCGTCAGCGCGTTGCGGAGGGCATGGCGGACGATGACGCGCGCACCGGCGAGGCCCTTCGCGCGCGCCGTGCGGATGTAATCCTGGTGGAGCACTTCGAGCAGCGACGTGCGCAGGTAGCGCGCAAGCGTGGTCGCCGGCCGGAAGCCGATGGCCGTCATGGGAATCAGCACCCGCACGTCCAGCAGGCCGCGCCAGCCGCCGGTCGGCACCCAGTGGAGCACGACCGCGAAGATCGTGACAAGCAGCGTCGCCATCACGTAGTTCGGGATCGAGATGCCGAGGACCACGATCCCCGTCGCCGCGTAGTCCACCACGGTGTTGCGGTAGACGGCCGCGAGCGTGCCGAGCGGAATCCCGACCACGATCGCGAACAGCATCGCCGCCGCGCCGAGCTGCATCGAAACCGGGAAAAATGCCGCGATGATATCCGAGACGTCCTGCGAGGTGTTGACGTACGAGGGACCGAGCGAGCCGTGCAGCGCGTTGCCGAGGTAGAGCGCGTACTGCGTCCACAGCGGCGCGTCCATGTGGTATTTAGCCTTGAGGTTGGCGATCACCTGGGGCGCGAGCGGTTTTTCGGCATTGTCCCAGGGCCCGCCCGGCGTGGCGTGGATCAGCACGAACGCGAGCGTGTAGACGATAACCATGGTCGGGACGGCGAGGAGAAGCCGCCGGACGAGATAGGCGCCCATGGCGGAGGGGGCGGGGGCCGCGCGGCCGCGGCCCCCGCCCGGCGACGGCTAGTGGTCCAGGATCTTGACGCGCCCGAAGGTGCCGTACCACGCGGTCGCGGCCGGCGGCAGCGCGAACCCCTGCACCCACGGTTTGATCGCGACGATGACGCCGAGGTGGAATAGAGGGACGGCCGGCAGCGCGGTGTTCAGAATCTTCTCCGCCGACTCGTAGAGCTGTTTGCGCTTCGCCGGATTCTGCTCCGCCGACCCGCTTCGGACCGCCGCGTCGTACTGCGCGTCGTGCCACTTCGTGTGGAAGAAGTCCTGGTCGGACTCGAACAGGATGTTCGCCCAGTTGGCGGGATCCTCGTAGTCCGAGCCCCACCGGTCGATGAACGCGTCGTACGGCTGCGTCGCGTACGAATTGAACGCGGCGTTGTACTCCTTCGACTCCATGCGTTGCAGCGTGACGTTGATCTTGAGGGATTCCTGCCACATCTGCTGCAGCGCCTGCGCGACCAGATCGAAGGTCACGAGCTTGCCCCAGGCGATCTTGAAGCCCGGGAAGCCCTTCCCGTCCGGATACCCCGCCTCCGCGAGCAGCTGCTTCGCGCGCGCCACCCCGCCCGTCAGCGGCGGCGTGGCGAGGTAGCCGATCGTGCCGGGCGGCGTGATGGTGGTGGCCGGGTCGTAGATGCCGCGGAGCACGTTGTTGGAGATCCGATTGTGATCGATCGCGAGGTACAGCGCCTGGCGGACCTTCGCGTTGCTGAGCGGCGACTTGGTGTTCGTGGTGTCGCAGAACATCATGGCCGTGCCGGACCAGCGGTACTTGTGCAGTTGCTTGCCGAGGGTGGCGTCGCTCCGCACCCGCGCGATGTCGGCCGGTTGGATCTGGTCCGTCACGTCGAGCTCGTTGTTCTCGAAGGCCGGCAGGCTGGTCCGGAACGGATCGTCCGTGAGGGTGAAGACAACCTTCTGCAGCGTGGGCTTCGGCCCCCAATACCGCGGGTTCGCGACGATCACGAGTTCCTTGTCGTGCTGCCACGACTGTACTTTGAACATGCCGTTGCCGACGTGGTTGCCGGCCTCGACCCACTTCTTATCGTACTTTTCCACCTGCCAGCGGGGCACCGGCATGTAGTTCCAGGTCGAGACGAGCCGCGGGAAGTACGCCGCGGGCTCGGTGAGGACGGCCCGGAGGGTGAGGGCATCCACCGCCTTGACCGCCACGCCGTCCGCGGTCTTCACCTTGCCCTTGTTGTAATCCAACGCGCCTTTGATCGGATAGAACGCGGATGCGTAGTCGCTCGCAATGGCGGGATCGAGCACACGCTTCCATGCGTACTCGTAATCGGCCGCCGTGACGGGATGCCCGTCCGACCACTGCATGCCGGGCCGGAGGCGGAAGGTGTAGGTGAGCCCGTCGGCGGACACGCTCCACGACCGCGCGGCGACCGGGACCGCGGTCCCGGCGGCGTCGAACGTGATCAGCGGATCGAACAGCGCCATCCCGATCAGGATCTCGGGCCGTGCCTCCATGGTGGCGGGATCGAAGTGAAGCGGCTCCCTGTCCGGGTAGCGGAGGACCTGCTTCGCCGGCGCGGCGAGCGCGGCTTCGGCCGGAGCAGGGCGGACCAGCGTTTCCGTCGTCGCGCCGATCGCCGCGACGCTGCCGAGCATTGCGGTGAGCTTCACGAACTGACGGCGAGAGATCAACCCGGACCGGTAATACGATTCCCAGGGAAGCCGTGCCACGCCGTTCGCCACCGTCTCACCCCCACGCTAAGATGATGTTTCAGGCAACCACTTCGGTCGGCCGCGCGGCGGCACCTTTTGTGCCGGCGGACCGCGGCGATGTGCGGGCAGGCTTGTTACGGCTTCGGATCCGGCAGCACCCCGGTCAGCAGCCACCGTACTTTCGCGTGAAGGTCGTCCTGGTTCGGGACCCAGAAATCGAGGCGCTGGCGCGCCAGCGTGTCGTAGAGGACCGCCGGACGGCCGTCGATCGACTCGGTGCTGATTTGCTCCGGCTTGATCGGCTGCACGCGTTGGAGCCATCCGAGCAGCTGCGAGGCGGTCAAGTCCGTCTCGACGTCGCCCCGCGCCGTTTGAATGATCTGCGGCATGCGGAGCATGACCGAGGGCCTGTGGGTCTGCGCCACGGCGGCGCGCAGAAAGACCTGCTGGCGGCGGATGCGGCCGATGTCGCCTTCGGGGTCGTTGCGGAACCGGAGATACTGCTCGGCGTGGGCGCCGTCGAGCACCTGATACCCGGGGGACAGGTTGATGAAGAGGCCCTGCAGCCGATCCGTATAGACCATCCGCTTTTCCACGTTGACGGGCACGCCGCCGATCAGGTCCACGATGTGGCGCATCGCCGGCAGGCTGAACACCACGTAATGCGCGATCGGCACGTTCAGCAGCCGCACCGTCGCGGCCCGCGCGCGGCCGATGCCGCCGGTGGAGTAGGCATGCACGAGTTTGGTATTGCTGATGCCCGGCAGGGTCACGTTGATGTCGCGTGGGACGCCGAGAATGCGCACGCGGTGATGCACGTCGTCCCAGTGGATCACCTCGATCGTATCCGTGCGCAGGCGGTCCTGGGTCAGGCCGACCACGAGAAACCGGGTGTCGCCCCGCGGAATGGCCGCCGGCTGGAGGGGCGAGACCGGGGCCTGCGTCGTCGCCGAGGGCGGAACCCGCGGGGCAAAGAGCACGGCCAGAACCACGATCGACGCCGCAACGCGGGCAGACCACCGCGCGAGAGCCTTCATCGGGGGAGTCTTCACGAGTGTATGGTCACGTTGAGCGACGTCCTGATTGGTTCATCGAGATTCGCCCGCCCGTCGACGATACCCTGCGCCCTCGCCGGAAGGAATTATTCCCATGGGGTCGCCGCCGATGCGGGGGGTAGTGTCAAGAGGTTTGTGTAGTTTGCCATAGCACGGGGCGGCCGGCCTGCCGGAGATTGAACGCCTGGACGACGGCGTAGATGATGCGATCGCAGCTGGCGAGGTTCGTGAAGCAGG
>Ga0070731_10000421_pt1 | contig 58845 bp, 42 predicted proteins | sample Coa_R1_2_FD_66448 | JGI IMG/M metagenome (GOLD analysis project Ga0070731, IMG submission 66448) | Surface soil microbial communities from Centralia Pennsylvania, which are recovering from an underground coalmine fire - Coalmine... | ecosystem: Environmental > Terrestrial > Soil > Unclassified ... | reverse complement strand
GTTGGGAACCCGATCTGAACCAAACGGGGCGTTTGCTGGTCCGCTTGTCGGAGCGGCAGAAAATGCGGGGCAGGTCGCGGACCGCCCGGCGAACCGAAAAGCCGCATCGATCGCGCCGATTGAAGGGGAACCGATGACATGATCGGAAAAGCGGCGGCACCCATCGTCAGCACAGACGCATATCCGAGCCTCGGCGAGCAGGACGTCTACCTGTTCCGTGAAGGCACGCACGCGTTCCTTCATTCGTTCATGGGCGCGTCGCTTCGCGGCGAGAGCGTGCTATTTCGTGTCTGGGCGCCGAATGCCGCGCAGGTGAGCGTGATCGGCGACTTCAACGGCTGGAAAGGTGACGCCAATCCGCTCGGCGTCCGTTGGGACGGAACCGGCATTCACGAAGGCACCGTTCGCGGCGTGACGCGCGGGCAGGCGTACAAGTATCGGATCGTGACGCGTGAAGGCGCCTTGCTCGACAAGGCCGATCCGTTCGCCTTCTACGCGGAGGTCGCGCCCCGTACCGCGTCTCGCGTATGGACGCTCGATTACGACTGGGGCGACGGTGAATGGATGTCGTCACGCCGCTCGCGCAACGCGCTCGACGCGCCGATCTCGATCTACGAAGTGCATTTCGGTTCGTGGCGGCGAAGCGATGCGTCGCGGCCGCCGTCGTATCGCGAGATCGCGCAGCCGCTCGCCGATTACATGATCGAGCACGGCTTTACACATGTCGAGTTCCTGCCGCTGATGGAGCACCCGTTCTACGGGTCCTGGGGCTACCAGACCACCGGGTATTTCGCGCCGACGTCGCGTTACGGCACGCCGCAGGATCTCATGTACCTGATCGATGAATTGCATCAGCGCGGCATCGGCGTGATCCTCGACTGGGTGCCGTCGCACTTTCCCGACGATCCGCACGGTCTCGCTCGTTTCGACGGCACGCATCTTTTCGAGCACGCCGATCCGCGCAAGGGTTTCCATCCGGAATGGAACAGCCTGATCTTCAATTACGATCGGCACGAGGTGCGCGCGTTCCTTGTTTCGAGCGCGCTCTTCTGGCTCGGGCAGTATCACATTGACGGGCTGCGCGTCGACGCGGTCGCGTCGATGCTCTACCTGGACTATGCGCGCAAGGAGGGCGAGTGGCTTCCCAACGTGCACGGAGGCAGGGAAAATCTCGGGGCGATCGCCTTCCTGCGTAAGTTGAACGAAGCCGTTTATCGCGAGCATCCGGACGTCCAGACGATCGCCGAGGAATCGACGTCGTGGCCGATGGTGTCGCGGCCGACGTTCGCGGGCGGCCTGGGCTTCGGGATGAAATGGAACATGGGCTGGATGCACGACACGCTCGACTACATGCACCACGAGCCGATCCATCGCAAGCATCACCATGGCGAGCTCACGTTCTCGCTGATCTACGCGTTCTCGGAGAATTTCGTGCTGCCGCTGTCGCATGACGAGGTCGTCTACGGCAAGGGCTCGCTGATCGGCAAGATGCCGGGCGACACCTGGCAGCGCTTCGCGAACCTGCGCGCGCTTTACGGCTATATGTGGGCGCATCCCGGCAAAAAGCTTCTGTTCATGGGTTGCGAGTTCGCACAATGGCGCGAGTGGTCGCACGAGGGCGAGCTCGAATGGGGCTTGCTTCAAAACGGCGAGCATGCGGGCGTCGCGCGCTTCATCGCGGACCTCAACAGGTTCTATCGTTCCTGCGCTTCACTGCATGAAATCGACTTCGAGCCGCGCGGCTTCGAGTGGATCGCCGCCGACGACCGCGACGCGAGCGTCATCGCGTTCGCCCGCAGGAGCGAGCATGGCGCGCCGGTGCTCGTCGTGTGCAATTTCACGCCCGTGCCGCGGGCGAACTACATGATCGGCGTGCCGCAGGCGGGCTATTGGCGCGAAGTGCTGAACAGCGACGCGAACGCCTACGGCGGTAGCGGCATGGGCAACTTCGGCGGTGTGCTAAGCGCGCCGGTGCCGGCCCACGGCCGCTTTCATTCGCTGACGCTCACCCTGCCGCCCCTGTCGACGTCGTTTTTGATCCATGAACGAGGTTGACGTGGCGGCGGGCGATCGTGCGGCACTCTCCGCCGAAGGACGCGCACGCGCCGTCATCGAGAACGTCGCGCCGCAAGTCGATGGCGGGCGATTCGCGATCAAGCGCATCGCGGGCGATCGGATCGAAGTCGAAGCCGACTGTTTCGCCGACGGGCATGATGTGCTCGCATGCAGGCTTCGCCATCGGCGCGAGGACGACGCAAAGTGGAACGAAGCGCCAATGGCGCCGCTTGGCAACGATCGGTGGCGCGGCGAATTCGTCGTGACCGACATCGGCCGCTATCGCTATGCGATCTCTGCGTGGGTCGACACGTTCCTGTCCTGGCGCCATGATTTCGAGCGCCGCGTCGATCCAGACGATCTGAGCGTGGCGGCGCAGGTGGGCGCGCAGATCGTCGCGTCGGCGTCACGGCGTGCGCGTGGCGAGGATCGCAAGCGCCTCGCCGAATGGGCCCGATTGCTCGGCGAGACGACGGACGTCGATGCGCTATGCGAGCTCGCGCTCGACGAGACGCGTGCCTCACTCGCGATGCGCTATCCCGATCGACGCTTCGAGACGAAGCACCCCGTCGAATTTCCCGTCGTCGTCGACCGCGCGCGCGCTGGCTTCTCGAGCTGGTACGAGCTCTTCCCGCGCTCGACGGCGCAACGCGAAGGCGTGCATGGCACGTTCGGAGATTGCGAGGCGCGCCTGCCTTACGTTGCGCAAATGGGCTTCGACGTCGTTTACCTGCCGCCGATCCATCCGATCGGCCGCGTGCGACGCAAGGGCCCGAACAACAGTCTCATCGCGGGACCGGACGACGTCGGAAGCCCGTGGGCGATCGGCGCCGACGAGGGCGGACACAAGGCGCTGCATCCGCAACTCGGCACGTTCGACGACTTCGCGCGCTTCCTCGCGCGCGCGACATCGCTCGGCCTCGAGGTCGCGATCGACATCGCGTTCCAGTGCGCGCCGGATCATCCGTACGTGAACGAGCATCCGGAGTGGTTCCGGCATCGGCCGGACGGCAGCGTGCAGTACGCGGAGAATCCGCCGAAGAAATACCAGGACATCTATCCGTTCAATTTCGATTCGGATCAGAGGCGGACGCTGTGGGAAGAGCTTCACGACGTCATGACGTTCTGGCTCGAGCACGACATTCGCATCTTCCGCGTCGACAACCCGCACACCAAGCCGTTCGCGTTCTGGGAATGGGCGATCGCGCGGATCAAGCATGCTCATCCCGACGCGATCTTCCTCTCCGAGGCGTTTACGCGGCCGAAGGTGATGCACCGGCTCGCGAAGCTTGGCTTCACGCAGTCGTACACCTATTTCACGTGGCGCAACGACAAGCGCGAGGTCACCGAATATTTCACCGAGCTCACCAAGGGACCGGGGCGCGAATACTTCCGACCGAATTGCTGGCCCAATACGCCGGACATCCTCGCTGAAGCCTTGCAGATCGGCGGTCGGCCGGCGTTCATGGCGCGGCTCGTTCTCGCCGCCACGCTTTCCGCCAACTACGGCATCTACGGTCCCGCGTTCGAGCTGCTCGAGCACACGCCGCGCGAGCCAGGCTCCGAGGAATACCTGAACTCCGAGAAGTACGAGCTCAAGCACTGGGACCTGGAGCGCGCCGATTCGCTCGCGCCTTTCATCGCGCGCGTCAATGCCGCGCGCAAGGACAATCCGGCGCTGCAGCGCGACGGCGGCCTGACGTTCTTTCCAACGGACAACGACGAGCTCCTGTGCTACGCGCGCGTCGATGCAACAGGTTCCAACGCGATCATCGTCGCCGTGAACCTCGATCCGCACCACGCGCAATCGGGCTTCGTCACGATCGATCTCGAGGCGCTCGGCATCGGCGCCGACCAGCCTTTCCAGGTGCACGACCTCTTGACCGACGCGCGCTATGCCTGGCACGGCGCGCGCAATTTCGTGATGCTCGACCCGATGCACGTGCCGGCGCATCTGTTCCGTGTGCGCCGACAGACGCGCGACGAGCACGACTTCCTCTACTTTGAATAAGAGGACCTTTTGAACGACCCGATCACGACCGCGCTCGCCACGCCCGACACGTCGCAGCCGATCGAGCGTCCGTACTGGTACAAGGACGCGATCATCTACCAGCTTCACATCAAGGCGTTCTACGACTCGAACGGCGATGGCATCGGTGATTTCCACGGATTGACCGAAAAGCTCGACTACATCAAGGACCTCGGCGTCAACACGATCTGGCTTTTGCCGTTCTACCCGTCGCCGCTTCGCGACGATGGCTACGACGTCGCCGACTACCGCGGCGTCAACCCGCTGTACGGCACGCGCGCCGACTTCCACCATTTCGTCCGTGAGGCGCACCGGCACGAGCTTCGCGTCATCACCGAGCTGATCGTCAACCACACGTCCGACCAGCATCCGTGGTTCCAGGCCGCGCGGCGTGCGCCGAAAGGCTCGAACAAGCGCAACTACTACGTCTGGAGCGACGACCCGACGAAGTACAGCGGCACGCGGATCATCTTCACCGACACCGAGAAGTCGAACTGGGCGTGGGACGACGTCGCGAAGGCGTACTACTGGCATCGCTTCTTCAGCCACCAGCCCGATCTCAATTTCGACAATCCGCAGGTGCTGAAGGCGGTCCTTCGCGTGATGCGCTTCTGGCTCGACATGGGGGTCGACGGTTTCCGCCTCGACGCGATTCCATACCTGTGCGAGCGTGAAGGGACGAACAACGAGAACCTGCCCGAGACGCACGGGGTGCTGAAGCGGCTGCGCGCGCAGCTCGATGCGCAGTACCCGAACGTGCTGCTGCTCGCCGAGGCGAACCAGTGGCCGGAGGATGTGCGCGAGTATTTCGGCGAGGGCGACGAGTGCCACATGGCGTACCACTTTCCGCTGATGCCGCGGATGTACATGGCGATCGCGCAGGAGGAGCGACATCCGATCACCGAGATCATGGCGCAGACGCCGGACATTCCGGAGAGCTGTCAGTGGGCGATCTTCCTGCGCAACCACGACGAGCTCACGCTCGAGATGGTGACCTCGCGCGAGCGCGACTACATGTACAACATGTACGCGGCCGACAAGCGTGCGCGGATCAACCTCGGCATTCGGCGCCGGCTTGCGCCATTGCTCGAAAACGACATGGGCCGCATCAAGCTGATGAACAGCCTGCTTTTGTCGATGCCCGGCTCGCCGACGCTCTATTACGGCGACGAGATCGGCATGGGCGACAACATCTATCTCGGCGATCGCGACGGCGTGCGCACGCCGATGCAATGGGCGCCCGAGCGCAACGGCGGGTTTTCGCGCGCCGATCCGCAGCGGCTGTACCTGCAGCCGATCATGGATCCAGTGTACGGCTACGAGGCCGTCAATGTCGAGGCGCAATGGCGCGCGCCCGCGTCGCTTTTGCACTGGACGCGCCGGATGCTCGCGGTGCGCAAGGCGTTCGTCGCGTTCGGCCGCGGGACGCTTTCGTTCCTGCGGCCGGCGAATCGCAAGATCCTCGCGTACCTGCGCGAATACGGCGACGAGACGATCCTTTGCGTCGCCAATCTCGCGCGCTCGGCGCAGCCGGTCGAGCTCGACCTCGCAGCCTACAAGGGTCGCATTCCGATCGAGCTCCTCGGGCGCACGCCGTTCCCGCCGATCGGCGAGTTGCCCTATATGCTGACGCTCGCGAGCCACGCGTTCCTGTGGTTTCGGCTCGCGCCTGCGCAGCTCGTGCCGTCGGGTCGCGAGGAGCAGGTCGCCACGCAGGAGTTGCCGGTGCTCGTGCTGTTCGACGGCTGGGCGAGCCTCTTTCGCGAGCGCGTCGTGCCGTGGCGGATGGGCATGTCCGACAAGGTGCGTCGCCAGCTCGAAGAGGATGCGCTGCCGGCGTTCGTCGCCGGGCGTCGGTGGTACGCGGCGAAGAGCCAGGCTGTGCGCCGCGTCGAGATCGCCGACCACGTCGAATGGAAGCCGCACGATCGCACGTGGCTGATCACGCTCGCACGCGTGCACGCGGGCAACGAGACGCAGGCGTATTTCCTGCCGTTGTCGCTCGCGTGGGAGGATTTCGACGAGCCGCTGATGCGGGCGCTCGCGCCGTTCGCGATCGCGAAGGTCCGCCAGCAGGCGCAGGTCGGGATACTTGCCGACGCGTTCGGCGACGAGTCGTTCGTGCGCGCGCTCGTGCAGGCGACCGGCGACGGCGCCAGCGTCAAATCCGCGCGCGGCACGATCCATTTCAAGCCGACGAGCGCGTTCGCGCAGATCGCCGGCAGCGATTTCATCACGCTGCCGGTGTCGACACCCGGCGCGCACAGCAGCAATACGATCGTCGCGCTCGCCGATCGACTCTTCGTCAAGGGCTATCGCAGGTTGCAGGTCGGCGTGAATCCCGAAGTGGAGATCGGCCGCTATCTGACGGAGGTCGCGCATTTCGCGCACGCCGTTCCGGTGGCCGGCAGCGTCGAGTTCGTCGCGGACGACGGCCGGGTGGCAACGCTCGTCCTGATCCAGGGGTACGTGCTGAACCAGGGGGACGGCTGGGACTACACGCAGCACTATCTCGACCGATTCTTCGACGACATCGCGCGAGGCGTCGCGAACGTCGCCGGCGCCGAAGTGCATGGCGCGTACACGACGCTCGCCCGAACGCTCGGCATGCGCACGGCGGAGTTGCATCGCGCGTTCGCGCAGGCGAGCGGCATTCCCGCATTCGACCCCGAGCCGATGACCACGGAGGACGTCGCGCAACTGATCGAGCGCGTGCGCACCGAGGCGAACGCGTCGCTCGATCGGCTGGCGCAGCGGCTCGGCGCGTTGAACGAATCGGTCCGCGCCGATGCGGAGCGCGTGCTCGGCGAGCGCGAGCGCCTGCTTGCCCGCATCGCGCGCCACGCGGGCGATGCGCGCGCCGGCCGCAAGACGCGCATCCATGGCGACTATCACCTGGGCCAGGTGCTGCTCGTGCAAAACGATTTCGTCATCACCGACTTCGAGGGCGAGCCATCGCGTCCGCTGGCCGAGCGAACGCGCAAGCAGTCGCCGCTGAAGGATGTTGCCGGCATGCTGCGCTCGTTCGACTATGCGGTGCACGCCGCCCTCATGGATCTCGCGAGCGAGCGTGGCGACGTGCGCGAGCGCGTCGAGGAAGCGGCGCGCCAATGGCGCGCGCAGGCGATAGGCGCTTTCATCGACGGCTACGACGAGATCGCACGCGCGGGCGGGCTCGCATCACCGCGCGGTGAGGCGTCGGGACTCCTCGAGCTCTTCGTGCTCGAGAAAGCGGTGTACGAGCTTCACTACGAAAGCGAGAACCGGCCCGATTGGCTCGCGATCCCGCTTCGCGGGCTCCTCGGCGTTCTCGGGTCGTGATCGCGGTTCTGATCGGTCATGTTTGAGAGGCGGAGGGCGGTTCGCCCGTTCGCCATCGTGCTGGGAGAACGTCATGGATAACGTGAACATGCTGGTCGAGCCGATCCGCGAATCGCTGCATCAGATCGGCGCTTTCCTGCCGCGGCTACTCCTCGCGATCGTCGTGCTCCTCATCGGCTGGCTGATCGCGAAGCTCGTCCGCTTCGCGATCGTCAAGGCGCTGTACGCGATCAACTTCAACGTCGTCACGGAGAAGGCGGGCGTCGATCGCTTTCTCGCGCAGGGCGGCGCCGAGATCGATACGATCCGCGTGCTCGGTGGCCTCTTCTACTGGCTCGTGATCCTCGCCGCGCTGATGATCGCGTTCAATACGCTCGATCTCGCGTACGTGACGGACCTGCTCGGCCGGATCGTGCTGTTCGTGCCGCGCGTGATGGTCGCCGTCGTGATCCTCGTTTTCGGCGCGTACTTCGCCCGTTTCGTCGCGACGGCCCTTTCGACCTATCTTCGCAACATCGGCGCGCGCGAGGCGGGTCTCATGGGGCGCTTCGCGCTCTACGCGATCATGGTGTTCGTCGTCATGATCGCGCTCGATCAGCTCGGCCTCGGCGACATCATCCGCGAGACGTTCCTCGTGCTCGTCGCGGCGATCGCGCTCGCGCTCGCGCTCGCCTTCGGCCTCGGCGGACAAAGGCGCGCGGCGGACCTGCTGGAGCGCTGGTCGCGCCACGAGATCGACGAGACGCGCGACGCGCGGCCGCGCAGCAAGTCATCCGTGCTGTGAGCGCCCCTCACCCCGACCTCTCCCTGCGAGCGGGGAGAGGGGGCCGAAGACCCGTGCGCGTATCTGACCCCTTATGAAGCCCTTCACCGCCGTCTGGCCGGGACGCTCGCAGCCGCGCGGCGCGCATTGGGACGGTGAAGGCGTCAACTTCGCCGTCTTCTCCGAGCGTGCCGAGAAGGTCGAGCTTTGCGTGTTCGACCGCACCGGTCGCCGCGAGCTGCAGCGCATCGAGCTCGTCGAGCGCACCGACGAAGCATTCCATTGCTACCTGCCCGAGGCACGGCCCGGCCTCTTGTACGGCTATCGAATGTACGGTCCCTATCGGCCCGAGCAGGGACTGCGCTTCAACCCGCACAAGCTGCTGCTCGATCCGTATGCGCAGAGCATCGCTGGCGCGCTCCGCTGGAGCGACGCGCTTTTCGGCTACAGCGTTGGCAACAAGCGCGGCGACCTGTCGTTCGATCGGCGCGACAGCGCGAGCGCGATGCCGAAGAGCAAGGTCGTCGAGGCGGCGTTCACTTGGGGCAACGACCAGCCGCCGAACATTCCCTGGCACGACATGGTGATCTACGAGCTGCACGTGCGCGGATTCACGATGCTGCACCCGGAGGTCCCACCGCCGCTTCGCGGCACGTTCGCCGGGCTCGCAACCGCGCCGGTCGTCGATTACCTCAAACGTCTCGGCGTGACCACGGTCGAACTGATGCCGGTGCATTACTTCGTCGACGATCGCCGTCTAGTGCAAAAGGGACTCCGCAACTACTGGGGCTACAACACGATCGGCTATTTCGCCCCCGAGGCGCGCTATTGCGCGTCGGGCAAGGTGAACGAGTTCAAGACGATGGTGAAGACGCTCCATTCCGCGGGCCTCGAGGTGATCCTCGACGTCGTTTACAACCACACGGCGGAAGGCAACGAATACGGACCGACGCTTTGCTTTCGCGGGATGGACAACACGTCGTACTACCGGTTGCATGCGCACGACCCGCGTCACTACATGGACTACACCGGCTGCGGCAACACGTTGAACATGCAGCACCCGCGCGTTCTGCAGCTCATCATGGATTCGCTGCGCTACTGGGTCACCCATATGCACGTCGACGGCTTCCGCTTCGACCTGGCGCCCGCGCTCGCGCGCGAGTTGCACGAGGTCGATCGGCTCGGCGCCTTCTTCGACATCCTGCGGCAGGACCCTGTGCTGAATCGGGTCAAGCTGATCGCCGAGCCATGGGACCTGGGCGAGGGCGGCTATCAGGTCGGCAACTTTCCGCCCGGATGGGCCGAATGGAACGACAAGTACCGCGACACGATGCGCGCGTACTGGCGCGGCGACGGCGGTTTGATCGGCGAGTTCGCCCGGAGGCTCACCGGATCGTCGGACCTCTACGGGCGAAGCGGCCGCGCGCCACACGCGAGCATCAACTTCATCACCGCGCACGACGGCTTCACGCTGCGCGATCTCGTCTCGTACAACGGCAAGCACAACGAGGCGAACCTCGAGGACAACCGCGACGGCAGCGACAACAACATCTCATGGAACTGCGGCGTCGAAGGAAAGACCGACGACGAGGCCATCCTGGCGCTCCGCGCGCGCCAATCGCGCAACATGCTCGCGACGCTTCTGCTCTCGCAGGGCATTCCGATGATCACCGCCGGCGACGAGATCGCAAGAACGCAGGGCGGCAACAACAACGCGTACTGCCAGGACAACCCGATCTCGTGGGTCGACTGGACGATGGACGAGGCGAAAGCGCGGCTTCTCGCGTTCGTGCGCCGCGTTGTCGAATTGCGCCGCACGCATCCGGCATTCAAGCGACGCCACTTCTTCGAGGGCCGATCGCTTCACGGCACGAAAGAGGACCGGGACATCGCTTGGCTCAAGCCGGATGGCACCGAGATGACCGAGCAGGAATGGAACAACGACTTCGCGCGCTGCCTCGGCGTGTACCTCGCAGGCAATCGGCTCGCTGAAACGGATGCGCGCGGCAAGGAAGTCACCGACGACGACTACATCGTCCTCTTCAACGCGCACGACGGCCCGATTCCGTTCACGCTGCCGTCGTTCGACGGCTGGGGCTGGCTCGTCCTTTTCGACACGGCGCGCGACGAAGGCCTGTCGCCCGAGGGCACGTTTCGCGGGGACAACGCCTATCAACTCGAGCCGCGCTCGCTGGTGCTGCTGCAGAAGGTGTCGCCGTCGTGAAGCGATGTCACGTGATGCCTTTCGGCGCGACGTACGCAAGGGAGGCGACGGCGTTCCGGTTGTGGGCGCCGGGCGCCGCGCGCGTCGACCTGATGCTCGACGCCGATGGCGCTTCGCGCGAGCTTACGATGCAGCGCGCCGGCGATGGCTTTTACGAGCGAAGCGTCGAAGGCATCGCGCTCGGCGCGCGTTACGCATTTCGCATCGACGAACGCAACACCGTTCCGGATCCCGCGTCGCGCGGGAATCCCGACGGCGTGCACGCGCCGAGCATGGTCGTCGATCCGGCGAGCTACGACTGGCGCGATCGCGCGTGGCGAGGACGGCCATGGCCGGAGGCCGTCGTCTACGAGCTGCACGTCGGAACGTTCACGCCTGCCGGGACGTTCGCGGCCGCGATCGAGCATCTCGATGCGCTCGTCGATCTCGGCGTCACCGCGGTCGAGCTGATGCCGCTGGCGGCGTTCGGCGGTACGCGAAACTGGGGCTACGACGGCGTGCTGCCGTTCGCGCCTGCGGCAAGCTACGGCACGCCCGACGATCTCAAGCGCCTCGTCGACGCCGCGCATGCGCGCGGCTTGATGATGCTTGTCGACGTCGTCTACAACCATTTCGGTCCCGACGGCAATTACCTGCACCTCTACGCGCCGCAATTCTTCAACCCCCGGCATCGGACGCCGTGGGGCGCGGCGATCAACTTCGATGCCGAGGGGAGCGGCACGGTGCGCGACTTTTTCATTCACAATGCGCTTTACTGGCTCGAGGAGTTCCACTTCGACGGGTTGCGGCTCGATGCGGTGGACACGATCGCCGACGACTCGCGTCCCGATTTCGTGACCGAGATCGCGACACGCGTTCGCGAATGGGCGGGCGAACGCGATGTCCACCTCGTCCTCGAGAACGACCGCAACGAGGCGCGCTATCTTCGGCGGGACGAACGCGGCCGGCCGATCCTCGCGACGGCGCAATGGAACGACGATGTCCATCACGCGCTGCACGTGATCGCGACCGGCGAGCGCGAAGCCTATTACGCCGATTACGAGGCGCAACCGGTTCAGTCCTTGGCGCGCGCGCTCGCCGAGGGCTTCGTCTACCAGGGGCAGCCGTCGCTGTATCGTGAAGGCCGGCCTCGCGGCGAGCGAAGCGGCGACCTGCCGCCCGACGTTTTCGTATCGTTCGCGCAGGACCACGACCAAGTGGGCAATCGTGCGTTCGGCGAGCGTCTCGTGTCCCTCGCCGATCACGAGCGGCTGCGCGCCCTCGTGGCCTGCATCCTTCTCTCCCCGCAGGTGCCAATGCTGTTCATGGGCGAGGAGTTCGGCGCGACGACGCCGTTCCTGTTCTTCTGCGATTTCGAGGGCGATCTCGCGAAGGCGGTCACCGAAGGTCGGCGACAGATGTTCGCGTGCTTTGCGCGCTTTCGCGATCGTTCCGAGCGGGAGTCGATTCCAGATCCGAATGCGCTTTCGACGTTCACGGCAAGCAAGCTTGACTGGGGCGAAGCGACATCGGCGCACGGCGAACACTGGCGACATTTCTATCGTCGCTGCCTGACGATCCGGCATCGCCACATCGTGCCGCTCCTTCGCCGGATGTCACGTGGCGGAACGTTCGATGTCGACGACGATGCGCTGATCCGCGTCACATGGCCGGCCGGCGATGCGCGATTGCATCTCGTCGCGAATCTGTCGTCCGGCGCATCGATCGAGACGCCGATGCCGCCGGGCGAGTCGATCTTCGCGAGCGATGCGATGCCCGAGCCCGGAGTGGCGGGCGGGGTCCCGCGTTACGGCGTCGCGTTCGTCGTCGAAGGTCGAGTATGAACACGCTGCTGCACCGGCTGGCGCGCGCGCACGGCATCGCGCTCGAATATCGCAACGCGTGGGGCAACGTGCAGCGAATCTCCGACGGCGTGCTGCGCGCGGTCCTCGCCGCGATGCATGTCGATATCGCGACCGAAGAGGCGATTGCACGCGCGCTCGACGCGCTCGACTTCGCGCGATGCGGGCAATGCCTGCCGCCGATGAGCGTGGTTCGGAAAGCCTCGCGTCCCTGGCGCATCGAAGTGAACCTGCCGCTGCGCTATGCCTCGCAGGCGCTCGCGTGGCGCGTGATCGCCGAGGACGCCGGCGAATATCGTTTCGCGATTCCCGATGCCGAGTTGCGCATCGCGACGGCGTCCAGCGGACCTTGCATCAAGGTTCGTCTTTCGCTCGATGCGCCGCTTTCGATCGGCTATCACACGATCGAGCTTGTCGCGAACGGCGTCACGATCGCGCATGGCATGCTGGCCGTTGCGCCCACCAAATGCCATCGACCGGCGGCGCTACGCAATGGCGGCCGTACGTGGGGTGTCGCCGTGCAGCTTTACGGCGTTCGCTCGGCACGCAACTTCGGCATGGGTGATTTCACCGATCTCGCCAATCTTGTCGGCCGCGTCGGCGCCGAGGGCGCCGACGTCGTCGGCGTCAATCCTCTGCACGCGCTCTTTCCGCACAACCCGACGCATGCGAGCCCGTACAGCCCGTCGAGCCGCATGTTCGTCAACGTCTTCTATCTCGACGTGGAGGCAATTGCCGAATTCGCGCGTTGCGCGCATGCGCGCGAGCGTGTCAACTCATCGACGTTCCGCTCGGCGCTTGCGAAGGTTCGCGCAGCGCCGCTCGTCGATTACGCGGGCGTCGCGGCGTTGAAGATGCCGCTGCTCGAATTGCTCTACGTCCAGGCAAGGGGGGATGCGCGCTCGGGCGCCACGTCGCGCTGGTTGGAGTTCGATGCGTACAAGACGGCTGGTGGCGAGGCGTTGCGCCGCCAGGCGCTGTTCGACGCGCTGCAGGCGCACTTCCATGCGCGCGATCCGGCGATCTGGGGATGGCCGGTGTGGCCCTCCGATTATCGCGACCCGGCATCGCGTGCCGTTCGCGCATTCGCCGACGAGCATGGCGAGCGCGTCGGTTTCTTCGCATGGCTGCAATGGCAGGCGGATCTGCAGCGTGAGTCCATCGCAACGCGCGCGCGACAATCGGGGCTCGCGATCGGCCTCTACACCGACCTCGCCGTGTCGATCGATCGCGGCGGTGCGGAAGCGTGGGCGAATCAAGCGCTGTACGCGGTCCGCGCGAGCGTCGGCGCGCCGCCCGACATCTTCAACGTTCGCGGCCAGGACTGGGGCCTGCCGCCGATGATTCCGACGCGGCTTCGCGATGCCGGCTACGCGCCGTTCATCGCGACGCTGCGCGCGAACATGCGCGCTTCGGGCGCGCTGCGCATCGATCATGTGATGGGGCTCATGCGTCTCTACTGGGTGCCGTCCGGCGCGACGCCCGCCGACGGCGCGTACGTCCACTATCCGCTCGACGATCTCGCGGGCCTGCTCGCGCTCGAAAGCGAGCGCCACCGCTGTCTCGTGATCGGCGAGGATCTCGGCACCGTGCCCGACGAGGTGCGCATCGCGCTCGCGTCGAATGACCTGCTCTCGTACCGCGTGCTGCTCTTCGAGCGAAACGAGCAAGGCGAATTCAATCCGCCATCCGCGTATCCGGAAGCGGCGCTCGCCACCGCAAGCACACACGACCTGCCCACGCTTGCCGGCTGGTGGGAAGGCCATGACATTGCGCTTCGCGCGGCACACGGCCATCTTGGCGCGAATGCCAATCTTGAATCCGCGATGGCGGAGCGCATTCGTGACCGCGGCCAACTGCTCGCGGCGCTTGTGCGTGAAGGCTTGCTGCCCGAGGGCACGCCGCTCGATCCGAACGCGGTCCCGACGCTCACGCTGGCGCTCGCCGCCGCGCTGCAGGCGTATCTGGCGCGAACGCCGTGCGCGCTGTTCGTCGTGCAGCCGGAAGACGTGTTCGGCGCGATCGAGCAGGCGAACCTGCCCGGCACGACGACCGAGCATCCGAACTGGCGACGCAAGTTGCCCGTTTCGCTCGATGACATGGCAACGGACGGACGGCTGCACGCGCTCGCCGCCCGCATCGCCACCGAACGTTCACGCGCGACGCCGTGAAACGGCGCGCGGACGCCGTGCCGCTTCCCGTTGCGGCGATTCCGCGAGCGACGTATCGCGTCCAGCTCTCGCGCGATTTCACGTTCGACGACGTGACGGCGCTCGCGCCTTATTTCGCGGCGCTCGGCATAAGCCACGTTTACTGCTCGCCGTACCTTCGCGCGCGCCCGGGAAGCACGCATGGCTACGACATCATCGACCACCGGATGCTGAATCCGGAGATCGGATCGCGCGCCGATTTCGATCGCATGGTCGAAGCACTCGCGCGCGAAGGCATGAGCCATTTGTGCGACGTCGTGCCGAATCACATGGCGGTCATGGGCGGCGACAACGCGTGGTGGATGGACGTGCTCGCGAACGGTGCGTCGTCGCGTTATGCATCGTTCTTCGATATCGACTGGAACCGGCACGGTTCGGATCTCGCCGGGAAGGTGCTCGTCCCCGTCCTCGGCGACGCGTACGGCACTGTGCTAGAGAGCGGCTTGCTTCGGCTGGAATTCGATGCGCGCAACGGCACCTTCGCGATTGCCTATTACGATCATCGCTTTCCGATCGATCCCAGGTGCTACGCGGAAATCCTGCTGGCGGCGTCGTCCGACGCGCGTGGCGCGTCGCCGCCGGGCAACGTCTCCGAGCTCGAATCGATCGCCTATACGTTGAAAGCGCTGCCGCCGCACGACGAGACGTCGCCCGCGCGCATTGCTGCACGGCGCAGGCTCGGGCCCGACCTTTCGCGCCGGCTCGCCGCGCTCGTCCGCCGCGACGCACGCATCGGTGATGCGATCGCGCAGAGGGTCGTGCGATTCAACGGGACGGCGGGCGAGCGAGATAGTTTCGATGCACTGCACGCGCTGCTCGAAGCGCAGCCGTTTCGCCTTGCGCACTGGCGCGTCGCTTCCGACGAAATCAACTATCGCCGTTTCTTCGACATCAACGAGCTTGGGGCGCTGCGGATGGAAGAGCCCGACGTGTTCGATGCGACGCATGCCTTCGTCCTCGGGCTCGCCGCCGACGGCGTGATCGGCGGCTTGCGGATCGACCATCCCGATGGCCTGTTCGATCCCAAGGGTTACTTCGAGGCGTTGCAGCGACGCTATCGCGCGGAGGTTGCGGCACGAACGCAAGCGAACGAGCGCGTGCAGCGGGGCATCTACGTCGTCATCGAAAAAATCGCCGCGTCGCACGAGCGCATGCACGAGGACTGGCCTGTTCAGGGCACCACCGGCTATCGTTTCGCGAACGTCGTCAACGGCCTCTTCGTCGATACGCGCGCCAAGGCGCGCATCGATCGCATCTGGCGCGCGTTCGTCGGCGACGAGGCGCGCGGCTTCGACGAGGCATGCTACGAGGGACGCCGCGCGATCATGGAAGGCCCGCTCGCCTCCGAGCTCCGCGTGCTGACGCTTCGCGCGCTGCGCCTCGCGCGCGCCGATCGGCGCACGCGCGATTTCACGTTCAACACGCTGCGCAAGGCGATCATCGAGGTTGCCGCTCGCTTTCCCGTCTATCGCACCTACGTCGACGCGGACGGCGCATCTTCGCAGGATCGCCGCCACGTCGGCTGGGCCGTGGGCCACGCGCGCGCGCGAAGCCGCACCAGCGATCCCACGGTGCTCGACTTCCTGCAACGCGCCTTGCTCGGCGAGCCGGGTGCCGATGCGCCGGCGTCGGCCGTTGCCGCCTATTGCGATTTTGCGATGCGCTTTCAGCAGTTCACGGCGCCGGTCGCGGCGAAAGGCGTCGAGGACACGGCGCTCTACCGTTTCAACCGGCTCGTTTCGTTGAACGAGGTCGGCGGTGATCCCGAGCAGTTCGGCATCACCCTTCGCGCATTTCATGCGGCGAGCGCCGATCGCGCGGCACGCTGGCCGCATACGATGCTTGCGACGTCGACGCACGACAACAAGCGTTCGGAGGACGTTCGCGCTCGCATCGACGCGATCTCCGAGATGCCTGCCGTCTGGCGGTCGATGCTGCGCCGGTATCGGACGATGAATCGAAGCCGCAAGACGCAGATCGACGACGCGCCGGCGCCTTCGCGCAACGACGAATACCTGCTCTACCAGACGCTCGTCGGCACGTATCCACCGGAGCGCATGAATGCGCAGCAGGCGAGCGCGTATCGCGAGCGCATCACGAGCTACATGCGAAAGGCAGCGCGCGAAGCGAAGGTGCATACGAGCTGGCTCGCGCCGAATGCCGCATACGAAGCCGCGCTCGACGCGTTCGTCGGCGCGCTTCTTGGCGACGAAGGCGAGCGGCTCTTCCTTCCGGATCTTCGCCGCGAATGCGCGACGTTCGCGTGGCTCGGGCTTCTTTCGAGCCTCGCGATGGCCCTTCTCAAGGTCGCTTCGCCCGGCGTGCCGGACATCTACCAGGGCAACGAGCTCGTCGACTACGCGCTCGTCGATCCCGACAATCGGCACCCGGTCGACTACGCGGCGAGACGGGAGCGTCTCGCGTCGCTCGCCCGCATCGGCGATGATGCGTCAACTCGCGCGGCTGCGCTTCGCGCGCTGTTCGACCCGCCGTTCGACGGGCGCGCGAAGCTCTTCGTGCTCTCGCGCGGGTTCGCGCTGCGACGCGCGCATCCGGCGCTTTTCGCCAGCGGCGACTATCGGCCGATCCATGCGACAGGCACGCATGCCGAGCATGTCGTCGCGTTCGCGCGCATGCACGACGGTGAAGGCGTCATCGCCGCCGCCGGGCGGCTCTACGTGTCGCGCGGCTTGACCGTGGGTGCGCTGCCGATCGGCTCTTTCTGGCGCGATACCGCGCTCGATTTGCCGTGGTTATCGCCGAATGCGATGTTGACCGATGCGCTCGGTGGCGAGGCCTTCGCGGCCGGCAGCGCCGAGATGCCGCTCGCGCGGCTCTTTCAGGATTTTCCCGGCGCACTGCTCCATTTCCGAATCTCCAGCGGATAGCGCGCGATGGCGACGCTGCGTTGGCTCGTCGTGCTCGTGCCGATCGCGCTCGGCGTTCGCTACCTGCTCGATGTCGCACCGATCGTCACGTTCGTCGTCGCGATCATCGCCATCGTTCCGCTCGCCGACTGGATTCGCCGCGCGACCGAGCAGATCTCGCGGCGAACCGGCTCGGCGATCGGGGGGTTGCTGAACGCGACGTTCGGCAATACCGCGGAGCTCGTGCTCGCGATCTTCGTACTGTTCGCAGGACACGCTACAGTCGTCAAGGCGCAGATCACCGGATCGATCATCGGCAACGGCCTTCTCGGGTTCGGCCTCGCGATCGTCGCCGGCACGTGGGGGCGGCGCGAACTTCGCTTCAACCGCGAGCGCGCGGGATTGCTTGCGAGCCTGCTCGTGCTGGTCGTGATTGCACTCCTGGTGCCGGCGCTTTTCCACTACACCGAGCATGCGGTGCTCGCGGCGGCCGAAACCGAAGCGCTCGACGACAAGCTGTCGATCTGCGTCGCGATCGTGCTGATCGTCGTCTATGCGGCGAACCTGGTCTACACGCTCGTCACGCATCGCGACGTGTTCGCGCTCGACGAAGCGCCCGACGACGAAGGTGCCACGTGGTCGCTCGCGCGCGCGGTCGTCGTGCTCGTCGCCGCGACCGCGGGGACCGCCGTCATGGCCGAGCTCGTCTCCGCTGCGCTCGTATCGGCCGCGAACGCGATCGGCGTGTCGACGTTCTTTCTCGGCGTGGTCGTGCTCGCCGTCGTCGGCAATGCCGCCGAATACTTCTCGTCGATTTACTTCGCGCGGCAGTCGCGGATGGGCCTCGTTGCGACCATTACCCTCGGATCGACGATCCAGGTCGGTTTGCTCGTCGCACCGATCCTGGTGCTCGCGTCGCACCTGACCTCCCATCCGATGAGCCTCGTTTTCGACAACCCGCTCGAGCTCGTCGCGATCGCGAGCGTCGCGTTCGTCGTCAACGCGATCACGCGCGACGGCGAAGCGACGTGGTTCGAGGGCGTGCTGCTGATCGGCGTCTACGCGCTGCTGGCGTTCGCCTTCTTTTTCGCGACGCCTTTATAACCGACGATGAACCCGCACGCGCCGCGCGGGTCACAACGGATGCGGATCAACCGAGCACGAGGAGGAAATCATGGCCAATGCACCAGGCAAATGCGCGCACGCGGCGTGTCGCTGCGACGTCCAGCCGGGCCAGAGGTATTGCAGCACGTCGTGCGCGCAGCAGGCGCAGCAGCAGGGAGGATCGAGCCGGCAGCAGGGCCAGCAGCAATCGGCGTCGGGGGCGTCGCATTGCAACTGCGACCACCCGAGCTGCCAGCACGGCTGACGCAACTCGCGCTACCGCCCCGCTTCGACGAACTCCCACGGCGATTTGCCGTGGTGATGGCGGTAGTAGTGATCGTGCAGCGTGGCGAGCTCACTCGCGATCGCGAGCGGAAAGCCTTTGCGGCCGCCGCGACGATCGGTCATCAGATCGTCGAGAAAGCGCTCGCATTTGACCGGATCGCTCCAAAGCTTCGCGATCCGGTTGGCAAGCCGTCCGTAGCGAAGCGCGAGCTGGCGCGGACGCACCGACTCCGGCAACTCCGCCATCCACGCATTCGCCTCGTCGGAAAGCGGCTCGGGCGGCGTCGACGTGCGCTTTTCTTCCCAGTTCTCCGGCGACTTCCGCACCGCATACGCGGCAGGACCGGTTTCGTCGAGCGCCTTGCGCGCTTCGGTCAAGGAAACTTTTTCGAACTCAAGCGAGCCTGAATCGCCAGAACCCGGCATGACCGCTCTCCTCTCGCGCTTGCGGGTGACTGCAGCCCGATGCGCCGTGTAGCCCACATCATGCGTGCCTCGGCGACTCGTAAGGCGTCCTGTCGCCGGACCGCATCACCCTCGCGTCCATCGTAATGACGATGGGCGCTTCGCGCACGACCGCGCGTCGTGGCGGCGTGCTTTCACCGACGAACGGCGCAGCGTGCACGCAACATGCGCTGAATGAAAAAAGGCCGGGCAGCGCCCGGCCTTTTTTCCTGTGCGGGAAAGCGCGACGTCAGACCGCCTGGATGTTCGAGGCTTGCTTGCCCTTCGGACCTTGCGTCACCTCGAAGCTGACCTTCTGGCCTTCCTTGAGCGTTTTGAAGCCCTGCATGTTGATCGCCGAGAAGTGAGCGAACAGATCCTCGCCCCCGCCATCGGGAGTGATGAATCCGAAGCCCTTCGCGTCGTTGAACCACTTCACAGTTCCGGTTGCCATGTTCTCTTTGATTCCTCAAGTACGAGAAGTAAACGGGACGTTGCCCGGCCGATGTTTCGATCTCAAGGAAAGTACGGCGGTCGAACGACTGCGTGGCGGTCGTACAGAGCGTGCCTTTACTGCCTGGAACAAAACACGGCGCGCACTATACGTCAGATTTTCCAAAAAAGCGACAACTTTCCGGCGGGCGGCGCGGTTAAGTGTTGCGCGGAAAGCCACGCCAGACGCGGGATTCCGCGCGCCGGCCGGCCGGGCCGGCGAGGCGCGTTAAGCACGCTCTGAAACAACTCCCTCCGTGGCGCGCCGGCCGCCCTACGCCAGTTCCCCGCGGACGACCGCGGCGCCTTCGCCCAACGCCCGAAGCTTTCGCCGCGCCACGTCTCGTGCGAGCGGCACCATGCCGCAGTTGGTGCAGGGATAAAGGCGTCCGGCCGGGACATGGCGAAGTGCCGCCCGTATCACCTCCGCGACCTCTTCGGGGGTCTCGACGCGGTCGGTCGCGACATCGATCGCGCCGACGAGCACGTCCTTGCCCTCCAGGAGCCCGATCAGGTCGATGGGCACGTGGGAATGCGCGCATTCGAGCGACACCTGATCGATCGACGAGGCGGCAAGCTGCGGGAACGTCTGCTCGTACTGGCGCCACTCGCCGCCAAGCGTCTTCTTCCAGTCGATGTTCGCCTTGATCCCGTAGCCGTAGCAGATATGCACCGCCTTGGTGCAGCGAAGGCCAGCGGCCGCTCGCTCGAGCGTTGCGATGCCCCAGTCGCGAACCTCGTCGAAGTAGACGTTGAAGGCCGGCTCGTCGAACTGGATCACATCGATGCCGGCAGCCTCGATCGCGCGCGCTTCCTCGTTCAGGATCTCCGCGAACGCCCACGCGAGCTTCTCCCGGCTGCCGTAATGGGCGTCGTGCAGGGTGTCGACCATCGTCATCGGTCCGGGCAGCGTGAATTTGACGGCGCGATCCGTTTGCGAGCGCAGGAACGCGGCGTCGTCCACGTAAATCGGGCGCCGGCGTGCGACCGCGCCGACGACGACAGGGACATCCGCGTCGTAGCGGTTGCGAATGCGTACCGTCTTGCGGTGCTCGAAATCCACGCCGTCCAGGCCTTCGATGAACGTCGTCACGAAGTGGCGGCGCGTCTGCTCGCCGTCGCTCACGATGTCGATGCCGGCCTGTTCCTGATCGCGAAGCACGAGGCGCACCGCGTCGCGCTTGCCTTCGGCGAGCGCTTCGCCTTCGAGCTTCCACGCGGCCCACAGCTTCTCGGGTTCGGCGAGCCACGACGGCTTCGGAAGGCTTCCGGCGATCGTCGTACGTAGCGGCTTCGTCATGCGTGAATCTCCTGATTCGCGGCCTTTCTCGATTCTATGCCCTTGACGCTCGCTCGCCCTGCCGCGTACCTTCTGCGAGCCGCGCGAGCGCACCTTCGCGCCTGGCCCCCGCCGTATGCCACGCGTCCTCTTCGCCGACCACGACTTTCCCGACGTCGACCTCGAGCGCGAGATCTTCGCGGAGGCGGAGCTGTCGCTCGTCGTCGCGCAATGCCGGCGAGAAGAGGAAGTCATCGAGGCGGCGCGCGATTGCGTCGCGATCCTTCTGCAATACGCACCGATCGGCGCGCGCGTGGTCGATGCGATGCCGCGGCTTGGGATCGTGAGCCGGATCGGCGCAGGCTACGACACCGTCGACACGAAGGCGTGCGAAGCGCACGGCGTCTGGGTCGCGAATTCACCCGATTACGGAATTGGTGAGGTGGCGACGCACGCGCTCGCGCTTGCGCTCGCGTCGCTTAGAAACGTCGTCGGCTACGATGCCGACGTGCGCGCGGGCCGCTGGCAGTACCTGTCTGGCGGCGAGCTTCGCCGACCCGGTACGCTGACGCTCGGCATCGTCGGCCTCGGCCGCATCGGCAAGCGGATGGCGCACGTGTCACGCAATGTCGTCGGCCGCGTGATCGCGTACGATCCGTACCTGATCGACGGCGACTTTCCTGCGTACGTCGAGCGTGCGCACACGCTCGACGCGCTCGCCGCGCAGGCGGACGTCGTCTCGCTGCATACGCCCCTCGATTCGACGACGCGCGGCATGATCGACCGGCGCTTCTTCGCCGCCGCGAAGCGCGGAATGACGCTCGTCAACACATCGCGCGGCGGCGTCGTCGACGTCGCCGATTTGCTCGCGGCGCTCGATGCTGGAATACTGCGGGGCGCCGCGCTCGACGTGCTGCCCGATGAGCCGGTGCCGGCCGGCTCGCCGCTTGTTCGCGATCGGCGCGTGATCCTGACGCCGCACGCTGCGTTCTACTCGGTCGAGGCAGAACGCGAGCTTCGACGCAAGGCGGCGCGGAACATCGTCGCATGGTGGCGAAGCGGCCGGCCCGACTATCCGGTGGTCGAGGGGACGCGGCGGCCCGAGTCGTGAGCGAGGAAAGGAAGTTCAGTCGATGGCAGCGGTGAATATCACGGGCGTGCACAAGTGGTTCGGCCAGACGCACGTGATTCGCGGCGTCGACGTCGCGATCGCCGACGGCCGCTTCTGCGTGCTCGTCGGCCCCTCGGGCTGCGGCAAATCGACGCTCCTTCGCATGATCGCGGGACTCGAGCAGATCAGCGAAGGCGAAATCGCCATCGGCGGGCGCGTCGTCAACAAAGTGCGGCCCAAGGAGCGCGACATCGCGATGGTGTTCCAGAACTATGCGCTCTATCCGCACATGACCGTGCGGGACAACATGTCGTTCGCGCTCAAGCTCGCGAAGTTCGGCAGCGCCGACATCGCGGCGCGCGTCAAGCGCGCCGCCGAGATCCTGGGCCTTGCCGACTATCTCGACCGCTATCCGCGCCAGCTTTCGGGCGGCCAACGCCAGCGCGTCGCCATGGGACGCGCGATCGTGCGCGACCCGCAGGTGTTCCTGTTCGACGAGCCCCTGTCGAACCTCGACGCCAAGCTTCGCGTGCAGATGCGAACGGAGATCAAGGAACTCCACCAGCGGCTTCGCACGACGTCGATTTACGTCACGCACGATCAGATCGAGGCGATGACGATGGCCGATCGAATCGTCGTGATGCGCGAAGGGATCGTCGAGCAGGCCGGCGATCCGCTCGATCTCTACGACAAGCCGGCCAACACGTTCGTCGCCGGCTTCATCGGCTCGCCTGCGATGAATCTTCTGCCCGGCGTGGCGCGCCTAAACGGCGGCGCGTCGGTTGTCGAGTTCGAAGGCGGCATACGCCTGCCGATGCCCGTCGGCGCGCGTGCCGACGATGGCCAGCCGGTGTTCTACGGCATGCGTCCCGAGCACTGCGCGGTCGCCGGAACGGGATTGCCGGCGGAAGTGGTTGTCGTCGAGCCGACCGGCGCCGACACGCAGCTCTTCTGCCGTTTCAACGGCCAGGAGGTGACCTCGCTCGTGCGTGACCGTGTCGCCTGCCGCGCGGGCGAGCGCATCGGGCTCATGCCCGATCTTTCGCGCGCGCATCTTTTCGACGTCGCGACCGGCGCACGGCTCGCGGCGTAGTGTTCCAAAAAAACAGGGAGAGCGTTTTCGCTTTTGTCGCTTAACGGAGGAGAAGCCATGAGCAGTTTCAAGCGTCGTGAATTTTTGAAAACGTCCGCCGGGCTTGCCGCCGGCGCCGCGGTCGGCCCGATGAGCTTCGTCAAGGACGCGAACGCGCAGGCGTGGCACAACACGCCGGAGAAGGGCGCGAAGCTTCGCGTCTTGCGCTGGAGCCAGTTCGTCCCGGCCGACTGGGATATGTATCTCAAGAACGTCAAGAAATTCGAGGACAAGTACCAGATCGAGGTGCGCGTCGACAAGGAAGGTTGGGAAGACGTGCGTCCGAAAGCGGCCGTCGCCGCGAATACCGGCGCGGGCCCGGACATCATCCTCGGCACGAACGACGATGCGAATCTCTATCCCGAGAAGCTCGTGGACGTGACCGACGTCTGCAACTACCTCGGCGCCAAATACGGCGGCTTTTATCCGGTCTGCGAGCCGTATCTCAAGCCTGATGGCAAGAAGTGGATCGGCGTGCCGCTCGGCGTCGCGGGCGTTTGCATGGTGTATCGCCAAAGCGCCGTCAAGGCGGCCGGGTTCGACACGTTCCCGAAGGACACCGACGGCTTCCTGAAACTCTGCAAGGCGCTCAAGGAGAAGAACACACCGCCCGCGTTCGCGCTGGGCAACGCGACCGGCGACGCGAACACGTGGTGCCAATGGATCGTCTGGGCCCACGGCGGCAAGCTCGTCGACACCAGCAACAAGGTCGTCATCGACAGCCCCGAGACGCTGAAGGCGCTCGAGTACGTGAAGGATCTCTATCCGACGTTCGCGCCGGGAACGTTGTCGTGGCTCGATCCGAACAACAACAAGGCGTTCCTCGACAACCAGATCTTCCTCACGAACAACGGAATCTCGATCTACTACGCCGCGAAAAATTCGCCGGACCCGAAGCTCAAAGAGATGGCCGCTGACATCTATCACGCGAACATGCCGATCGGGCCCGCCGGCAAGCCGACGGAGTTCCAGCTCTTCTTCAACCAGATGATCTTCAAGTACAGCAAGTACCCGAAGGCGGCGAAGGAGTTTCTGCGTTTCATGATGGAGCCCGAGCAGATGGACCCGTGGGTCGAGGCGTCGATCGGTTACGTGACGCCGGCGCTTCGGCACTACGAGAAGAATCCGATCTGGACGGTCGATCCCAAGCACACCCCGTATCGCGACTCGATGAAGAACATGCTGCCGTCGGGCTACGCGGGCAAGATGGGCTACGCGTCGGCAGGCGCGCTCGCGGACTTCATCGTCGTCAACATGGTGGCGGAGGCAGCGTCCGGATCGAAGACGCCGAAGGACGCGGCGGAGCGGGCGCAGAAGCGGGCGGAGCGCTACTACAAGGTTTGATATTACGTCGCGCCGGCGAACTTCGTCGTGCTTGCCATCGACTCATCGGCGCGACGCAATATCGGCGCGCGTTGAACACGGCGCCACGGGCGCCGGTTAACGCGCGCAACACCCGACGCAGCACGTTTTGCGCACATAATCACGTCGCCGGACTTCGGCGACTTCGTCGGGTGCGCCGCGCGCCGCGCACCCGGATTTGCTTCCCGGCATTCCACCGTCCTCTCTTTGGTTTCCTTCGCTGCCCGCCTGCAGGACAACCGTAACGCGCTGGGACTTCTGTTCCTGCTGCCGTCGGCGGTGCTGCTGCTCGTGTTCCTCACGTACCCGCTCGGTCTCGGCACCTGGCTCGGGTTCACCGACGCGAAGGTCGGGCGGCCCGGCGAGTTCATCGGGCTCGGCAACTTCGATTTCCTCTGGCACGACCAGGTCACGCGGCTCGCGCTCTTCAACACGATCTTCTATACGACCATCGCGAGCGTCATCAAATTCGGCCTGGGCCTCTGGCTCGCGCTGATCCTGAACGAGCATTTGCCGTTCAAGGCGTTCCTGCGCGCGATCGTCCTCCTGCCGTTCATCGTACCTACGGCGTTATCGGCGATCGCGTTCTGGTGGATCTACGACTCGCAGTTCTCGATCATCAGTTGGCTGCTCGAGAAGATGGGCCTCATCCACCAGTACATCGACTTTCTCGGCGATCCGTGGAACGCGCGCTTCTCGACGATCGCGGCGAACATCTGGCGCGGCGTGCCGTTCGTTGCCATCACGCTGCTTGCGGGCCTGCAGACGATTTCGCCCTCGTACTACGAAGCGGCAAGCCTGGACGGCGCATCGCCGTTCCAGCAATTCCGCTACGTCACGCTGCCGCTTCTGACGCCGATCATCGCGGTCGTGATGACCTTCTCGGTGCTGTTCACGTTCACCGATTTCCAGTTGATCTACGTGCTGACGCGCGGCGGCCCGCTCAACGCAACGCATTTGATGGCCACGCTTTCGTTCCAGCGCGCGATTCCTGGCGGCAGCCTGGGCGAGGGCGCGGCGATCGCGACCGCGATGGTGCCGTTCCTGCTTGCCGCGATCCTGATCTCGTACTTCGGCTTGCAACGACGCGCGTGGCAGCAGGGCGGGAAAGACTGAGCTCGATGGCTGCCACCATCGCCACGCCGCGCGTGACCGACTCCGAGGGGATGAGCTATCTCGTCTCGCTGCCGCGGCGGATTGTCACGATCTGGATTCCGCTTGGCGTATTCCTGATCGTGCTGCTGTTTCCGTTCTATTGGATGGTCGTCACGAGCGTGAAGCCCGACGACGAGCTGCTCTCGCGCGAAGGGAATCCGTTCTGGGTCCACCATCCGACGTTCGCGCATATCCATAAGCTGTTCTTCGAGACCTCGTATCCCGAGTGGTTGTGGAACACGCTGTTGATCTCGGTCGTGTCGACGTTGGTTTCGATCGCGTGCAGCGTCCTTGCCGCGTATGCGATCGAGCGGCTGCGCTTTCGCGGCTCGCGCCTCGTCGGCATGGCGATCTTCCTCGCGTACCTGGTGCCGCCGTCGATCCTGTTCATTCCGCTCGCCACGATGGTGTACGAACTGCATCTGTTCGACACGCGGCTTGCGCTGATCCTCACTTATCCCACGTTCCTGATCCCGTTCTGCACCTGGCTTCTGATGGGCTATTTCAAGACGATCCCGTTCGAGCTCGAGGAGTGCGCGCTGATCGACGGCGCGAGCCGCTGGCAGATTCTCGTGCGGATCGTCCTGCCGCTCGCGGTGCCGGGACTCATTTCCGCCGGCATCTTTGCGTTCACGCTGTCGTGGAACGAGTTCATCTACGCGCTGACGTTCATTTCGTCGTCCGAAGTGAAGACCGTGCCGATCGGGGTCGTGACCGAACTGGTCGAAGGCGACGTCTACCACTGGGGATCGCTGATGGCCGGTGCGTTGTTCGGATCGCTGCCCGTCGCGATCCTGTACTCGTTCTTCGTCGAGTACTACGTCTCCGGGCTCACCGGGGCCGTGAAGGAGTAGTTCCTTGAAGCCCCGGCCGTCGGCCGATTAAAAGGGGCCAGGGTCGGATTTCCGGACCCTGTCGCGTCCTTTGTGCGGGGGGCAGTGCACGGAAATTCGACCTTGGCCCCTTTTAATCGGAGCCCGGAAATCCGACCCTGGCCCCTTTCAATCGCCGGAAGACAAGACGCTTGTGACCGAAGCCGTCCGGCCGCATGTGGGTAGAATCCACTATCGAGCGGACCGATTCGGGAGCTACCACATGAGCGACATCAAGGACACGATCAAGGACCAGGTCAGGCAGAACCGGGTCGTCCTCTACATGAAGGGGACGCCGGACTTCCCTCAATGCGGCTTCTCGGCAACGGCGACCGAAATCCTCCGCCGCTGCGGCGTCGATCAATTCGCGTCGTTCAACGTCCTTGCCGACGACGATCTCCGCCACGGCATCAAGGCATTCTCGAACTGGCCGACGATCCCGCAGCTTTACGTCGACGGCGAATTCGTCGGCGGTTGCGACATCATGCGCGAGATGTACCAGTCGGGCGAGTTGCAGAAGCTTCTCGCGAAGGAGCCCGCCTGATCGAAGCGGCGCCGCGCCCGGCGGGTTAGCCGGGGATCGCTGACCGCGGACCTACGTCCGCGCGCGCTGCACGCGCCGCACGTGCGGGATCCGGTGGAGCGCGCGCATCACGTTCGCGAGGTGGCGGCGATCGCGCACCTGCACGCCGAAGAACATCGCGACGTCGTTTCCGTCGGGACGCTCCATCGACACCGTATCGATATTCGCGTCCGCGTTGCCGACCGCGGTCGCGAGGTCCGCGAGCAAGCCTCGGCGATCGGCGACCAGCACGCGAAGCCCCGACTCGAACACGCCCTGCACGTCGGAGGCCCACTCGACGTCGACCAACTCGCTGCCATCGATGCGCTGCTTGCGAAGCGTTGCGCAATCGCGCAGGTGGACCATCAGTCCCTGTCCCTTGCGAAACTGCCCGACGATCGCGTCGCCCGGCACGGGTCGGCAGCATTTCGCGTACTGAATCGCCACCCCTTCGACGCCACGCAGCGTCAATGCCGCGGGCTTCGTGGACGTGCCCTGTGGAGAATGCGTCGGTTCGTCGGCCTTGCCGGGCTGGCGCGTAAGCGCCTGCGCGACGACGAACGACAGCCGCTTGCCGAGACCGATGTCGGCGAGAATTTCGAGCTCGCTCTTCGCGCCGTATTCTTTCGCGAGCGCCTCCCAGCGCTCCCATGTGATCGACTCGGGCTCGACCTTGAGTGTCGCGAGTGCCTGGTTCAGGAGCCGCTCGCCGAGCGCCGCCGATTCCTTCTGTTGCAGGCTTTTCAGGTAATGCCGAATCCGCGAACGCGCCTTGCCGGTGGCGACGAACGACAGCCACGACGGATTGGGGCGTGCGGTCGGCGAGGTCAGGATCTCGACGTGGTCGCCGTTCTTGAGCTCGGTGCGCAGCGGCAATAGCTCGTAGTTGATCCGCGCCGCGACGCAATGATGGCCGATGTCGGTGTGCACGCCATACGCGAAATCGACCGCGGTGGCGCCGCGTGGCAGCGCCATGATCTTGCCCTTCGGCGTGAAGAGGTAGATCTCGTCGGGGAAGAGGTCGCCCTTGACGTGCTCGAGAAATTCCTTCGAATCGCGCGACTCGGACTGGATTTCGAGCAGGCTTTGGAGCCAGCGATGCGTCTCGCGCTGCGCTTCCGCGAGATCGAGCTGACCGCCCGACTTGTAGAGCCAGTGCGCCGCGACACCCGCTTCGGCGACGCGATGCATGTCGTGCGTGCGCAATTGCGCTTCGAGCGGCGTGCCGAACGGCCCGAACAGCGTCGTGTGCAGCGACTGATAGCCGTTCGCCTTCGGGATCGCGATGTAGTCCTTGAACTTGCCGGGAATCGGCTTGTACAGCTCGTGCAACACACCGAGCGCCGCGTAGCACGTCGGTTTGTCGGCGACGAGCACGCGCACGCCGTAGATGTCGAACACCTGCGAGAACGTGTAGTGCTTCTCGCGCATCTTCTTGTAGACCGAAAAGACGGTCTTCTCGCGGCCGGTGACCACCGCGGCGATGTTTGCGCGTGCGAGCCCGTCGCGGATGACGTCGAGCAAGCGGTTCATCACCTCGCGGCGGTTGCCGCGGGCGGTCTTGATCGCGTGCGCGAGGATTCGATAGCGCAGCGGATAGAGGTGCTTGAACGAGAGATCCTGCAGCTCGAGAAACAGCGCGTTCAGGCCGAGGCGGTTCGCGATCGGCGCGTAGATGTCCATCGTTTCGCGCGCGATCCGCTTGCGATGTCCGGGCGCCATCGCGTCGAGCGTGCGCATGTTGTGCAGCCGATCCGCGAGCTTGATCAGGATGACGCGCACGTCGCGCGCCATCGCGAGCAGCATCTTGCGAAAGCTCTCGGCCTGCGCATCCTCGCGCGTCGCGAACTCGATCTGGTCGAGCTTCGAGAGCCCGTCGACGATTGCGGCGACCGGCTTGCCGAACGTCGTCTCGATCTCGCTGCGCTTCACCGACGTGTCTTCCATCACGTCGTGCAGGAGCGCGGCCGCCAACCCCTCCGCGTCGAGACGCCACTCGGAGAGGATGCTCGCGACCGCGAGCGGATGCGTGATGAACGGCTCGCCGGACTTTCGGAACTGTCCGCGGTGCGCCGATTCGGAGAACTCGAATGCGCGCTCGACGAGCGCGATGTCGCGCGGCACCATGTAATGCCCGAGGTGCCGCGTGAATTCGGCAATCTCGGACATCGGGCGAAGCGCTGTCCCGGTCAGATCGTCGGGGTCGGCGCCATCTTGTGCAGCATTTCGATGCCGACCTTGCCGGCCGCGAGCTCGCGCAGCGCGATGACCGTCGGTTTGTCGCGGTCAGGCTCGACCAGGGGCGCTGCGCCCGACGTGATCTGGCGTGCGCGGTTGGTGGCCGCGAGCGTGAGCTCGAAGCGGTTGGGAATCCTGGCGAGAACGTCGTCGATCGTGATGCGTGCCATGGTGACCTTCAGGAATCTCGGGAGAGGAGTTGCGCGAGCACCTTCGCGTGGCGAGCCTGCTGTCGAGCCGACGTGAGCCGCGCCGCACGAACGATTGCGGACAGGTCGTCGACTGCGCGCGCAAAGTCCTGATTCATAATAACATAGTCGAACTCGCCGCAGTGGCGGATCTCCTCGATCGCGGCGGCGAGCCGCTTCTCGATCACGTCGCTCGCATCCTGCGCGCGCTTCATCAGGCGCTCCTCCAGCGCTGCGAGCGAGGGCGGCAGTATGAAGATGTGCACGGAGTCGGGAATCAGGCGGCGTACCTGCGCGGCACCCTGCCAATCGATTTCCAACAGCACGTCCTGGCCCGCCGTGACCTGGGCTTTGAGCCAGGTCGCCGATGTAGCGTACCAATTGCCGTGGACAAACGCGTACTCGAGAAATTCGCCTTTCGCGCGCAGCGCCTCGAACGTTTGCACGTCGATGAAGTGATAGTGCCGTCCCTCCGATTCGCCGGGGCGCGGTGGGCGCGTCGTGTACGACACGGACAACCGAATGCCCGGCTCGCGCTCGAGAAGCGCATTGACCATGCTGCTCTTGCCGCCGCCCGACGGCGCGGCAACGACGAACAGTACGCCCGACGCACCCGGGGCCTGCGTCGTGATCGTCACGCGCGAAGAGCGGCAGGATTGCGGCGGGACATCGCCGTAATGTTACCAATCGACGCGCGGGCTCACGGCAGAGAACCTCGCGTTACTCGAGATTCTGCACCTGCTCGCGCATCTGCTCGATCAGCACCTTGAGCTCGAGCGACACCTGCGAAAGCTCGGCGTCGATCGACTTGGAACCGAGCGTGTTCGCCTCGCGATGCAACTCCTGCGCGAGGAAATCGAGGCGCTTGCCGACGCTGCCGCCCTGCGCCAGCACCCGCCGCACCTCGGCAACGTGCGTCGCGAGGCGCGCGACTTCCTCGGCGACGTCGATCTTCGTCGCGAAGAACGCGAGCTCCTGCTTCAGGCGATCTTCGTTGGGATCGAGACCCGCTTCCGCGAGGCGCGCGCCGAGCTTCGACAGGAACGCCGCGTGGAGCGCGGGAATTCGAGGCGCGACGCGTGCGATCTGGGTCTCGATGTCCGCGCATCGCGCATCGAGCACCTCGCGAAGCCTTGCGCCTTCGCGCGCGCGCGCTGCGGTCAGTTCCGAGAGCGCCTGCTGGACGAGGGTGTCGACCTGCTCGGCGAGCGCTTCCTGAGATATCGCCGCATCGACCATCACGCCGGGCCAGCGCAGGATGTCGGCCGCCGTGAGCGGCGGCGTGCCGGGGATCGTGCGCGCGACCGCCGCAGCCGCGCCCGCGATCTGCTGCACGCGCTCGGTGTTGATGGCGATCGTCCCTGATGCGCCGAGCGTGCGCAAAAGCGTCACGCGGCATTCGAGCTTGCCGCGCCGTTGCGCCGACGCGAGCCGTTCGCGGAGCGGCGATTCCAGCATACGCAATTCCTCGGGCAGCTTGACAGTGACGTCGAGGTAGCGGTGATTGACCGACCGAAGCTCGACAGCAAGCGAAATGCCCGGCAGCTCCGCGCTCGCGGACGCGAAGCCCGTCATGCTGAGAATCATCGTGAAACGAATGGTCGAAATGCCGGCATGATCGTCGATTCCCGCTTTACAGTGAGCATTCGCATCGGGAGAATGTATGCGCTGCGCGCTCCTCGCGCAAGGCAGCGAGGAGTTCTGGCACGCCGCTTGCGGCGTCCACATATCGCGCGCGTCCACCGCCTACCTGTTCCCCGATGGCCGTCACCAATCAAGCGCTGCCGAGCAGCTACGCGCTTCTCAATTACCGCATCGATCGCCAGATCAGCCGGGGCGGCTTTTCGATCGTATACCGGGCGTTCGACGAGACCGGCCAGCCGGTCGCGATCAAGGAATATCTGCCGTCGTCGCTCGTGCTTCGTACCGAGGGCGACATCGTGCGCGCGAGCTCGGCCGAGAACCTGACCTCGTTCCGCTACGGGATGAAGTGCTTTTTCGAGGAAGGCCGGGCGCTCGCGAAGATCAACCATCCGAACGTCGTGCGCGTGCTGAACTTCTTCCGCGCGAACGAGACCGTGTACATGGTGATGCGCTACGAGCGCGGGCGCACGCTGCAACAGCAGATCCAGATGCGCCAGGACCAGATGTCCGAGCGGTTCGTGCGGCACGTGTTCATGCAGCTTCTGAACGGGCTGCGCGAGGTGCATACGCACAAGGTCCTGCACCTCGATATCAAGCCGGCGAACATTTACCTGCGCACCGACGGCAGCCCGGTGTTGCTCGATTTTGGCGCCGCGCGCCAGACGCTCACGACCAACCGGCCCAAGCTCGCGCCGATGTACACGCCGGGCTTCGCCGCGCCCGAGCAGTACCGCGATCACGACCGGCTCGGACCGTGGACCGACGTCTACGGCACCGGCGCGTCGATGTTCGCGTGCCTCGCCGCCTTCGCCCCGCAGGCCGCCGACGCGCGCTTGCAGGAAGACCATCTCGTCTCGGCGAAGAAGATCTGGTCCGGCCAGTACTCCGACAATCTGCTCGAAGTGATCGACTGGTGCCTGCGCCTCGATCCGCTCGAGCGTCCGCAAAGCATTTTCGCGCTGCAGCGCGCGATACGCGATATCGCGCCGATCAAGCGCAAGCTCACCTTCTTCGGCAATCTGAAGCGCCTGCTATTCTCCGAGATCGGCGTCTAGGTTCTCGCGCATGCGTTTCACGATCTTCCAGGAATCCCGCAAGGGCGCGCGCGAGGTCAACCAGGACCGCATCGCGTACACGTACAGCCGCGAGACGCTGCTTCTCGTCATCGCCGATGGCATGGGTGGCCACGTCGGCGGCGAGATCGCGGCGCAGATCGCCGTGCGCCTTTTCATCGAGCGCTTCCACCAGGAAGCGAAGCCGATCCTGCGCAATCCGATGAAGTTCATGCAGGACACGATGCTTCGCGCGCACGCGGCGCTCGGCTCGTACGCGAGCCAGTTCTCGATGCTCGAAACGCCGCGTACGACCTGCGTTGCCGTCGTCGTGCAGGGCGATCATGCGTACTGGACGCACGCCGGCGACTCGCGTTTCTATCTATTGCGGCAGGGTCGGCTGATCGGGTCGACGAAGGATCACTCGAAGGTCCAGTACCTCGTCGACCAGGGACTGATCAAGCCCGAGGAAGTGCTGATGCATCCCGACCGCAACAAGATCTTCAGTTGCCTCGGCGGCGCCAGCGAGCCGGTCATCGACATGTCGCGGCGCACGGCATTGCAAAACGGCGACATCATGATCCTTTGCACCGACGGGCTCTGGAACGTCTTCCCGCATCGCGAAATGGCGACGATGCTGACATCGACGCCGATCCTGACAACGGCGCCGCAGATGATGCGCGAGGCCGAGAGTCGGGCGGGCCCCGAAGGCGACAATCTGTCGGCGATCGTCGTGCGCTGGGGTCCGGAAACGCTGGCCGAAGAGCCGACGACGACGGACAATCTCGAGCTCGGGCAGTTCGAGACGCAGGTCGACGCGACGGTGACGCTCGCCGATCGCGCCGGCGGTCCACGCGATTTGACCGACGACGAGATCGAACGCGCGATCGCGGAGATACAGGCGACGATACAGAAATACAGGAAGTAATATCGATCCCCCCACGCTCGCTCCGCTCGCTGCCCCGCACCTGGAGTCACATGTCAGTCAACAGTTGTCAGAAGCGCCGGCGCGACGCGGCTTTCGGTGGCGCGCCATCCAGGTGCGGCTTGGCGCCGTGACTGAAAACTGTCAACTGACAACTGACAACTGACGTGCGCCAACTTCTCCTCGACACCGAAACCACCGGCCTCGACCCGAAGCAGGGCCATCGGATCATCGAGCTCGCGGCGGTCGAGGTCGTGAACCGGCGCATCACGGGGCGCCATCTGCACTACCGGCTCGATCCCGATCGCGACATTGACGCCGCGGCTACCGACGTGCACGGATTGACGCGCGACGACCTTCGCGGCAAGCCGCGCTTCGCCGACATCGCCGCCGAGTTCATCGATTTCGCGCGCGGCGCCGAATGGATCATCCACAACGCGCCCTTCGACATCGCGTTCTTCGACATCGAGCTCGATCTCGCCGGACTGCCGCGCTCGCCGTCGATCTACACCGCGCTCGTCGACACGCTCGCGCTCGCGCGCGAAAGCTTCCCGGGAAAGCGCAACAACCTGGACGCGCTGTGCGAGCGCTTCGGCGTATCGAACGCGCATCGGACGCTGCACGGCGCGCTGCTCGACGCGCAGCTTCTGGCCGAGGTCTACCTCGCGATGACGCGGGGACAGGAGAGCCTCGTCATCGACATGTACACGCCGGCGCCCGCGACCGAGGGTGCGCTGTCAACCGATGATCGCGGGATCGCGCGCGAGCGCTACGTCGTCCATCGAATCGTTGTCGACGCCGACGAGGTCGCCGCGCATCGCGCTTACCTCGAAGCGCTCGCCCGCGAGTGCAAGGCTGGCTGCCTGTGGCTTGCGCTCGAAACGGATGATGCGGCCGAAGTTGCGGCAGCGTGAACGAGCCTTCGACCTGCATCCCATAGCGCGACGCGCGCGATGGAGGTAATCCTGTGGCGGCACTGCGACGCCGCGCCCGGCGTGCCGGACGAGTCGCGCACGCTCACACCGCGGGGTCTTCGTCAAGCGGAAGCGATGGCGCGTCGGCTTCTTTCGCGATTGCCCGCCGATTGCCGCATCATCGCGTCGCCCGCGGTGCGCGCGCAGCAAACCGCGCAGACGCTCGGCCACGCGTTTGTGACCGATCAACGCCTCGCGTCCGGCGCCGAGCCGGAAGACGTGCTCGCCGCGATCGGCTGGCCCGACGCGGGCGGCACGGTGCTCGTCGTCGGCCACCAGCCGACGCTCGGACGTGTTGCATCGCTCGTGCTCGACGGCGAAGCCGACGATCGCACCATGCGAACCGGCGAAGCACTCTGGCTTTCGAGCGGTGAAGACGATGGTTCGCGCGCGATGCTCGTTCGCAGCATGGCACCCGATGTGACTTAAGCGAGGGTTTCATCCGGATGCGGATGCGAGAAGCGCGCCTGCTACTCTCGATAGTTGCCGGCACGTTTCACGCCGCATCCAGATGCCGACCGACTACCTCCAGAAAATCCTTACCGCGAAGGTCTACGACGTCGCGGTCGAAACACCGCTCGAGCTCGCGCCGGCGCTTTCGGCGCGCCTCGGAAATCGCCTGCTTCTGAAGCGCGAGGACGAGCAGCCGATCTTCTCGTTCAAGCTCCGCGGCGCGTACAACAAGATGGCGCACATGAGCGCTGCCGAGCGCGCGCGCGGCGTCATCGCGGCCTCCGCCGGCAATCACGCGCAAGGCGTCGCGCTCGCGGCGCAACGGCTCGGTTGCGCGGCGACGATCGTCATGCCGATCACCACGCCACGAATCAAGGTCGCGGCCGTCGAGGCGCGCGGCGCAAACGTCGTTCTGCACGGCGATTCGTATTCGGAAGCGTATGAAAGGGCGCAGGCGCTCGAAAAGGAGCTTGGCGCAACCTTCGTGCATCCGTACGACGACCCGGACGTCATCGCGGGACAGGGCACGATCGGGATGGAAATCCTGCGCCAGTGGCAGGGTCCGCTCGACGCGATCTTCGTTGCGATCGGCGGCGGCGGCTTGATCAGCGGCATCGCCGCGTATGTGAAGCGCGTGCGGCCCGACGTTGCGATCATCGGCGTCCAGCCCGAGGACTCCGATGCGATGGTGCGCTCGATCGCGGCCGGCCGGCGCGTGACGCTGCCGCATGTCGGGCTCTTCGCCGACGGAGTCGCGGTCAAGCAGGTCGGACGCGAGACGTTTCGCCTCGCGCGTAAGTACGTCGACGAGATCGTCGTCGTCGACACCGACGCGACGTGTGCCGCGTTGAAGGACGTCTTCGAGGACACGCGCGCGATCCTCGAGCCAGCCGGCGCGCTCGCGATCGCCGGCGTCAAGGCCTGGGTTTCGAAGAAGCGTGCGAAGGGCGAGACCTATGTTGCCGTCGCGTGTGGCGCCAACATGAACTTCGACCGCCTGCGCTTCGTCGCCGAGCGGGCGGAGCTCGGAGAGCAGCGCGAGGCGATTCTCGCGGTGACGATACCCGAGCGGCCGGGGAGCTTTCGCGAGTTCTGCGCGCTGCTCGGCAAGCGGTCGATCACAGAGTTCAACTACCGTTATGCGGATCCCTCGGTCGCGCACCTGTTCGTCGGCATCGAGGTCGCCGACCGGGGCGAAACCGATCACCTGCTGTCGGCGCTGCGACGTGCGCGGATCGAGGCTTACGACCTCTCCGACAACGAGATGGCGAAGCTTCACGTCCGCCACCTGGTCGGCGGCCATGCACCGGCGGCCGAGCACGAGATCCTCTATCGCTTCGAGTTCCCGGAGCGCCCGGGCGCCCTGATGCGCTTTCTCGACCGGATGAGCGCGCGCTGGAACATCAGCTTGTTCCACTATCGCAACCACGGCGACGACTACGGCCGCGTGCTCGTCGGGATGCAGGTGCCCCCCGGCGACAGCGCCGCCTTCCGCGCCTTCCTCGACGGGCTGGGCTACGACTACGTCGAGGAAACGGCCAATCCCGCGTACAGGATGTTTCTCGGCCGCTAGAGGGGCCCCTTCGCAAGCGCGGAGGCCGATTCAGGGCGCGTCATCTCATGCCGCGGAACGGCAACGGGGCGGGAAAAAAGCTGTGTTCTTTGTTGCGTTTTCGCCCGAATCGAAGCGCAACGCGGATTCCGGCAAGCTTTATGCTCTAGGCAACCGGCCCGGGCCATGGCAGACTCGGGTTCGGTGCGGCGCCGCATGCCGCGTGATCGCATGCAAGTGACCTTGCCGATGGGGAACGACATTCCAAGCGCGAGCCCGCTCGCAGGCATCAAGGTGATGGTGATCGACGACTCGAACACCATCCGCCGAAGCGCCGAAATCTTCCTGCTTCAGGCCGGCTGCACCGTCATCCTGGCCGAGGATGGGTTCGACGCACTCGCCAAGATCGCCGACCACCAGCCGGACATGGTGTTCGTCGACATCATGATGCCAAGGCTCGATGGCTACCAGACGTGCGCGCTCATCAAGAAAAGCAGCCGCTTCCATGCGACGCCGGTCGTGATGCTTTCGTCGAAGGACGGACTCTTCGATAGGGCGCGCGGGCGGATGGTCGGCTCCGACCAGTACCTGACGAAGCCGTTCACCAAGGAAAGCCTGCTGAAGGCCGTGTCCGCGCACGTGCGCGCGGCGGCGTAAGGGCGCCGCGCATGACGGATCCCGGCCATACCACCGCGCGGGCGATCGTCGCGGAAGCCCGTTCGAGCGAGCCCGGCCGGAAGGGAGCTACGATGGGCATCAAGAGAATCCTGATCGTCGACGATTCAGCGACCGAGCGCCACATGCTGAAGGACCTTCTGACGAAAGCCGGCTACGACGTCATCTCGAGCGAGAACGGCGAGGACGCGATCGTCAAGGCGCGCCAGGTCAAGCCCGACCTGATCCTGATGGATGTCGTCATGCCGGGCTTGAACGGCTTCCAGGCGACGCGCGCGATCAGCCGTGATCCCGAGACCAGATCGATCCCGGTCATCATGTGCACGTCGAAGAGCCAGGAAACGGACAAGATCTGGGGCCTTCGCCAGGGCGCGAAGGACTACGTGGTGAAGCCGGTCGATCGCGAGGCACTGCTCGCGAAGATCGCCTCGCTCGGCTGAAAGCCGGCGCAAACGCTCCCGCCACGACGCCATGTCTCGCGCCGCCCGCCTCGATCTGCGCTCGTTCCAGCAGGAGCTGGCGACACGGCTCGCGAGCAAGACGGCGGCGCAGGTCGAATCGTCGCGGCTCGGCGTCGGCTGTGGCGGCGCACGCTACCTGATCCGCCTGGGCGATGCGGGCGAGGTGATCGCCGTGCCGCCGGTCGTTCCGGTGCCGCTCACAAAGGCCTGGTTTCTCGGGCTCGCGAACATTCGCGGCAATCTGGTGAGCGTGATCGACTTCGCGGCGTTCCAGGGCGAGGCGCCCCTTGCGCTCGGCGGTCTCGCCCGCCTGATCGTGCTTTCGACGAGAAATGGCTTCGAGCGCGCCGGCATCGTCGTCGAACGCGTGCTGGGCCTTCGCAATCTCGCGCAGTTCGAGCGCGACCAGCTTCCCGAACGCGCGCCCGCGTGGCAGATCGGCGCATGGCACGACGCGGAGGGCTGCATCTGGCGGGAAATGGACCTCGGCACGCTTTCGCGCGACCCGGCGTTCCTGCAGGTCGGTACATGAGCGCGACGGGCCGTCCAGTGAGCGCGACGAGCCGCTTGCGAGTGCGAATTGGCCCCGAAGCGCGCAGCGCGGAGGGACGTCCAAGGGGGCAATCGCTGCACAGACACCGGGACTCCAGGTCCGGGGAGGCACCGTGATGGCACTCAAAATGGCGAAGCTGTTCGGCGGCGAAGGGCGCGCGGCGGAGAACATGGACTTCGACGTGCCGACGACGCAGGTGCGCATGGGCATCCGTTCTCCGGAAGGATTCGATCCGCTGACGGCGATGTCGAGCACGGACACGATGCGCACGGCGAGCAACACGCCGCCGCCGTCACGCCTTCCGCTGATCGGCAAGCTGCCGGTCGTCCGCCAGTTCCAGATCCTCGGCGTGCTGACGGTCGCGTTCGTCGCGATCGCCGTATTCCTGGTCTACCTCGACAATCGCGCCGCCACGCAGCGGGCGTTGCATTCGTCGGCGGCCACGGAGATGCAGATGCTGTCGCAGCGGCTTGCGCGCGGCTCCGCACTCGCCGCGCAAGGGCAGGCCCTTGCGTTCGCCGCGATTCGCGAAAGCCGCGAGCGTTTCAAAGCCGACCTGCGCGCGCTCGCTTCCGGCGGCCCGTTTCGCGGTGCGACGCTCGATCCGACGCAGGACCCCGGCGCTGTCGTCACGCTCAATGCCATCAAGACGCGCTGGGAACGCGTCGATGCCGCCGCCTCGCGCCTAGTCGACAACGAGAAGAGCTTGACGTCGCTCGCGCGCGGCCTTTCCTCGATCAACAGCGGCAACAGCGCGCTGCTCGAGCTTTCGCAGCAGGCCGCGCAACAGATCGGACAGGGAGGCGGGGCGCTGCGCGAGGTCGATTACGCGAACCAGCTCGCGATCCTGTCGCAGCGCATCGCGAAGAACGCGAACACGCTCGCCTCCGCCGACGAGATCGATCCCGAGGTCGCATTCCTCTTCGGCAAGGACGCCTCCGCGTTTCGCGATGTCGTCAACGGTCTTCTGAAGGGTAGCGATGCGTTGCGCCTGCCGCCGGTCAAATCGGACGACGCGCGCACGACGCTCGTCGAGCTCGCGAAGCGCTTCGGCGATTACGAGAGCGCCGTCAACGCGATCCTCGCCAACATGGCGAACCTCGTCGTCGCGAAACAGGCGGCACGCAGCATCAACAACGATTCGGACGTTCTGCTCAACGACTCGACGACGCTCGCCCAGCAATACGAGGCGGTCGACGCCGCGCATCCGCTGACGCTCGGGCTCGCGATCGGCTTCGGCGTGATCGCGCTCGCATGCCTCGCGTTGATCGCGAAAGTGTTCCTCGACGACGCGCGCATCCGCGCCGAGGACAGCGAACGCGAGAACAAGCGCAATCAAGAAGCGATTCTGCGGCTGCTGAACGAGATGGGCAACCTCGCGGACGGCGACCTGACGGTGCAGGCGTCGGTCACCGAGGACGTGACCGGGGCGATCGCCGATTCGATCAACTTCACGATCGAGGAATTGCGCACGCTCGTGCGCGGAATCAACTCGGCGACCGAGCAGGTGACGAAGGCCACGCAGGAGACGCAGGCGATCTCCAATCGTCTGTTCGAGGCGTCGCAACGCCAGAACCGCGAGATTCAGCAGGCGTCGGCGTCGGTTCTGACGATGGCCGAATCGATCAGCGAAGTGGCGAGCAATGCCGCGCAGTCGGCGAAGGTCGCGCAGACGCAGCTCGCGGCTGCCGAGAAGGGCGGCAGCGCCGTGCAGAACCAGATCGCGGGCATGAACGACATCCGCTCGCAAATCCAGGAGACGTCGAAGCGGATCAAGCGCCTCGGCGAATCGTCGCTCGAGATCGGCGAGATCGTCGAGTTGATCGCGGACATCACCGAGCAGACGAACGTGCTCGCGCTCAACGCCGCGATTCAGGCGGCCTCCGCGGGCGAAGCGGGGCGCGGTTTCACGGTCGTCGCCGAGGAAGTGCAGCGGCTTGCCGAGCGCTCCGGCGAAGCGACCAAGCAGATCGAAGCGATCGTCAAGACGATTCAGGCCGATACGCAGGATGCTGTCGCGGCGATGGAAAAGTCGACCGTCGGCGTCGTGGAAGGCGCGAAGCTTTCCGATGCCGCGGGCGGGGCGCTCGCGGAAATCCAGCGCGTGTCGCGCGAGCTCGCGGCGCTGATCGGGCGTATCTCCGCGCAGACGCAGCGCCAGTCGTCGTCGGTGACCGATGTGACGCGCGGCATGCAGGGCATCCTGCGCATCTCCGAAGAGACGACGGACGGCACGAAGCAGACGAACGTGTCGATCGGCCAGTTGACGAAGCTCGCTGCCGAGTTGCGTAGCTCGGTCGCGGGATTCAAGGTTTGAAAAGCCTCGCGATGGAGAGCGCGCGCGTGCTGACGGAAACCGCACCGGAGTTCGACCTCGGTCCGCTCACCTGGGTGCAGGGCGAGATCGACGAGGCGTTGTCGCGCGGAAGCGATGCGCTCGCGTCGTTGCGAGCCGCGCCCGGCGACACGAACGCGCTCAATCACGCGCGCTCGCATATCCATCAGGCGGCGGGCGCGATCCAGATGGTGAGCCTCGATGGCGTCGTCGCGTTCACCGACGAGATCGAGCGGCACGTGAGCCGCATGCAGGAGCTTTCCGCCGATGCGATGCCGGCCGCCGTCGACGTCGTCGTGCGCGCTGTCGATCGACTGCGCGTCTTTCTCGATGAGGTCGCGAACGGCGCGCCGCCGATACCGCTCGCCCTGGCGCCCGAGTACGAGGCCATGCGTCGCTCGCGCGGCTGCGAGACGACGTCGGCCGCCGATCTTTTCTATCCCGAGCTCAACGTCCGATCGCCGCGGCCGTCGCCTGCGGAGATCATGCCCGCCGCGCGGCTTTCGTCGCATCTTGTCAAGGAGCGGCGCCAATATCAGCGCGGATTGCTCGAATGGCTGCGCGGCGCGCCAAGCGGCGCGGCGATGATGCGCGAGGCGATCCTGTCGATCGAGGACGTGACGGCGCAGCCGGCGCTTCGCGCGTTCTGGTGGACCGCGGGCGCGCTCCTCGACGCGCTCGAGAAGAACGCGATCGAGCCCTCGTTCAACGTGAAGCAGCTCGTCGCGCGGATCGACATGCAGATCCGCCGCGTCACCGAAGGAAGCGCGAAAGTCGCCGATCGCCTGCGTCGCGAGGTGCTCTACCAGATCGCGATGGCGAAGCCCGCGACGCCTTCGATCGAAGCGGTGCAGCGCACGTATCGCCTGGCGGCGCTCGTGCCCTCGCCCGAGGCGCTCGATGCCGACATGGTGCGCATCAAGCCACTGCTGCGCGAAGGGCGCGATCAGATCGCGGGTGCGAAGGACGCATGGCTCAAGGCCGCATCGGGACGCGGCGAAGGCAACGCGAAGGTCGCGCAGCTTCTTGCCGCGGCGCATGCGAAGGCGCGGGACATCAACCATCCGGCGCTCGTGAAACTGACGGGCGGTCTCGTCGAGCGCTTCTCGACGTTGCCGGCGAGCGACGCGTCGGAACCGCTCGCGATGGAATTCGCGACGGCGCTCCTGCTCGCCGAAAGCGCGTTCGAGAACTTCGGCAATCTGTCGCGCGATTTCGACGCGCAGGTCGATGCGATGCTCGCGAGGCTTTCGTCGGCGAACGCGGGACAAGCCGCGGGCGCGCCGGTGCTCGACGAGATGTCGCGCCGCGCGCAGGAACGCGTGCTGTTGTCGCAGGTGTTGCGCGAGGTGCAGGTGAACCTGCGTCACATGGAGCAGGTGCTCGACGCGTTCTTCCGCGATCACACGCGGCGCGCCGATCTCGCGGGCCTCGCCAAGGAGAGCCGGCAGATTCGCGGTGCGCTTCGGATGCTCGAGCTCGACCATGCCGATCGCCTGCTCGCGCTATGCGAAGCGCAAATCGAAAGTTACGCGGACCCGACAACGCCGGTCGACGAGGAAGGTCTCGAGCTTCTCGCCGAATCGCTGTCGGGTCTCGGTTTTTATATCGAAGCGGTGCTGCATCAGCGACCCGATCGCGAACGCATCATCGCGCCGCTGATCGCCAAGCGCGAAGGCGCCGCGCCGCCGCCGGTCCTGGTCGAAGCGTCGGTCGAGGAATCGGTCGCCGAATTGCGCGCCTCGCTGCCGAAGCTTCTGGCCGACGTGCGCGACGCGCCGTCCGATCCGCTCGCACGCGGCGAGTTGCGCGAGAAGCTCGTCGCCCTTCGCGACGACGCCGATCTAATCGGTGACAGCGAGCTCGTCGCGCAAGTCAAGACGGCGATTCGCGAGATCGACGGCGGCGCCGGCGAATCCGCGCTCGCGGCGAGCGTCGATCTCATCGTCGAATCGGGCACGGCGCCGGCGCCGGCGATCTCCGAGGAAACGCAGCGGCTGCTCGCCACCGACGCGAGCGCCCTCGACGCGGAGCTTCTCGACATCTACCTGACCGAGGCGAACGAAGTGCTCGACACGGTCGATGCGCATCTCGCCGTGCTCCAGCATTCGCCGGGCGAACGTGACGCGCTCGTCACCGTTCGCCGCCAGTTTCATACGCTGAAGGGCAGCGGGCGCATGGTGGGCCTGACCGGGTTGGGCGACCTCGCATGGGGCGTCGAGCGCGCGCACAACCGCGTTCTCGAGGAGGATCGCCGCGTCACGCCGAACATGCTCGCGTTGATCGGCGTCGCCGCGACGTCGTTTCGCAAGTGGGTCGGAGAGTTGCGCGAGAACGGTCGTTTCGCGACCGACGCGGCGCCGCTGCTTGCCGCGATTCGTGCGGTCGAGACGGAATGGCCGGGCTCGAGCGCCGCTGATTCGCACACGATCGCGACACAGGACGTTGCCATCGCGCACGAGCGCGGATCGAAGGATGTCGCGGCCGCGCCGGTGGCCGAGTCGCATGACGCGAGCGAAATTTCCGAAGAGGCCGCGAACGCGCCGGACCTCGAGCTCGTCACGTTTCCCGAGCTCGGCGCGCCGCTCGCCGACGACGCCACGCCGACGGTCACCGTGCTCGAGCAATCGCTCGGCGAGACGATCGACGTGGGACTTCCGCTCGATTCGCGCGATGCAGGCAAGCCGATGCTTCGGGTCGTCGCCGACAATACTTCGACGCACGCAGGCGATGCGCGCGCGCGTCCGCCTTCGGGGCACGCGCGCGACCTGACGCTTCTAAGCGACGCATCGCGCGCCGAACCTTCGACGACACCGGAGTCCGACGAGGTCGCGTTCGGCGACGTGCGCCTGTCGTCGTCGCTGTGGCGAATCCTGTGCGACGAAGCGGAGCAGCACATCGCGCTCCTGCAGCACGAGATCTCGGTGTTGCAGTTCGATCCCGAGCATTGGCCGATCGCGACGATGGTTCGCGCGAGCCACACGCTTTGCGGCATTCACCGCACCGGCGGCATCGCGTTGATCGCGTCGACGGCGCGCGCGCTCGAGCAGTCGCTGCTCGCGCTCGAGGAGCACGGCGCGCCGTTCCCGGGCGTCGCGCAGCCGGTGCTCGCGCGCGCGGTCGCGGGGCTCGCGCATTTCGTCGGCCGCGTCAAGGCCAGGGACCCGTTCACGTCGAGCGACGAACGCGAAGCCGCCGATGTCGCGCGCGAGCTCGACGAGTTGCGCCAGGAAGCGCTTGCCAACCTTCCGCCGGCCGAGCCGCTGATTCCCGTCGATGAGGCGAGCGACAGGCTCGAGCTCGTCGCCGACGAGCCCGTGGTTCCTGTCAAGGAGACCGTCCCCGCCGCGGAAGCGCAGCCGACGTTGGAAATGGCCGAAGCCGAAGCGGGCGTGGACGACGACACCACGGAGGTCGCGCTCGACGATGTGGCGGACGAAACGTCGGCCGAGACGTCGATGTCGGAAGTGGCGCCGTCCGATGTGGCGACGCCACAGCGCGAAACACCGGAGTTCCCGGCTTTCGAAATCGCGTCATCGGAAATCTCGACCGCGGAAGTCGCATCACCGGAAACTGCGACACCGCAAATCGCATCATCGGAAACGGCGACAGATACCGAAGCGACGTCGGAAGCTGCGCCCGATGCATCGTGGCAGGCCGCCGCATTGATCGCCGCCGCCGCGGAAGCGAAGGCGCCGAGCGACGAATCGCTGCTCGATGTCGTCGACGATCTCGATGCGACGATCCTGCCGATCTTCCTCGAGGAGGCGGGCGAACTGTTCCCGCAGGCCGGCGAGCTTCTGCGCGGATGGCGCCGCGAGCCCGACGATGGCGCGAGCGCCGCGCAATTGCGCCGCATGCTGCATACCCTCAAAGGCAGCGCGCGGATGGCGGGTGCGATGCGCTTGGGCGAGCTCGCGCATCGGATGGAATCGCGCCTCACGTTCGGCGACAAGGCGGTGATGCCGAGCGGCGAGCTGTTCGAGGCGCTCGACACCGATCTCGACCGCGTGAGCTTCGTGCTCGACGCATTGCGCGAAGGCAAGGCGAACGTCGCGCTGCCGTGGCTCGCGCCGATCGCGACGCTGCCCGAGCCGCGTACGCCCGAACCGCAACCCGAGGCGGCGCCACCGGACGATGCGCCTGCGACGCAGCCGGACGCCGCGACGACCGATACACCGCGCCGGCGCGCGTCCGATCGCGTCGAAAGCGACGGTGCCCGCGCGATGCTGCGCGTGCGCGCCGACGTCGTCGACCAGCTCGTCAACGAGGCGGGCGAGGTCGCGATCGCACGTGCGCGCGTCGAAGGCGAATTGCGCGCGCTGAAGGCGAACCTGCTCGAGCTCACGGGCAGCGTGATCAGGCTGCGAAGCCAGGTGCGCGAGATCGAGCTCGCCGCCGAGACGCAGATCCAGTCGCGGATGTCGTCGGTGACGCCGTCGCAGGAGGATTTCGATCCGCTGGAGCTCGACCGCTACACGCGCTTCCAGGAGTTGACGCGCTCGCTCGCCGAAGGCGTGAACGACGTGTCGACGGTGCAGCAATCTCTGCTCAAGAATCTCGACGACGCCGATGCGGCGCTGCTCGCGCAGGCGCGACTGTCGCGTGACGTGCAGCAGCGGCTCTTCGCGATTCGCACGGTGCCCTTCGCGAGCCTGTCCGAGCGGCTGTACCGGATCCTGCGCAAGACGGCGCGCGAGCTCGACAAGCGCGCGAACCTCGAAATTCACGGCGGCCAGACCGAGCTCGATCGCTCGGTGCTCGAGAAGCTCGTCGGACCCCTCGAGCATCTGCTGCGAAACGCCCTCGACCATGGTCTCGAAACGCGCGCGGCGCGGGTCGCGGCGGGCAAGTCCGAGACGGGCGAGATCTCGCTTTCCGTGCGCCAGGTCGGCAACGAGATCGCCATCGAGCTTGCCGACGACGGCGCGGGCATCGACTTCGAGCGCGTGCGCGAACGCGCCGTGGCGCTGTCGATCCTCGCACCCGGCAGCGAGCCGACGATCCACGAGCTCGTCGAGTGCCTGTTCCATCCCGGATTCTCGACCGCGTCGCGTGTCACCCAGATTTCGGGTCGCGGCATCGGCATGGACGTCGTGCGAAACGAGATCGCCGCGCTCGGCGGGCGGATCGACATTCACACGACACCGGGCAAGGGGACGCGATTCAATCTGTTCCTGCCGCTGACGCTCGCCGTCGCCCAGGCCGTTCTCGTGCGCGCGAGCGGACGCACGTGGGCGTTGCCCGCGCAGATGGTCGAGCAGGTGCAGCAGGTCAAGGCCGACGTGCTTCGCTCGCTTTATGCCGATGCGCGGGTGCAATGGCAGGGTCGCGCATGGCCGTTCCACTATCTGCCGCGATTGCTCGGCGATACGTGGAGCACGCCGGTGATGGCGCGCTACAACGCCGTGCTGCTCGCCCGGAGCGGGCAGGGCATCGCCGCGATCCACGTCGACGAGATGCTCGGCAACCAGGAAGTCGTGGTGAAGAACATCGGGTCGCAGCTCGCGCGCGTGCCCGGCATCTCGGGCGCCACCGTGCTTGGCACCGGGGAGATCGTGCTGATCATCAATCCGGTGCAGCTCACGCAGCGAAGCGGCGTGGTTCGCTACGATCCTTCGGAAGAGTCAGGACTCGGCGGCGAGCACCATGCCGCGAGCTCCGTGGCGCCGGCGCGGCCGCTCGTGATGGTCGTCGACGATTCGCTGACGGTTCGCAAGTTCACGACGCGACTGCTTTCGCGCGAAGGCTACGACGTCGTCACCGCGCGCGACGGCATCGACGCGTTGAAGATGCTGTCCGACCATACGCCGCAGGCGATCCTCCTCGACATCGAGATGCCGCGCATGGACGGCTTCGAGTTCGCGAAGACGATCAAGGGTGACGCGCGCACCGCCGCGATCCCGGTGATCATGATCACGTCGCGCACCGCCGACAAGCATCGCAACCGCGCGGCGGAGCTCGGCGTCAGGCGTTTCCTCGGCAAGCCGTACCAGGAGGACGAACTGCTGGGTGCGATGCGCGGGGTACTGCGTCCGTGATCTAAACCGTATGCAGCCCTCTCGGCGGCTGCCCGACCGGCTCCCATTCGATCCGCTCGTATTCGGCGATCACCTGTGCGCCGAAGAGCAGCACGATCGCCGCGAGCTCGAGCGACAGCAGCACGACGATCGACGTCGTGAGCGATCCATACACCGTCTGCACCTGCGACAGTGTCGCGAAGTACCAGACGAGAACGTGACGCGATATTTCCCATAGAATCGTCGCGCTGCCGCCGCCGATCAGCGCGTGGCGCCACGAAAGACGTCCCACCGGCATGACAAAGTAGATCGACGCGAGGACGAACACTTCGCCGAGCACGCCGATCAGGTAAAAGAGCGTGCGCGACACGACGGAGAGCGACAGCTCGTGGCCGAGCACGTCGAGCCGCGCGAGCGCGAGCGATTGCAGCGCGCCCGCCATCAGCGTCACGACGAGCAAGCCCACGCCGAGCAGCAGAATGTAGAGATAGGGAATCAGCACCGAGATCATGAACGGGCGCCGGCGCTTCAGCACCCGGTGGTAGAAGATCACCGACATCGCGGTCTCGAGCACCGAGAACGCGAGCGAGCTGAAGAAGATCAGCGTGATGGCGAGCGTCCAGCCGATCACCTCGCGATGCGCGATGAATGCGCGAAGCTCGCGGATCAGGGGCGCCGATTGTCCCGGCGCCACGATTTCGAGATAACGCGCGAGCGTGGCCATCAACTGCCCGGCATCGATGGCATGCGAGAGGATGATCACGAGCAGGATCATCAGCGGCACGATCGACAGCAGCGTGTAATAGGCGACGCCGCCCGCCAGCAGCAGACCCTGATTGGCGCGAAACGCGCGGATCGTCGACAGCGCGAATCCGAGCGGATCGCGCGCGATCTTGCGCGCCGCGCGGGAAACTCCGGGCCGGGGAGCCGCGCTGTCGCGCACCTCGTCGATGCCGTTCCGTCGTCGGGGCGGCGACTGCATCCTACCTGCTTCGCGAAAGCGGAGCGTGCCGCTTGTGCTCGATGCAACGCGCTCGGGCTGACAGGAGCAGACATCGGCGGTACATTTCCCTCCATACCCGACGAAGGAGACGACGATGGCGGATTACGCGACGGAAAACATTCGTACCGTAGCGTGGGTGGGCGACGGGGGTGCGGGCAAGACCACCCTCGTCGAGGCGCTGCTTGCAAAGGCGGGCGCGATTCAGGCCGCGGGCAGCGTGGAGCGGGGCAGCACCGTCAGCGATTTCGACCCGCTCGAGAAGACGTATCAGCATTCGCTTCGCGCGTCCGTCGTCCATCTCGAGACCGATGGCACGCGCATCCACATGATCGACACACCGGGGCTGCCCGACTTCATCGGACAAGCGATCGGCGCGCTCGATGCGGTCGAAACCGCGGCCATCGTGGTCAATGCCGCGACGAGCGTTCAGATGATTGGCGCGCGGATGATGGAATGGGCGGGCGAGCGCAAGCTTTGCAGGCTCGTCGTGATCAATCGCATCGATGCCGAGAACGTCGACCTGCCCGCGGTGCTGGAAGCGGTGCGCACGGCATTCGGCAAGGAATGTCTGCCGATCAATCTGCCCGCCGACGGCGGCAAGCGCGTCGTCGACTGCTTCTTCAACCCTTCCGGGGATTCCGATTTTTCGTCGGTCGAGCACGCGCATGGCGCGCTGGTCGATCAGGTCGTCGAGGTCGACGAGGAACTGATGTCGCTCTACCTCGAGCAGGGCGAGGTCGCGCCCGAGCAATTGCATGCGCCGTTCGAGAAGGCGTTGCGCGAAGGGCATCTCGTTCCGGTCTGTTTCGTCTCGGCGCGCACAGGCACCGGCGTCTCGGAGTTGCTCGACATCCTGGTCAAGCTCGCGCCGAACCCCGCCGAGGGCAACCCGCCGCTTTTCATCAAAGGGGAGGGCGAAAGCGCGACGGAGTTCCATTCGGCGCCCGATCCGAAGCTGCACGTGCTCGCGCACGTCTTCAAGGTCGTGGTGGACCCGTTCGTCGGCAAGCTCGGCGTGTTTCGCGTCCATCAGGGGACCGTGACGCGCGACACGCAGCTTTTTGTCGGCGACGGCCGCAAGCCGTTCAAGGTCGGACATCTCTTCATTGTGCAGGGAGGAAAATATATCGAGATCGACCGCGCGGTGCCCGGCGATCTCGCGGCGATCGCGAAGGTCGACGAGATCGTGTTCGACTGCGTGCTGCACGACTCGCACGACGAGGATCAGATCCACATGCGGCCGCTTCGCTTCCCGGTGCCGATGCATGGCTTCGCGATCACGCCGAAGCGCCGGGGCGACGAGCAGCGCATTTCCGACGTGCTGCACAAGATGATCGCCGAGGATCCGACGCTCGTCGTCGCGCACGACGCCGTAGCGAACGAGACGGTGCTGCGCGGCTTGGGCGAGCTCCATTTGCGTTCGGTCTTCGAGCGGATGGCGACGCAGTTCAAGCTCGAGGTCGAGACGCGTCCCCCACGCGTGCCCTATCGCGAGACCGTCACCGCGAAAGCCGAAGGCCATCATCGGCACAAGAAGCAGACCGGCGGTGCGGGGCAGTTCGGCGAAGTGTATTTGCGCATCGAGCCGCTACCGCGCGGCACGGGCTTCGAGTTCGTCGATCAGGTGAAGGGCGGCGCGATTCCGAACACGTTGATCCCCGCGGTGCAAAAGGGGGTCGAGCAGGTGTTGACCGCCGGGCCGGTCGCCGGCTTCCCGCTGCAGGACGTGCGCGTGACCGTCTACGACGGCAAGTATCACCCGGTCGACTCGAAGGAGGTCGCGTTCGTCGCGGCCGGTCGCAAGGCGTTCCTCGATGCGATCGGGAAGGCGAAACCGATCGTGCTCGAGCCGATCGTCGGCGTCGAGATCAATTGCCCCGCGAACACGATGGGCGATGTCGCCGGCGACCTGTCATCGCGGCGCGGCCAGGTGACCGGCACGCAGACGCTGCAGGCGAACATGCTCGCGGTCAACGGCTACGCCCCGCTTGCCGAGCTCGACGGCTACGCCGCGCGCCTCAAATCGATGACCGGCGGCCACGGCGCCTGGACGATGTCGCTTTCGCATTACGAGCAGGCACCGCCAAATCTGCAGAGCCAGCTCGCGACCGAATATGCGAAGCATCGGCGGCACGAGGAGGAGTAGCGAAAAGCGCGATCGCAACGGCGATTCACCTGGAAACTCGGGCCCCCGGCGGTTCAAAGCGGGACGAGCTCTACGAGGAACGCATCGCCGTTATCGACCGCGATGAGAGCGACGAGCTGTGCGGATCGCGAACCGCGTGCCCGTTGGCGCTGGCCAGGCGCGTGAGCCCTGCGAGTCGCGCCAAGGGCGAGCACGTCTTCGTCGATACGAACATCTTCGTCTACGCCGACGACCGAAGTGCGAAGGCGAAGCGGCCCCGTGCGCGAGCGGCGCGACTAAATTCGTGAGCGCCGCGAAATAATCCTCGGGGCTATCGACCTCCATCGGTTGCACAAGCTCTCCTTTTGGGATGCGCTGGTCGTCAAAGCAGCGAGCGCAACGGGTTGCCCGCGCCTGCTGAGCGAAGATCTCGCCGACGGCCAGGCTATCGACGTCCGTCGTCAAAACTCGTACTCGACCTGCGCGCGGAACGTCCTCGCCGGCGCTGCGTCGGACAGTCTGAACAGCACCGCCGCGTCGTACTTCAGCACCTGCCGGCCGCCGAGCGGGAACTTGCCGAAGATCGCCGGCCCCGCCATGTGCTCCTGCGCTCGCGCGGGCGCCCAGTCGTTCCACTGACCGACCTCGCCGAATCCCTGTGCGCCGAAATCGAGCGCCGGCTGCCACCGGTAACGAAGCTGCCATTGGTATTCGAGCTCGGTGACCTCGGGCTCGCTCGCGTGATAGTGGCGTTCGAGAAACACGTTGAAATTCGCCTGTACGGGCCCGAAGTCCTTCTGCATCAACGGTCCGATCCGCAACTCGTAACCTTCGGCGTGATCGTGAGGAAACTCGGTCTCGACGAGCAGCCCGAAGTCGGCGAAATACTGGCCGGGCTCGGTCAACTGAAATTTGTTTTCCCATTCGACTGCGTCGAAGCTCGTCGCGCCGCTGCGATGCCATTTGCCGTAGATCTCGGTCGCCCACCACGGCGTCACGCCATAACCGAACGCGAGCGACGCCGCCGATTGACGATGCGGATCGTCGGTCGGGCTCGCAGTCCCGAGCCGAAGCTCGATCTCGCGCTCGCCGTATTCGACCGCCGGCACCGCAACGTAGTCGTCGGGATCGGCATGCGCGAGCGGCGCGAGCGACAACAGCGGAAGCGCAGCGGCGACGATCGCCAGCACGTGCGCGGGCGTTCTCATTGCGCGACCACGATGCCTTGCGCCGTGTCGGCGTGGAATTCGCCCATGAACGAATAGCGTCCGGGCGCAAGCGGGCCGATGAAGACCGTCGCTTTCGATTTGCCAGCGATCACTTTTTCGCGATTGAGCGCATGGCTGTCGAACTCCTCGGGTGTCGCGTCCTGGTTGTCGACGACGAGCTTCACCTTCGTGTTCGCCGGGATGCGGACCTCGGCGGGCGTGAACTTGTGGTCGCGAATGGTCAGCGCGAATTCGGGCTCGCCGGCGGCCTGCGCGAGGCCGACGGCGCACGCAAGCGCGAGCGACAGCAAGAGGCGGATCGGCACGGTCATCTCCTCGGTTCTAGGTTTGAAACGAGGATGATAACCATTCTCATTCGCATGCGACAAGCGGTTTGGACGGACGGTCAACGTTCGCTGGCGCCCTGTTCGGTCGCGCTTGCGGCCGGCCTTCGATTGTGCGGGCCGGGGCGCGCCGGCTACAATTCGAGTCGAGTGGGCGAATCGGTGAACCTCACACACCATTTCCTGATCGCCATGCCGGCCATGGCCGATCCCCACTTCGCCAATTCGCTCACCTATGTCTGCGAGCACAACGACGAGGGAGCGCTCGGCATCGTCATCAACAAGCCGATCGACCTGACGCTCGAAGCGCTGTTCGAGCAGATCGAGATTCCGCTTTCCGACCGCGCGCTGTCCGAGGCGCAGGTCCACTTCGGCGGGCCCGTCCAGCTCGACCGGGGATTCGTGCTGCATCGGCCGATCGGCAACTGGCAGTCGACGCTTCCGATCCACAACGAGGTCGGCCTGACGACGTCCAAGGACGTGCTCGAGGCGGCCGGCCGCGGCGAGGGCCCGAAGGATATGTTCGTATCGCTCGGCTACGCCGGCTGGCAGGCCGGGCAGCTCGAGCACGAGCTCGCGCAGAACGCGTGGCTCACCGTCGAGGCCGACCCCGACGTGCTCTTCGATCTGCCGGCCGAGCGCCGGCTACCCGCCGCGGTGCGCTTGCTCGGGATCGACATTTCGCGGCTCTCCGATACCGCCGGCCACGGGTGAGCGTGCGATGGGACCGGACGCGACCGTGCTCGCGTTCGATTTCGGTACGCGGCGGATCGGCGTCGCCGTCGGCAACACGTTGACGCGCACCGCGCATCCGCTCGCGACGATCGAGGCCGCGGATTCGCGCGCGCGCTTCGCGTCGATCGGCGCGCTGATCGGGGAATGGCAGCCGGCGCGCCTTGTCGTAGGCCTGCCCGTTCATGTGGATGGCAGCGAGCACGCGATGACCGGCAAGGCGCGCGCCTTCGCCGGCGAGGTTTCGCGTCGCTTCGCCTTGCCCGTCGAATTCGAGGACGAGCGGCATTCGTCGCAGGTCGCGCGCGAAACGCTCGCCTCGCACGGACGCGGCGGACGAACCGACCGAGCGCTGCGCGACCAGGTCGCCGCGCAGATCATCCTGCAGGCCTGGCTCGATCGGAACGCATGAATCAGGAACAAGCGCTGCCCGATGCGGAACACGCGCTCGCGACGCTCGTCCTGCGCATGGGCGGCGCCGTCGCACACGATGCGGCGCTCGTCGGCATCTATTCCGGTGGCGCGTGGGTCGCCGAGCGGCTCGCCGCGCAATTGCCCGGTGCGCACCCACTCGGATTCATCGATGTCTCCTACTATCGCGATGACTACGAGATCTCGGGACTCAAGGCGAACGCTCGGCGCACGTCGCTGCCGTTCGACGTCGCGGGCGCGTCGATCGTGCTGATCGACGACGTGCTCTACACCGGGCGCAGCGTGCGCGCGGCGATCAACGAGCTCTTCGACTTCGGGCGACCCGAACGGATCGAGCTCGCCGTTCTTGTCGACCGCGGCGGCCGCGAGCTTCCGGTCGAGCCGACGTACACCGGCGCGCGCCTTGCCGTCGCGCGCGATCTGTCGATCGTGCTGTCCCGCGATCCGGACGGGAAACTCGCTTTCGGCGTCGAGCCCGCGCGTCGGCGCGAGCGGGCCGAGCCGCGCGCGCGATGACACGCGCATGACTCGCAATCCGCAGATCAACCGCAATGGCGAGCTCACGCATCTGCTGACGCTCGAGGGTCTTCCGCCCGCGATCATCACGCACATCCTCGACACCGCCGATCCTTTCGTGTCGATCGCCGAGCGCGAGGTCAAGAAGGTGCCGCTGCTTCGCGGCAAGGCGATGTTCAACCTCTTCTTCGAGAACTCGACGCGCACGCGCACGACGTTCGAAATCGCGGCCAAGCGGCTCTCCGCCGACGTGATCAACCTGAACATCGGCGTCTCGTCGACATCGAAGGGCGAGACGCTGCTCGACACCGTCGACAATCTCTGCGCGATGAACGCGGACCTTTTTGTAGTCCGACATTCCCAGTCGGGTGCGCCGCACCTGATCGCGTCGCATTTGACGCAGACCGGCCGCACGCACGTGCATGTCGTCAATGCCGGCGATGGCCGCCACGCGCATCCTACGCAAGGGTTGCTCGACCTTTACACGATCCGCCACTACAAAAAGGAGTTTCGCGAGCTGACCGTCGCGATCGTCGGCGACATCCTGCATTCGCGCGTCGCGCGCTCGCTGATCCACGGACTCACGACGATGCAGGTGCCACGCGTCCGCGTGATCGCCCCGCGTACGCTCTTGCCAACGGCGGTGCAATCGCTCGGCGTCGAGGTCGTGAATGACATGCGCGAGGGCCTTCGCGGCTGCGATGTGATCGTCATGCTGCGCCTGCAAAGCGAGCGGATGAAGGGGGCGCTTCTGCCCTCCGCCGGCGAATACTTCAAGCATTACGGACTCACCGCCGAGAAGCTCGCGCTCGCGAAACCCGACGCGATTGTCATGCATCCGGGACCGATGAATCGTGGCGTCGAGATCGATTCGTCGGTCGCGGACGGTGCGCGCTCGGTGATCCTGCCACAGGTCACGTTCGGCATTGCTGTGCGAATGGCCGTGCTGTCGATCATCGCCGGAACATAGATGACGACCTCCACGCTCGCTGCCGCACGCCAGGAGCCAGTTGTCAGTTGTCAGTAAAGCCGTCGATCGCGCGTGAATCGCCCGCCACCGAAGACGACACAACGCCGCCGCGTCTGACAACTGTCAACTGTCAACTGACAACTGCCAACTGAGATGAAAATCGAACTCCGCGACGGCCGCGTCATCGATCCGGCCAGCAACCTCGATCGCGAGGCGACGCTTTTCATCGACGACGGTATCGTCGCGGGTATCAGCGAGCGGCCGCGCGAATGGCGCGCGGAGCGCGTGATCGAAGCGCGCGGTTGCGTCGTGAGTCCCGGCTTCGTCGATCTCGCGGCGCGCCTGCGCGAGCCCGGCCTCGAGCACAAGGCGACGCTCGAGTCGGAGCTTGCCGCCGCAGCGGCCGGCGGCGTGACGCGACTCGCATGCCCGCCCGACACCGATCCGCCGCTCGACGAGCCCGGCCTCGTGCAGATGCTTAAGCACCGCGCCCGTCAGATCGGCATCGCGGAGATTCATCCCGTCGGTGCGCTGACCGTGGGATTGAAAGGCACGACGCTGACCGAAATGGGCGAGCTTGCACAAGCGGGTTGTGTCGCGTTCTCGCAAGCCGACGAGCCCGTTCATGACACGCTGATGCTCTTTCGCGCGCTGCAGTACGCGGGGACGTTTGGCCATCGCGTCTGGCTTCGGCCGCAGGATCCGTATCTCGCGCAGGGCGGCGTCGCGCACGACGGCGAGGTGGCGACGCGGCTCGGTCTTCCCGGGATTCCGGTCGCCGGCGAGACGATCGCGCTCGCGAAGATTTTCGGCTTGATCCGCGAGAGCGGCGTCAGCGTGCATCTTTGCCGGCTCTCGTCGGCAGCGGGCGTTGCGATGGTGCGCGCGGCGAAAGCGGAAGGGTTGCCGATCACCTGCGACGTCGACGTGCATCACCTGCATCTCTGCGACGTCGACATCGGCTGGTTCGATCCGCTGGCGCATCTCGTTCCGCCGCTGCGCGGCGTCGGCGATCGCGACGCTCTATCGAGCGGCGTCGCCGATGGCACGATCGACGCGATCTGCTCGGATCACGCGCCGGTCGACGACGACGGTAAGCAGATGCCATTCGGCGAATCGGAGCCTGGCGCGAGCGCACTCGAATTGCTGCTGCCGCTGACGCTCGAATGGGCGCGCGTCGCGAAGGTGCCGCTCGTCGATGCGCTGTCGACGATCACGATACGGCCGGCTGCGATTCTCGGCGTCGAAACGCCGTCACTCGCGATTGGCGCGTCGGCCGATGTCTGCGTGTTCGATCCGAAGGCGGCGTGGACGGTCGGTCCCGGGACACTGCGAAGCCAGGGCAAGAACACGCCGTTCCTGGGGCTTGAAGTCGTCGGCCGCGTGCGCGCGACGCTTCTCGCCGGACGCATCGTGCACGAAGGCTGACTATTCGGAGCGTCGCGGATTCCGCCGAGTCCTCGCAACCTACGCTTCATTCGGTCCGATGCTCCGACGCCGGCGCGCCGGTCGAAACCGTCATGTCGGATGCAATCGCAACCCAGCCGCCGCCCATTGCCTTGTAGAGGTTCACGCTCGACGCCAAAAGCGATGCGCGGATGTTCGCGAGCGTAAGCTCGGCCGGAAACAGCGCCTGCTCGGCCTGCAGCACCGTCGAATAGGACGTATAGCCGCCGTTGTATTGCAATGTCGCGAGGTGGTCGTAGTCCTTAAGTGCGGCGACGAGCTCCGTTTGCGCAGCGAGCTGCGCGGAGAGCTTCTGCTTCACGACAAGCGCATTGTCGACGTCGCCGAACGCGTTGTGGATCGCCTGCTGATAGTTGAGAAGCGCGGCTTCGCGCGCGGCTTCTGCCTGCGCGACCTGTCCGCGGATCAGGCCGGCGGTGAAAATGGGGCCGGTTACCTGGCCCGCGTAGCTCCAGACGCGGGCAGGCCCCGTGAAAAGGTTGGACAGGTCGCTGCTCGAGGCGCCGAATGCGCCGGTCAGCGAAATCGTCGGGAAATAGAGCGCCCGCGCAGCGCCGATCTGCGCGTTCGCCGCGACGAGCTGCTCTTCCGACTGCATGAGATCGGGCCGCCGCGAAAGCAGATCCGACGGCACGCCCGAAGGAACCGGCGGCATCGCGAGGTCGTCGATCGACTTCCCGCGCACGATCGCGCCCGGATCGCGGCCGACGAGAATCGAAAGCGCGTGCTCGGCCTGTGCGATTTGCGACTCGATCACCGGGATCTGCGCGGCGGCCGTCTCGTACTGCGATTGCGCCTGCGCGACATTCATCCGCGAGATGCGGCCGTACTTGAACTGCAGCTCGAAGAGGCGCACCGATTCGCCGTAGGCCTTGAGCGTCTGGTTCGCGATCGCAAGCTGGCGGTCGAGCCCGCGCAGTTGAATGTAGTCGCTCGCCACGGAGGCCACGAGCGACAGAACGACCGCGCGTCGCGCATCTTCGCTCGCGAGCGCGTTGGCGCGCGCGGCTTCGCTCAGGCGCCGGACGCGTCCCCACAGGTCGAGCTCCCAGCTCGCGGAAAGCAACGCCTCGTAGCTCGTCTGGGGATTCGGGAACCTCGGAATGATCGCGACGAGCCCGACGTCGGGCACCTTCGTGCGCTGCGCGGTGGTCGCGTAGCCGATCTGCGGAAAGGCGCCGGCGCGCGCTTGCTCGAGCAGCGCGAATGCCTGCTGGACGTTGGCGGCCGCGATCATGACGTTGCGGTTGTGCGCGAGCGCTTCGGCGATCAGCGCATCGAGGACGGGATCGCCGTACTGCGTCCACCATTTCGTGTCCGCGGAATCGGCGGTCGACGAAGGCTCGAACCGAAACCTGGCCGGCGCATCGACGGCGGGTCGCACGTAATCGGGTCCCATCGTGCAAGCGGCCAGCGACGCTGAAACAACGATGACGAAGACCGCGCGGCGCATCGTCAATCGCCTTCGCTCGGCTGCGGCGTGGCCGCGCCAGCGTCGCCTGGCGTTTGCGCAACGACGCGCTTTTCGCTTCCGCGCTCCTTCAACCGGTCGAACAGATAGAAGAGCAGCGGCACGTACAGCATCGCAAGCGTCGTCTCGCCGATCATCCCGCCGATGATCCCCGTGCCGATCGAGTGGCGTGCGTTCGCACCGACGCCGACCGCGATCGCGAGTGGCAGCACCCCGAACGCGAAGGCGAGCGAGGTCATGATGATCGGCCGCAAGCGCTGCTCGCCGGCAAGGATCGTCGCTTCCATGATCGATTTGCCCTGCTTGCGGAAATCGACCGCGGCCGACACGCGCAGCACCGCGTTCTTCGCGCCGAGTCCGATCAAAACGAGAAGCCCGATCTGGAAGTACACGTCGTTTTCGAGCCCGCGCAGCCAGTTCGTGAGCAGCGCGCCAAGAATCCCGAACGGCACCGCGCTCATGACGGCGCCGGGCAGCGACCACGACTCGTATTGGGCGGCGAGCACGAGGAACACGAGGACGAAGCCGAACGCGAACGCGAGCATCGACGTCGCGCCCGATTTCTTCTCCTCGTATGCAAGCCCCGACCAGGCGAACGTATAGCCGTGCGGCAACACTTCGCGCGCGACGTCTTCCATCGCCGCGATGGCCTGTCCCGAGCTGTAGCCCGGCGCGGCGTTGCCGATCACCTTCGCGGCCGGGAAGCCGTTGAAATGCGGCAACAGGTCCGGACCCGATTCCCACCGCGTACTCACGAGCGACGACAGCGGCACCATCTGCGCGGATCGTGGCGGCGAAGTGCCGGGCGCCGACGTATCCGCTTTCGTCGATCGCACATAGAGCCGCGTCAGGTCGCTGGGGTCCTGCCGAAACTTTGCATCCGATTGCAGGATCACCTGCCAGACGCGGCTCGACTCGTTGTACTGGCTCACCGTCAGTGACCCGAACTGCGCCTGGATCGCGCTGTAGACATCTTCGATCGGAACGCCGAGGAGTGACGCTTTTTCGCGATCGACGTCGGCGCGCAATTGCTGCGTGTTCGCGCGATACGTGGTGTTGAGCGATGCGAGCTCGGGCCGTGCGCGCGCTTTCGCCAGAAAGCGCTGCGTCGTCTCGTCGAGTTGCACCGGGTCGCCGGTGCCCGTGTCCTGGATCCAGAACTCGAAGCCGCCGGTCGTTCCGATGCCGGGAATCGGCGGCGGCGCGATCGGGATCACGAAACCGCCGGGGATGTGCCGCGATTCCTGGAACAGGTTCACGAGCACCGCGCGCGCATTCTCCGCGCGTGCCTTGGCGACCGATGCATAGCGCTCCTTGAAGTCCTCGAGCGTCACGAAAAACGTCGCCGCATTCGTCTTGTAGCCGCCGTCGAGGAGGCTGTAGCCGGTCACCATCGTGCGCCGGTCGACGCCTTGCGTCTTCGCGAAGATCGCGTCGACATCCTCGGCCACGCTTTGCGTGCGATCGAGGCTCGCCGACGACGGCATGACGACCGCCGCCATCACGTAGCCCTGGTCCTCGTTCGGAACGAAGCTCGTCGGCAGCACGGTGAACAGGTGATAGATGCTCCACAGGAAGAAGGCCAGCAGCGCGAGCGCGATCACGGCACGGGCGATCACGAATCCGACCGCATGGCCGAACGCGCGCGTGACCGCGTCGACCTTGCGGTTGAACCACGCGAAGAAGCCGCGCTTTGGCGCCGCCGCGTGCTTCAGCATGACGGCGCACATCGCCGGCGTGAGCGTCAGCGCGATGAACCCGGACACTGACACCGAAACGACGATCGTGATGGCGAACTGGCGATAGAGCTGGCCGGTGGTGCCGGGAAGGAACGCCGCCGGAATGAACACCGCGGCCATCACCAGCACGACCGCGACGAGCGAGTTCGCGATCTCGCCCATCGAGTGCAGCGTCGCTTCGCGCGGTGCAAGACGAAACTGCGCCATGTTCCGTTCGACGTTCTCGACGACGACGATCGCGTCGTCGACGACCATGCCGATCGCGAGGATCAGCCCGAACAGCGTCAGCAGGTTGATCGAAAAGCCAAGCGCCAGCATGCCGCCGAACGTGGCAACGAGCGACACGACGATGGCAACCGTGCAGATCACGGTCGTGCGCAGGCTCTGAAGGAAGAGGTAGACGACCGCGACGACCAGCACGACCGCCTCGATCAGCGTGTGGATCACCTCCTCGATCGAGAGGCGGACGAAGTCGTTCGTGTCGAGCGCGACGATGTAGTCGATGCCCGCCGGAAAACGCGGCTTCATCTCGGCGAGCGCCTTGCGTACGGCCGCCGACACAACGAGGCCGTTCGCGCCCGCCTGCTGGTAGACGGCGATCAGCGTCGCGGGCTTGCCGTTGAGCTTCGAGTCGACGATGTACTGCCGAAGACCGAGTTC